>Ga0209572_1000647_pt1 | contig 43622 bp, 38 predicted proteins | sample EBPBio232012_DNA_FD_185867 | JGI IMG/M metagenome (GOLD analysis project Ga0209572, IMG submission 185867) | Wastewater treatment Type I Accumulibacter community from EBPR Bioreactor in Madison, WI, USA - Reactor 1_1/23/2012_ DNA (SPAdes)... | ecosystem: Engineered > Bioreactor > EBPR >...
AGAAACGGCTTTGTCCATATTTTTCAGACCAACTTTAGACGATTTGCACAATCCGTATCTGATGAAAGATATGGACAAAGCCGTTTCTCGCATTGAAAAAGCTATTGCAAACGGTGAAAATATTCTAGTTTATGGCGATTATGACGTCGATGGAACCACTGCTGTTTCATTGGTTTCCTCCTATTTAAAAAGTTATTACACCAATATTGCTACTTACATTCCAGATCGTTACGACGAAGGTTACGGAATTTCCTATAAAGGAATTGACTATGCCGACGACAACGGAATTTCTTTAATAATTGCGCTTGATTGCGGAATAAAATCCATCGATCATGTCGCTTATGCGAATGCAAAAAACATCGATTTTATCATTTGTGATCACCATCGACCAGGAAACGAATTGCCCAATGCAGTTGCAGTTTTAGATCCAAAACGTGATGATTGTACTTATCCTTATGATGAACTTTGCGGTTGTGGTGTGGGTTTTAAATTGATTCAAGCTTTGGCAGAAAACCGAAATCAATCTATTTTTGATTTAATTCCATATTTAGATTTGGTTGCCACAGCAATTGCTGCAGATATTGTTCCGATAACAGGTGAAAATCGAGTTTTGGCCAAATTTGGTTTGGAAGTTATCAATTCCAATCCGCGTCCAGGAATTAAGGCATTGGTTCAAAATGTTAAGAAAAAAGTACTGACCATAACGGATGTCGTTTTTATTATTGCACCAAGAATTAACGCTGCAGGAAGAATCAAACACGGAAACGAAGCCGTTGCCTTATTAACTGAATTTGATTTGGAACAAGCTGAAATTTTTGCTTCCGAAATTGAACAACACAATGCTGACAGAAAAGATTTAGACAAACAAATCACCGTTGAAGCATTGGCTCAAATTGAAAACAATAACGAAAAAGACAACTTTACAACGGTACTTTATCAAGAAAATTGGCATAAAGGCGTTATCGGAATTGTAGCATCACGATTGACAGAAACCTATTATCGACCAACAATTGTTTTTACAAAAAGTGGCGATAAATTGGCAGCTTCTGCTCGTTCTGTAAAAGATTTTGATGTTTATAATGCTTTAGAAGCTTGCGCAGAACATTTGGAACAATTTGGCGGACACATGTATGCAGCTGGAATGACTTTGAAAGAAGAGAATTACCAAAAATTCAAAGATGCTTTTGAAAAAGAAGTTCAAAAAACCATTCATCCAGATTTATTAATTCCTGAAATTTCAGTGGATTTGGAAATCAATTTTTCAGATATCAATCCTAAGTTGATTCGATTATTATCACAATTTGAACCTTTTGGACCACAAAACATGACACCTGTTTTTATGACTAAAAATGTAAAAGACACAGGTTATGCGAAGCCATTAGGAAAAGATAATGAACATTTAAAGTTATTTGTAAAACAATCCAGAAGCATTGGGACAGAAGGTTTTGGTGCTATTGGTTTTGGTTTAGGAAGTAAATTAGATGCTGTTAAAAATCAGAAACTATTTGACGCTGTCTATTGCATTGACGAAAATGAATTTAATGGAAATGTAACCATTCAATTACGTTTGAAAGATTTGAAGAATTAATACTACAAATTGTAACGTTAATTTTGTCTATTTTTGTCTACAAAATAACCTCTACTTATTATGAAGCAGATTATCATTGCGCTTTTAGCAATTATCGTATTGATTTTGGGCTATAATTTATATAGTGACTACCAGCGTTTTCATTCGCCAGGAACAGATTATGTTAGTAATCAAAAAATCGATTTGAATTATCATGACCAAACTATTTTGCAAAATTACCATCAAGCTATTGAAGATGTAAATGGATTTGTGAGATTATCTTGGGCAAATAATGATGTAGATGTTAGAAATCCTGACGATGACGACGATGATACAAAAGCATTGGTAAACGAATACACTAAGAAATTAGGTGTAGTTAAAATGTATGAAACACGTTTGATTCAATCGGCTAAAATGAAAAGTGAAGGACTGAATGATAAAGATGTAATAGCTTTTGAAACTAGCGGATTTAAAGGAAAAGAATACAACGAATTCACCAAAAGAAAATTCTTAATGGATGCTTTTAAAAGCAATCCTGAAAAATACAGTTTGAAAGTAGGCGATTACAGTTCGTTCGTATATGAATTGCAAAAAATATTAGTAAAAAAAGGACACAATATTCCTATTGATGGGCTTTTTAGAGATATTACTTTTAAGGCTGTTGGTGAATTTGAGCAAAAAAATGGTTTATTTCCAGACGGAAAAATAGATGCTGTAACTTTAGAATATTTGTTACGTTAATTTTTCGAATTTTTTTAATTCAAATTTCTCTCCGTCAAAAACTCCATAAGTAAAGTATCCAATCCAATCACCTAGATTTACGTATTCTGAATTTTCACCAATTTTTAAAGTCATTGGTAAATGTCGGTGCCCAAAAATCAGGTAGTTATAATGTTTTGTTTGTAATTTTTTCTTAGCGTATAAAATTAACCACTCGTTGTCTTCGCCTAAGTATTTTACGTCTTCAATTCCAGAAATTAATTTATTTTTTACAGAAAGATATTGAGCTAATTTCATTCCAATATCGGGATGAAGCCAACGGTACAACCATTTTGAAAACGGATGAACGAATACTTTTTTCATTCGTTTATAACCCTTATCACCTGGTCCTTTCCCATCACCATGACCAATTAAAAACGTTTTATTGTTGAACGTAAATTCTTTATTATCGTGATAAACAGGAATATTTAGTTCTTTTTGGAAATAATCATTCATCCACAAATCATGGTTTCCAACAAAGAAATAAATTGGAATTCCACTATCTCGAATTTCGGCTAATTTTCCCAGAACTCTTATAAATCCTTTTGGTACAACGGTTTTATATTCGAACCAAAAATCAAACAAATCACCAAGGAGAAAAATGGCTTCCGCATCTTTTTTTACTTCATCCAACCAAGCTACAAACTTTTGCTCACGCGGAAAACTAGCTTCAGGCGTTGGAGCTCCAAAATGTTGGTCGGATGCGAAATAGATTTTTTTGTTTGACATTTTGTAAAAATAAGGACTTTACTTCGATAAACTCAGCACAAGATAGCTAAGTGTGACAATGATGAAAAAATTAATTATCAGAAGCGTACCATTCGGCAAACGAGCTTTCTGTTTCTTGTAATTTTAAAGAATGTAATTGAATATCGTTTGGCAATCTGTCTTGAATTTTCTTAGCAAAATCAATTACCATATTTTCACTTGTAGGTTGATAATTTACTAAAATCACATGATGACCACGATTTTTTAGTTCCTGAGCTAACTCAACATGCGGCGTATTTTGATTAAAAACTGTAGCATGATCAAAAACATCGACTATTTCTTCACGTACAATTTTTTTCAAATCAGAAAAATCAATTACCATTCCGAATTTCACATTATTCGAATCGGATATTGGTGTTCCAATTACGGTTACAGAAAGTTTGTAACTGTGTCCATGAACATTTTTACATTTTCCATCATAGCCATAAAGCGCATGACCTGTTTCAAAAGAAAACTGTTTGGTAATTCTGATTTTACTCATCATTTAGATTTTAGAATGCAAATTTAAGGAATTTTACTCTAAGTCTTTTCTGTTTTTTGCACGATAATACATATAATAAGCAAGTCCTATTAGCACTACAAATGGTAAAACATAACCAATCCACACACCAATTAAATAACCATTATCTGGTGCATTTTTGATTTTATCATCAATATTGACTTGCTGAATTAAAGAAATAAATTTCATTTCAAATGTTTTAAATTATTACACAAATTTACTAAAAAAATAAGGTCGCCTTTCGAGCGACCTATTTAAATTTAATAATTATTTCCTTTTTATGGATTAACCTCAAATGATTGGTTTTCGTTAGGTAAAGCACCTCTCACATTGATGGCTTTATTATCAGCTCCATCAACTACAAAAGCAACGAAGCTCATATTTGCTGCATTAGAAACATTTGAAGGAATTGGAAAAGTAAAGTTTTTAGTAATGGTTTGTCCATTAGTTGTGCTTTCAGTAATAGCATCACCTAAAATATTAGTTCGACAATCTCTCAAAACATTATCATGTTCAAAATTTGAAATAACACTTCCTCCACCATAAAAACTTGTGTAATTTACTTGATCATAAATCAAATTATTTTCAAGAACATAAACTACTAATTTTAAATTAGTATAGTCTTTAGCAAATTTAATTTTAACATCAAGATTAATATTTCCGCCAGAAACTGTAGAATTTAAAGCAAGTCCAAGTCCAACATTGTTTAGGGCTAAATTTTTTACTTGATTGATATTTGAATTTTCTGGATAACTCCAAGTTAGCATTCTGTTTAATTTACCTGTTGGGTACCCTTGTAAATCGATTAGTGTTTTTAATGGAGTAGCTCCTGCAAAATGATAAGGATCATAACCGCTACCAGATTGTTGGTGAATAGCCACAGGTACAACTTTTGTTGATTGCTCTAATACTTTCTCTATACCATAAGCAACTCTTGGGCAATATCCACACCATGCGCCTGTGTAATCCTCAACTAAAACTCTTTTTTGAAATTGACCAGATATTGGTGTATTGTCTACAGCAGGTGGTTGATTAGATCCAGAGTCAGATGAATCATCTTTACTACAAGAAATAAAAAAACTTGCAGCTAAAAGAAAACTTAAAAATTTGAAATTCTTCATAATTAAAAAATGTTGGTTTGTTTAATAGTAATGCAAATAAATAAAAAAAAATACAAAACAATACATTAATTTTTATTTATTTGCACAACAAATTAAGAAAAAATGAGAAAACTACATTTACTACTTTTATTATTTGGCTTCTTAAGCTATTCACAACAAAATGTTCCAAATATTAAGACCACCAGTATTGATGGTAAAACTGTTTCAATTCAATCAGATTTTATTGAAAAAGATAAATTGTATATTTTTTCTTTTTGGGCAACTTGGTGTTCACCTTGTATTCAAGAATTAGATGCAATAAATGATGTTTATGAAGATTGGAAAAAAAATTTAAATGTTGAATTAATTGCTGTTTCTACTGACGATTCGAGAACTCAAAAAAGAGTAAAGCCTTTGGTAAACGGAAAAGGTTGGAGCTATACTATTTTATTAGATACTAATCAAGAATTTAAGAGAAGTTTAGGCATATCAAATATTCCTTATTTAATTGTTATTAAAAACGGTAAAATTGTCTTTACAGAAAATGGCCATACTCCAGGAAATGAAGATAAATTATTTGAAAAATTAAAAAGCTTATAGTCATGAAAAACTATTTATTAATCGCATTTTTTTTATTTTTCTCATCACTCCTTCAAGCACAAGAACAAGAAAAAGCACCAATTAAAGGTCTATTATCTGGTTCTTTTGAATCTACAGGTCAATGGTACTTAAACGATAAAGAAAGAAATTTAGAACAAGATTCCATACCATTACGTTCTAATAGTTATCTTTCATTAAATTATAACTATGGTAGTTTTACAGCAGGAGTTCAAGCAGAATCATACACTTCAGAAGCATTATTGAATTATAACCCTAAATTTACCAAAACCAATTTAGGAATTTATTTTTTAAATTATAAAACAAAGAAAATTGATGCTACCTTAGGTCACTTTTATGAGCAATTTGGTAGTGGATTATTATTGAGAAGTTTTGAAGATCGTTCTTTGGGAATAAATAATGCTCTTAGAGGTGGAAAAATTAATTTCAGGCCAAATGATAATATTTCACTAACTGCATTGTATGGAAAACAAAGAAGTGGTTTTGATGTAAGTAAAGGAAGTGTTTTTGGGTTTGATTCTAACTTTAATGTTAGTTCCTTGTTAAAAAACACTAATTATGAATTATCCTTTGGATTAAGTTATGTAGGAAGATATGAAAAAAGTTATTTTGAAAAACCAAATTTTTCAGAATTAACTAATGCTTACTCTAGTAGAATAAGTTTCAGTAAAAGTAATTTTTACATTAATGGAGAATACAACATTAAATCAAAAGATGCTCTATTAATTGTTGCAACTAATAAAATCACTAATGACATCATAAAACCAGGTTCAGCAGTTTTATTGAATTTTGGTTATTCTAAAAAAGGACTAGGCTTTGATACTACATTACGTAGATTAGAAAACATGACCTTCTTATCTGAAAGAGAACCTCAATTTATAGGAATTGAAAGAACTAGTTTGTTTTTTAATGATAGGATAATGAATTTTTTACCTAGCCTAACAAAACAAAATCACTCTAACTTATCAAATATCTATGTATATCAAGCGCAAGGAGGCGTAAATATTGACCCAACTAATGGTATAGCTAAAGCTGGAGAAATTGGAGGACAAGTGGATTTTTTCTATGAATTCAAAAAGGCGTCCTTTTTTGGCGGAAAATACGGTACTAAAATCGCATTAAATTTTTCAAATTGGTATAATTTAGGTGGAAAATATACTTTTGAGGATCAGTTTGGTAATTACTCACCTAACTACAAAACAGATTTTTTCTCATCTAAACAAAAATACTATTCTGATTATAACCTAGAAATTTCTAAGAAGTTTAGCTCAAAAGTCAATGGAAGTCTTTCGTACATTAACCAATACTATAACAATAGATACATTACTGGAGCAGCTAATTTATTGATTAAAACCAATATAATAGCAGCTGAATCTACTGTTAAATTTGCTAAATCTAAATCTATAACTTTTGGTTTGGAGCATATGTGGGCTGATGCTGATAGAAAAAATTGGTTTTCTTCATCGTTAGAATACAATCATAATGCTAATTGGTCTATTTATATAAATGATATGTATAATTATGGATATGATATAAACGAAGATCAAATTTCTCATGGTGTGGATGCATTTAAAATTCATTTTTACAATCTTGGAGGCTCCTATAAAAAAGGAAGCACAAGAGTTGCACTAAATTATGGACGTCAAAGAGGAGGCTTAGTATGTGCTGGAGGTGTATGTAGGTTTGTTCCACAAAGTACAGGAATTACTTTATCTTTATCTACAGCATTTTAATTTTTGGGGATGTAGCTCAGTTGGCTAGAGTGCTTGACTGGCAGTCAAGAGGTCGTGGGTTCGAGCCCCATCTTCTCCACCTGATAGGACTCATTCAATTTTTTTGAATTTGTCCTATTTTTTTTATCTCGCAAAGCCTTGTTAATACTGGTAATTTTTAAAAGTAAAGGATTAATATTTGCGGTTCGAACTTTTTTATTTTCAAATTGAAACATTTTTGGAAAAATCGAACCAATTATCTTTTTTTTATCTTCAATCCCAGCAATCGTATACTGTTTTTGTATATTAGCTATAGTCTCAATTCCTTTTTGATAAATCTTAAATATTTCTACTTTATCAAAATTATCACTTTCATTTTCTTTTAATTCCTCAACAATTTTTTCGTAACGATACTTTGCTTCGTTATAGGCTTTTTTGTCGATGCCTCCATCTATAAACAGATCTTGAAGTTTAATTAATCTTTCTTCAATCTGATTTAACTTTTCATAATGTTTTGGACCTAATTTTTCTTTTTTAGTATTTCTTAACAATTTTTCTTTTATCATTTCAATAATTAACTCTTTGATTTCATCATTTAATTTTAAATCTACAAGGAATTCGTTAAACCATATTTCAGCATCATCCAACTTATATCTTCCTTTGCATGGACTAGTACAATGATAATAACCATAATAATTGTTTCTACCGCGCGAAATACTGGCAGTCATTTGATTGTTACAAATTGGACAATTTATAAAACCTCTTAATGGGAATTTTTCGTTAAATCTTCTTGGAGAAGATCCATTTTTTTTCTTTCTACCATTAATAACTTTCTGTACTTTTTCGAAAAGAGATTTTGTTATAATCGGCTCATGAATACCATCAACTACTACTTCTACTTCATCTTTGTATGCTTTTACATAAAGACCACCATAGTAAATAGGATTAGTTAGTATTGAGGCAAAAACCGTTTTACTTGATTTAAATCCTTGAGACTTTAGTGTATAAAAAATCTCATTTCTATTGTACAAACCTGTAGCCATCATTTCAAATGCTTTTTGAATAAAAATCGCATCATCATTTGGAACTATGATTGGTTTTTTTGAACTATCTCTTTCATTACTATATCCTTTTGGAGCAAGTCCAACATATCTACCTTCTTTAAAAGCTCTTCTCATTCCTGACCTAATATTTAAAGACCTTCTATGATTTTCTACTTCGGGCATTGATAAATATATCGCCAACATCAACCCTTGTTCAGGTATTGACAAATCTAAAGGTTGTTCTATGGCATTGACTTGAATAGCCATTTCATCAAAAACACCTAACATTCTATAGGACTCTGTTGTGTTCCTTGAAAACCTGTCCCATTTAATAAACAGCAGTTGATTAACGCTTTTTTTGTTTTTTTTACAAAACTCAAGTAATTTTTTAAACTCAGGTCTCTTAAATGTTTTAGCAGAATGGTCTTCTCTAAAAATCTGAATAACATTTAAATCATTGTTTTTACAATATGCCAATAATTTTATCTCTTGATCTCTGAGAGAATATCCTTTATCAGCTTGCTCGTCTGTTGAAACCCTTACATAAAGTATTACGTTTTTCATTTTTTATATTATTCTTTGAGTTGGTAATTAAAATATCAGCAAGTAACTTACTAAATATTATTATCTCATTAATCTCTTTGTCGGTGTACTTTCTTGTTTTTTTATTTAAAATTTGTTTTACTTTTTCAAATTCCATTTTACCTTAATGGTTCGCAAGAAACTTTTCGCTTGTTTTGAACTTTTGGTAGTGAAGTGCTGAGTTCTAGTCAGGACTGATTTTTTCTTTTTTAATATTGTTAACTATAAGATGCTTATCGTTTCTATATATTATTTCCGCTTTTTGATATTGTTTTAAACCAAGTATTTTTCTCAGTTCATTAGCTTGTTCTCCTTTTAATTCCTTAGATTGTGTTGTCGTAATTGTATAATTATTTTCATTTTCTCTGTATATAGTAATCTCTTTAAAATCATCATTTCTGAATATCTCAAGTATTTGTTCCTCCTCTTTTGAAAACAACTTGTATTCTCTACTATACTTTTCAAGATTTTCATTTTCAAACAATTTTATAAAAGAATCTATTACTGGTATATTAGTAAAATAATAGTTTGAAAACTGATGCATAATCATGTTATAAAAATCATTTTCTCCAAATAATTTTATATGCCCTTCTTTATTAAGTATCATAAAATTCAAACCTTCCTCGGATTTTAATAAAACAATTGATGGTCTTTCATTCAATATTAAAATACCAAAAAAAAGCAATCCAAGATTCGAACTAAAATAATTGATCTCTTTAGATTGAGTTTCCAACATTTTAAAAACTTGTTCCTTTGTCAATAACTTTCCATCTATTAGGTCTTTTATCTCCTTTGGCAATATATTTTGACCGATTTCCAAAAAAAAATCAAAATCAACATTTTCAGTACCGACATAATCAAACTGTCCTTTTTTTAGAAACTTTTTTAATTCAATTAATGTCTTTATATCAACATTCAAACCCCTTAAATCTTTAACCATTAAAAGCCAGATAGCATCAAAAGCATTTAAAATAACCCACTTCCTTTTCTTTTGTTCGCCTTTTATACCAATATCATCCATACTAACAGAATCGTCGTAATCTATTACTCCCTCTTTTTTCCATTTATGAAATACTCTTGGACTGATATTCAGCTTTGAGAGAGGAATCTTTTTCTCTATTAAATTAGGAAAAAACTCAAATAAGTTCATTAGTTGTTTATTTATATTACCCAAAAGTAATAAAAAATATTTATCTTTGTACCTATAAATTCATTTTTATGAAAAAAATCATTAAACAATGTAAGAATCCTGAATGTAAGGACGACATTATAGATTACAAAAGTTCTAAACGAATTTATTGTAATGATAGTTGTCGAAATAGAGCAGGCTATCTTAAACGTCTTGTGGAAAACAGCGAGTTTGATTTAGTTAAAAAGCACACTAAAATAAATTATCAAGCCTTAGAAAAATGTATAGAAAAAAATGCTTTTGAGGTAGACTATAAAACTTTAAATATTCTTGGGTTTGATATCAATTATCTAACAAACCCTAAGCTCTATAAAATAGATAATGAAACTACATCTGTATATTGTATTAAAGACATACAATTCTATTACAATAAAACAAAAGAAATAATAACCATAATAAAACAATAACCATGGAAGAAATTCTATTAACACCGCACCAAAGATTACTATCACCTTTAGATCAAAGTATAGATTTAGGATTTATTGAAAAAGACTCAGTAATAGCAAATAGCAATATGAAAATGTATAAGTATTTACTATTGGGTTCTATTATTACATTAGGATTTGCTATAGTATTTAATGCTATTGAAAAAAGTAATTTCAAAAAAGATAAAAATGAAATTATGTATTAAATACAAAAAATGAGAATCAGTGAAAATCAGTGAAAATTGATAATTATCGATTATAATCAATCTTCCCAACCACAAAGTTCTAAACCTAAGTCTTTGGCTTCTTTTATTGTCTTTTTTACTATTGTATGCTTACATGGATTTAGACCTCTACAATCTTCTTTTAGGTGGTATTTTTTTGCACCATTTGTACACAAATATAAACATCCTGTTTTAATACGTTAAACGATGTAAAACAATACAAACTCAATAGTAAAAGTATTTTTTTCATACAGAAAATGTTTAATATAAATAAACCTTTTATTTAAAAAAAGAACTATTCTTGAATTTATATTTTTTTTAAAAGTATAAATCATAAACAATGAAAACTAATAATGATTATCGTTTAAATCAAAATGAAAAGATTATTACCTCAAATATCGAATAAAGTCTAAAAGTTTAACATCTTCATTTCATTATATATCATCCTCATACAACTTTGTCCTTGGGAAGTTTTATCCCAATAATGTTGATGAATTTTTAAATGATAAAGAGTAATAAAATTAAATAAACTAAATTTTTGAACAGGTGCAATTTCATAATTTAAATTTATAGGACTAAGCTTAGAATGCAATATCCCGAATTCTGATGGTCCAATAACTCCATCTTTTCTAAAATTAGTGGCAAAAGCATCTGAAATAGAATAAACATTAAGCCATTGGACTCTATCTTCCATAATTAAGGAGCGATTATCATAAAAATTAGGATAATAAGCTTTTACAAACTCATAAGGAGTTCCAATAGTTATTAGTAACTTAATTCTCTCTTTCGAATTAGTTGATGGAAGATTTCCTATGGGAAATAACAAATCATAAGCCAAAATAGTACCAAAACTATAACTATGAATATGTATTTCTGAATCAGATTCATGTTCAACTATATATTCAATTAATAAATCCATATTTCCTAAAATACATTGACTTTGCTCACCATATTGAATGTAATTATCTAAACTAGCAAATTCAGTTGCTAGATTAGTAACTATAGTTTTAGATTCTGGCACTACCAATAACAACAAAGTAGTAACTGGTACAATAAACATAATTGAAAAATTACTTAAATAATTCAATACAATAGTTACGTTATCTTTGTTAACTATTTGCTTCGTTTCAGGCTTATCAATTAGATATTTCAAAATAAAGTCTTTAACAAAAACAAAAGAAGAAGGAATTAAAAATAAAATTGCTAGAGAAATTACAAAAAAAATAGAAAAAACATAGAAAGTTTGACCTGTTCTGCTGTAACTATCAAAAATAAACAACCTGCGAAGTAATAAAGGAAATTTTTTAACAACTAAAAGCAATAACAAGAGATTTTTAAACAAAATATTATAGCTTTTAAAATTTTTTGTCAATGAATCTCTGTACTTAAAATCATAAAATTTATAAACGATATTTTCTTTATTGTCTTTTGTTTCAATAATACTTACAACTGTACTTTCATTATCATCTGAGTAAGTTATTTTTTCAGTTTTTAAATCATACTTAACTCCTAATGAATTATAATTTAATTCATTCTTGAATCTTGCGGCATATTTCTCTACAGATTCTTGAAAAAAAGATTGCCCTAATCCTGATATATAAATTCCTATTTTACTCATCTAAAAAATTAAATACTTTTTACTTACCCATTTTTCATCCATACTAATTTTACACCAACCGTTTTTTTCTTTATTGACAAAAACCTCTTCTCCTTTTAAATAGCTGCCAATTTTAGGAAAACTAACATCCGAGCCACTCCTAACATTTAATGTATCTGAACTTACTGTAGCCTTAATTACAGGTGTAGTAAACTTTCCCGAAACCCAATGATCTAAGCTATTAGATATCTTCAACCAACCCTCTTTTTCTTCAAAAACTCTTAAAACAGACCCCATCAAAATTGCACTTCTATCAGTAACTTTATCGCTTTTTGAACTAGAAGACTTTCTAACATTTAATGATTTGGTAGTTACTACTACATATTTAAAATTAGAATTAACAACTGGACTATTTGTAATTCTAGATATTTTTTGCTTAATCAAAGGTAAAAACTGTGTTTCACAATTATCAACCTTATTACCACCAAAAAAATTAGTTCCTGGACAAGATTTGTTGTTTTTTGTACCATTATTTCGCTCTCCTGTGCTCAAATTAAACCAATGGTGATATACTATAGAATTTGTGGTTATTGGTAATGAAAATCTTGAACATAAAAAAGCGGTAATAGCAACAATAGAATCTTTCTGAACTTGACTCATTACATCACCATTAATATCAAAATTACCAAGACTTTCTATACAAATGGAATTAGCATTTTGTCCTGTGATACAAGCTGGTGATTTCTCCAAATTTCTTCCAGTTAAAATACTACCATCAGGAAAAATAGTAAAATGCTGACCTATATCAGACCACCCATTGTGTGTCACATGATAATTTTTCATACCACGTTGCAAATCAAAGTGATTATTACCTTTAAAATGAACATAACTAGGACTATAGGTATGGTGCTGTTGAATTTTAAAAACGGTTCTTCCAACCCTCAAATTTTTAATCCATCCTTCAAATTCTGCTACACTCAACTTAGTAAATCCAAATTTTGTTTCCATAACTTTCTTTTTAAATGATATTAGGAAGCACAAGGTAATCAAGAATTTAAAACGAAACAATCCGTATAAATACGTAAATTTTATTTCAAATTTTTAAGTGTTTGATTAAAAAATCGTTCCTCTTTTGCATATTCTAATTCTATCCCTTTTAAAATATGTTCCGTTTTGATTTCTAAAACTTCTTCCTCCAAAGTTTGTAAACAAGCATAAGTAATAGCAGAAGAAATTTGTGCTCCAGTAAGTTCAAAATTTTTAGCGCATATTTCAAGTATATCTTTTTCTAAAACTGTAACCGTTTTAGGTAATGATTTGTTCCACAACTGAAGTCGTTCCTCAACATTTGGTTTTGAAAAACTAATTATTGAATTAAACCTTCTTAGAAAAGCATCGTCGATATTATTCTTAAAATTAGACGTTAAGATAACGAGTCCATTAAAATTTTCAACTCTTTGAAGTAAATAACTTACTTCTTGATTAGCATATTTATCATTTGATGATTTTGTTTGCGTTCTTTTTCCAAAAAGAGCATCAGCTTCATCAAAAAGTAAAATCCAATTTTTATTTTCTGCTTGAATGAAGATTCTTTCTAGATTTTTTTCAGTTTCGCCAATATATTTAGAAACTACTTGTGACAAATCTACACGATAAACATCTCGTTGAAACTCTTTACCTAGTAAGGTTGCTGTAAGTGTTTTTCCAGTTCCTGATGGTCCATAAAACAATGTACGATAACCTGGAGCAATTTGCTTACTCATTCCCCATTCGTCTCTAAGTGTTTTTTGATGTTTTATCCACAACTTAATTTGATGAATGTGTGAATGTGTTAACTCACTGACTACTAAGTCATCCCAATCCATTTGAGTGGTAACTTCTTGAGCTGGAAAATTTGGACTAAATTTAGGTTTCATTCTTTCACCAAAAAACAAAAGTTGCAATATCTCTGGTTTCATAACTAACCTTCCGCTCATTATTGGTTCACCCTCGCCAACTGAAGTCAAATAAACAATTTGCTCCTTGTAAAACCAATGTGAAGTTTCAAAAAGTTGTTGTACTTCAAGTCGCTTATCAACATCACTCTTGGCTAAAATATATTGAATAGTTTCTCCAGTGGGTAAAAACCCTTTATGATTATCTAATCTAATTCCACCAAGCTCAGGTAATTCCCAACCATTTGGATAAATTTCACCAAACACCTCATCAAAAAAATGAGGAATTACATGAGAAACGGATGCTAAAAGAAGAATTGCGGCTTCATCATGAGTCACAGTTCTGTTAAAAACTGTCGAAAAAGAATCATCAAAGTCAATATTTTGATTTTCTTCCGACTCTGTTAGAGCATTTATTATGAAATTTTTTAAAACTATATAGGCTTCACTCATAAAAAATATTTAAAATAACATATATTTAATCAGCATCACATTTTTCTACTTTTAATGGAAGTAGTCTACCAACATCCTCTGGATTATCGTATTCATTTTCGTTATAATCTTTATACAACCAAATTCCATTTTTCTTTTCTAAATATTCCTTTATCTCATTAAATATGGGTGACTTATTTACTTTTGAATCAAAATCAAAAGCATCTTCTAAAACGCCAAATTGTTTCACTAATTCCCATTTATTATAACAATAAGAATATATTTTACAGTTATTCACTCTACTTTGATCTAAAAAATCAACCACAAAAGCGACTTCGTCTTTACCATCTCGATTAATGTCTCCAACATTAATTAAGCAATATAAACCTTGTGCAATTCCAAGATGAAGTACTTCTTTTTTAGTTTCATTAAACGAAAGTGTAATTTCAGCATCCTGATTATAAAACCATTTCTCTACTTCTTCCCAATCATTTTTAAATGGATTAGGAGCAAGAATGATTTCTGCATTTGTTTTTTTGGAAAAAGTATGCTGAAAAAGTGTATCTATTTTGCCTTCGCCATCAAAATTTCCCACTACGAAGAGTTTAGACAGTTTGCTCATAGCAAGATTAGTTTTGCTTACGTAATTCTTCTCTTCAAGTTGTTTCTCTTTAGGCTTATTAATCTTGTCTGCGCAACTCACCAAGATGAACATCAAGAAAATGAACTCTACTATTTTTTTATAATTTTCCATAGGATATGGCTAATTTAGCTGATTCATTTTTCAAAGACGCTACGGTTGACTTCATCATGTTGATTTTCGCCTGATTTGGATTTGAAGAGAAATCATTTAAGAAGATTGGAACTAAAGGTTTTGGCTCTGCACTTTTTTCCAATGAAACAATCTCTTTTTCTAAGTCTTTTATTCTTTGAGTAATGTCATGATTTACAAAAACAATAACATATTTTAAAAGTCCAGTTATGGCTTTTCCTTTGTCAGAATCAGTGTAACCACCTTGTTTGTGATGATTGCCTGAAGACAATGCTAAATTGATATCATCGGCAGAAACGCTGTCTTTTTTTAGTAGCGCATTAAAAGTACTGAATTTGGTATCGATTAATGATTTAAAAGCTGCAAATCCTTCATCCCAAGACTCATAGGTGATGACATTACCATGCTTTGTTCCTACTTTACTTTTTGCATTTTTAGAAAGTAGCGAAAACATATTGTGAGTATTGGATTGATCATTTCCTTTACCCCAACCTCCTTCTTCGCAAGCAAAAGCTAAAACTAAAGCCGCACCAAATTCTGTTGCGCCCATATCGGTTTTGGCTTTGTTGTAAATCCAACCTCCACCGCCAGGTTTTGTATCGAGAGCATAATCAAACTTATATCGATCAATCCATTTTTTATTACCAATTTGAACTACTTTATCTGATATATTTGTGATTTCTGGAATCTCGACTTTTTTAGGAGTTGTTTGAACTGTTTGTGCTTTTTTGGCAACGGTTTCTTGTTGAAAGAGAAAGTTCATAATTTAGTGTTTAAATGGTTAAACTTAGGTAATGATTGATTCACTTGTACTCTAATATAAAACATCAAATGTAGTGAGGACAAATATTATTTTCAATCCGTATAAACACGTATTTATTTAAGCTTCATGGAATTCCTATTTAATAACTGGTCAGACTAAATGTTAAACAAATTTTGTAACGCAACTTTCCTTTAAACAAAAAAGAGAAAAACTAATTTCTCTTTTTATTATTTTTTGAAAACAATTGTTTCATATGGTGTTTTCGTTGCTACTTGTTTACTTTCTCTATTTTTGCTGAATATGTTTTTGTTGCTTCTAAATCTAAATTTAGTTAAATTTTTGAATAATTTAAGAACATAATCATCTCAATAAAGAGATGCTTTATTATTTTCTGTTGAAAATTAAAAAATTTATTTAATCATTTATACTACCGTCTACCATAAAGCTAGGCATATAATCTGACTCAACTTCTAGTTTCCAACCTTTATCATAGGCCATAGCAGCTAAAGCTGTACATTCGAGAGACAAGAAACCCTCATTTTCTCTGCACAATGGTGTTCCTCCCCGGTTCATTGCTTTCTTTTGACCCCATACTTCTTTATGAGCTTCTAATGCTTTAATCAAATTTTCATTGAATTTAGGCTCGTCATTTTCTGCAAGGCTATTGAATGCCAAAACATAAGGGTGTAAATAATATAATATAAAAGAAGTATCAGGACTTATCTTTGACTGGATATTTGATGAATTCTTTTGATACACTTCAACCAAACTAGCAAAATATTCCTTATTGAAATTACCTGTTAAACTATATTCAATTTCAAGCTTAGTTAATGTATTTGCATATATATGTCCGAAAGTAATATTTCTATCCAAATCCAAAAAATCTGCAGGAAAACTGGCAATTGCTTTTTCCTTTTCTTCATCCCTTGCTATTCTGGCCAATTGAATTGGCTTTTCGATTGCTGTTAATTCATTTAAACGTTCTACTTTGATGACAAAGTTACCTGTCCTATCAATCTGGGCTTCTTTTTCCTGATTTGGGAAATGTGCTAGTCGGCAAAATTCACTAATGCAATTTAAACCATAATTGAACCATTTTTTTTGTAGTGATAACGCAGGTTTTTTAGCAACTGCTATCTGTAGAAGTTCCAAGGATATTTTATATGTAAAATGAAAAGATGAAAGCCTCTTTCTGCAATCGGAAATATAATCATCGTAATTATCTTTCTCTAAATTATAAAGCATCGCAACAGCTTCCGGCTTGTCTATCTTATGCAATCCTATTTTTATCATATTTTAATATATTTTAAATTCTTTAATAACGAATTCTGCGATATCCCCAGTTTTTGTATATCGTTGCTGTGCCATCATATACTTGACATTTCCGTCTGATAATGCCTTTCTTAATTTCGTTGCTACGGCCATTTTTTCAGGATTTCCTGACTTTATCATATCTTGAATGGTTTTTTCTAAATAGGCTTTTGTACCTTGTTGTGCAAACTCTGCCTTATTTCCAATCGTAACCTTCTTGCCTCCAAGTGTACTTGCACCTCCTTTAGCTTCAAATACATAATAGGTATCTCCTTTTTTGTATACCTTGTCTAAATTATATGCCCCACCAGTATTGCCTGGGTAAACATCATCCAATCCATGTGTTCTGGCATGAGCATCAGCGGCAGCTTCACCAATTTCTTCGGAATAATCTCTTAATTTGTCAGGATCTCCAATTACTTTTTTTCTTTCTTTTGCTAAATCATCTAATATCTTTTTGTTAGTGTCACTGAATTTCTTTGTTTTTGCTACTTCATCTGTATTTCCTGTCTTGAATTCTGCATGGATGGTAACATCTGGAGTTGTACCTTTAAGTCCTTCTGCTCTTCTAATATCAAAATTACTACTATTCAATTCTTCTAATGCTTTCTTCTGCTGGTCAGGAGTCATTTTATTGAACCTAGTTTCAAATGCATCAGAGACAACCACTCCATCTGGAGTTTTATGTCCAATTTGTTTTCCTTTCCCAATTTTATCAAAATCAGCCTCTTTTAAATCGTCGAAAATAGGGTTGCCTTTGTCATCTAAAATAGCATTTCCTTCTTTATCCATCAAAAGAACTTTCGGATTAAATTCTCCCCAAAGCTGAAGCCCTTTTAATTCAATAAAAAAACACCATAAATTGTAATTTATATGGTGTGTGTGTTTGTAATTTATTCAAATAATTATTTTTCAGGTGGAAATAAATTTTTAATTGATTTATTTTTTGGCATATTAAGCAAACTATATATAGAATTATCATAATTATTTTTAATATTTGGATTCGCACCATTTTCTAAAAGTAGCCTTATAATACTATCTCCTTTTGCCTCATTATATCCTCTAACAGCAATAAATAAAGGTGTATTACCATCTTCATCTGGAATATTTACATCTGCTTTTTTATCTATCAAAATTTTAACTATATCTATATAACTGCCCGAAACTGCGTAATATAAAGGAGTACAATCATCAATTCCTCTTGAGTTAATCTCAAAAGGGTATTCTAAAAGAATTTTAGTAATTTCAAGTTCACCTAAGTTACTTGCAACATTTAATGCTGAATTACCATATTTATCTTTTTCTTCAAAATCAACTTTATTTGATTTTAAATACTTTTTTAAAGCATCAAGGTCTCTATTCTTTATTATATCAATAATCATAGTGTATTATTTAAATTAATCTAATTTTCTACTTCTATTTGAACTTCTCTCTTCAATTACATAAAGTTCTGATTTGTTTTCTGCTTCAATAATCTGTTCTCGTGTTAAACCATCTTTTTTATGTTGTCTCAAACGGTCTTCCCATTTCTGTCCTTTTTTATGCCCTATATCTGCCCTCGGAGTTCCAATTAAATTTTCAGGAACTGGTTCACCTGCTTTAGAATGTGGTTTACCAATAGGTGTTTTTTCTGGATAATGTGTCCCATAATTTGGGATTTTCTTTCCTGTTTTACCATCAATATATATTTTGCATTTTTTACCATTTATTATTTCAAATTCTCCAGAGTCTGCATTTTCCCATATTTCATCCTCTACTTTTTTTCTCAATGGTACTCTTTCACTCTTAGTTCCGCCTCTAATTTTATCAGCTCTTTTAACATCATCTAATTTATCTAAATCATTATGCATTTCTTTCAATGCTTCTTGGTCTCCTTTTTTAAATAAATCATCAGCATTCCTTGAAAAATCATTACCTACATCATCGAGCACAATTCCGTTTTTCCCATATTTAGAACCAACTTTGCCTGCATCATTAACCTCATCTATTTTATAAGTTTTATTTCCGTCCACATCCTCTTCCATCAAAAGAACTTTGGCATTAAATTCACCCCAAAGCTGAATATGTTTTCCATGCTTCTCAAGCCAAATTTTCTTAAATCCAAATTTAGTTAAAATTTTATTACGAAGATCGTCTAATTTGTTGGCACCTTTAGCCACAAACTTTTCTAGTGTTATTACTAATTTTGTACCTCTAATTTTTGAAATTCCTTGTTTTATAAAATTGCCTGTTCCTCTTTTGGCTTTTTTAATTACAATGATTACTCTTCTTACAAACTTACCAAACTTAGTTGCTTTAAATGCTTTAAGCATTCGTTTAAACACTTTACCCATTCCTAATAGAATTTTGTCTATAAAAAATTCTACCACTATAATAGCAAATGCGGTAGCTAGTGCTTTAGCCGCTCCTTTAGTGTCTCCAGCCCAAGCTTTTTTAACATAATCCCAAATAGAACCCATAGCTCTTAGTACTGCTATAGCTCCAAAAATCAAAATTAGTGCTTCTCCTATGGCTTGTACTACAACTCCTAAAGCTGTTCCTCCACTAAAGAATAATATTACTCCAATAACTACTAATGCTGCAATGAGTCCTGCAATAATCCATCCTTTATATTTATTCCAGAATGCTTTGATACCCGTTACCATTTGTTCACCCATAAACTGCAATCTTCTTCCAACACCCAATCGTCCTGTCTTGGTTACTAATGCTTCTGGAGTTGTGTCATCACTAGGTTCTGGTGTGACTTTTTCTTGTGTGGGTTCTGCACCTCCTGTTTTTTCTGACTCAACAAGCATTTGATTGTTATACTCAGCTAATTTAGCTTCATCATCCATGTGACGCCAATCAGGATGTGGTGCTTTTTCAGTAGGTGCTTCTAAATCTCTATTTTCTGTTGATGCAGCCGTTGTTGGGTCTTCTTCTTGAATACTTAAACCAGATGCATACGCAGCAGACTCTTGAAACTGTTTGGTTGTAATACTGTTTTCACCTGCGCCTCCAATATCATATTTTTCTCCGTCTTTTAAATTAGGAAGTGAACGCATAAAATCTTTATCCATTGTTACCGCTGGACTAGGTTCTAAAGTTACATCGCTATCCTCAAGCTCAGGCTTGGTTAAAACAGGAATAGCGTCGTTAATTGATGACTTACCATCTTGAACCACTTGTGTCTCTGTTTCCAATCCCATTGCTAATGCCCAAGCTTTTTCTTGACCCATAGGCACTTCTATATCTTGAACAGGATTTGCAGGATTTCCTCCTAATGATTCTTCAGCCAAAGCCCCAAAAAACTCAAAAATTGACATTCCTGCAGCCATATTTAAGTTGAATAGAAACTCAATTATTTTTATTATCCCAACAACTATAAAATTAATTGCATCTAGAATAAAATTATAAATAGCTTGCAATGCTCCAAGTAATGCATCAACTGCAGAAGCTAAGAAATCAATTATTGCAGTAACTGCTTTTTTAAAGACTTCGAAAGCTTGATTAACAAATTTTTCTGCTTTAGCGACAAAGTTATCTATTTTGGCTTTTAGCTTATCTCTTATGGCCGGGAATGCAGCAAGAGCAACATCAAGAAACCCTTTTATAAGTACTGCAAATCCTTTTAAAAGCCCTACAATTGCTTTTCGGGCAAACTCTAAAGCTGTTAAAACTAATTTTTTGGCAAACTCAAAAATAGCTTTTACCGCTTCACGCAATTTTTTAAAGATAAAATTAAGTGCGTCTTTAAGTGCATTGATTAGCGCAGAAGCTTTGTCTGCAATCCAACCAAAGAATCCACCGCTTTCTTTTTTCTTTTCGGATTTTTTTTCTTCGGCTTCTCTATCAGCTTTTTCTTTCTCTTTTCGAGCATCATCATTCGCTTTATTTATATGCACTTGTGCATTAGACTCACCTATTGTTTTTTGAGTTTTTACTGCTCCTAATGTAGTTTTTGTTTGTTCACCTGATTTTTTAGCAAAATCAGATTCGGTTTTATTAAGCTCATTATGCCATTCTGTTCTAGATTTATTTACATCTTTATGTGCCTCTTTTACTGATTTTAATTGCTTATCTTGAGATTTATCTTTCTCATTTTCAATTTTTGTCTCGGCAGTAGTTTCTTCTTCTAAAACTTTTTGATCATAATCTGATTGAGCTGTTTCATATTTGGTGTTTTCTTCACCAATTTTAGATTGAATTACTGGTTCAAAATTAGCATTTATACTTCCTTCATCAAGACCTTCTAATTTAAAACCTTTAATAGTGTTAATCTTAATATTCTTTCCTTGAATTTTATGATTGGTTTTAAGTAAGTTAGTACTTGGTTTTTTTATAATAGAATTTTCACCAAAATCTTGACCTATTTCCTTTGAAGCAATTATTTTCTTTAAACTTACTTCATGTCCTTTCTCATCTTGTTCTTTTGATAGATTATGTAAATCAGCTTCGCCTGAAAGTTCTAGTTTTCCACTTTCTTGCATTTTAGTGGGAATCACTGAGGTATTTAATTTAACAGCATCTAACTGACTTTGAGCTTGTTTTTCGATTTTAGCATCGGTAGAACGAACTGATTGAAAGCTATAGGTTTCTTTTTTTAAAGGTGTTTTTTCTGGAAACTTGGTTTCTTTTTGATTTGGTCCTTTACTTGGTCCTTTTACAATATAATTCTGAGGTTTTTTTATATTTTTAGATGAAGCGCCATTGTACTTATTTTTGACTGATGAAGAAAAAGCACTTCCTTCACTCTCTTTTATTTTTGGGAGATTTTGAGATAATTCGCTTTTTTGAGAATTCAAAACTACAGCACTTTCCTTTTGTAATGCATTAAAATTATCTGTCAACTTTGTAGCTGGTGAATGCGATAAATTAGCTAATAAAGAACTAGCGTTGCTCTTACTATTTACTTTTTTATTCGTTTTTGGACTATTTAATAGTGGTGCTTTTTCCATTTAAAAACTGAATTATAAATCGCTGATAATTTCTATAAAGTTATTTTTTTTGAAAACACATGTCAATCCGTGTAAATACGTAATTTATTAAGATTAACTCCAGTGACATTCCATAAAAATTTTCATCCAAGGAGTTTTTATCATACCAATACTCCATGGTATTTGAGCCATTAATACATCTACTCCTTTTTGTTCTACCCAGAGTTCAATAGTATCTTCTTTTTTGAAAAGCAATTTACCATTACGTTGTAAGAAAGTCTCTCTCAAACCATCAATAGAAGTGTTCTTAAGTACTTTCCAATATCCTATTACAGCCTCCAATAATCCTTTTGCTTCCTTAATGTCTTTTTTAGTAATCCTAATAGTCAAGTCAATAACAGCATCAACTTCCAATCCACAAAGAATTTTATTTAATGCTAAATCATTTTCAAAAAAAACTGTACTACCTGTTATTAAGTATTGTGTTATTAAAACAGCTTTAGTTTGACTTTTTTTAGAAATCCATTCTTCATTTTTACAAAGATTCAATTCTTCAAACAAATGAATTAAAAAAGGGTGCAGAATAATAAGTCCAGAATTTTGAATGTAAATTGGTTCCTCTAAAAACAAAGAATTATTTTTTTCTGTATTTAAAGATTTTAATAAATTATCTGATGAATCATCATCTAAATTAAAACGTTTGTAGGTTAATTTTGAATCATCATCTGCTTTAAAAATATTATTATTCAATTTATCCAAATCATTTTTTGTGTCATTCTGGATAATATTCCCTCCATTACCATTATTATAGTCATTCTTTGTATTGCTCTGAATCAAATGCTCTTCACTGCTATCATTAGAATCATTATTTGTATCACCTTGAATCTTATGTTCTCTATTACTATTATGAGATTCATTTTCATTTAATTTAGATAAAACATCTCTGCTAGACAATTTATCATGCTGATTATTAGAAATTTTAGATTCATGGTTTTTTGAACTATCGTTCTTGTCTTCTGTTTTCAAGTCAATAAAACTTTTTTCTGAATCTTTACTTTTGATAAAATCATTAATCGAATCATTATTTATTTGTTGTGAAAAATCACTTTTTGAATCGATATTTTTTGAACTTACATCAAATGCGCCATTTTCTGAATCTAAATTCAATGGTAGATTTGAATTGGTTGCAGATTTATCAGTGGTATTGGTTGTAAAAAAATCTTTATTCTTTGTAATTTCATCTGAAAGATTATTTTTATCAGATAAGAGTTTTGTAGAAGTTTCAGTAATATTCTCATAACCATTTGACTTTTGATTAAATTCAATTTGAGAACCTAAGTCATTGTTGATATGCTGTTTAAAATTAAATAATATTGTAAAATAAGTGTCTGATATTTTTCCTTCAGAAGAGTTTACATAAAAATTCAACAGACTATTCAAAGTGTCAGTATTAATTACAAATTCTGAGAGAGAGGTGTTTTTAAATTGATAAAAAATGTCTTGTGAATTTGAATTATGAACTAAAAATAAGGACCATTCTAATAAATTAATCCAATTATTAAACTCATGTGATGATGAGAATTTTTTTTGAAGTTCTTTTTCGTTTTTAAAATATAGAGAGGTATCAAACAAAAAACCTACTCCTTCTTCTTTTATAAGTTTCTTTGTTTTCTCTGAAATGGTGTAAATAAACCTAAGTAAACTTTTTTGGTTTTCTGAAAATAAAACTACAAGTTGATCGCAAAAAAACTTCTTCCTTTCAATAGATGAAAAAGTTAGTTTATTCAATTGTTCTTCAATATCTAAAACATTTTTAAATAATAAATTTTGATTGAAAAAACCAGTTTTTAAATATTGGAAAAATAAAAATTCAGCATGTTGAACATCTAAAAAAAAATTACTAGATGATGCGACATGCTGATTATGATTAATTGATTTAATTTCCTTAAAAGTCGCATTTAAGAAAGCTTCTATCTCATTTAAGGCACTAGACACTAATTCTTCTTTCCAATTTTTTTGTGAAATTGGCGGTAAATTAATAACAACTTTATCTAATATCCATGTATTATTGTAAATCGGATATTGGTCTAATAATTGTTCTAGTTTTGGATAAAACTCCTTCTCCATTAATACTCCAACAACATTCTGAACTTCTTTACCTAACAGTTTTGAAGTACAATCAATATTTAAAATATGTTGCTGAATTTGGTGCATTTATTTTATTTTGGATTAAAATCAAAATTAAATTGTGGACAATGAAATTGAATAGAGGTAAAAATCTCGTCACCAGCAAGTAAGAAATCTTTATCTGTTCCGTTTGAGTTATAAAAATTTAATAAAATACCACTTTTCTTATCCTTAGTATCATTAAATAAATCAATGGTTGCTGTATAAATTTTTGTAAAAGGAACCTCTTCTCTTATTGAATTTCTTAAAGAAACAACAAAAGAAAGTTTATCTGTAGCTGTTGGAAAATGGAACAAAATATCTTCTAAAATCTTAACCAGTTCATTATCTAAAATAAAACTATGTTCTTTCCCATTGACTCCATCATTTTCAACAACTTTAAGTTTAAAAGTGAAATTTACTGAACCTCTGTAATATCCTTTAAAAGAATACCAAAGTAAATTTTGAAATTGATCGGTTACTGGGTTTGGATTCCAAAAATGAAATGGTTTTCCTAATAAAGCTAACTCATCATTTATTATCGTTATATCATTTTCAATACTTGTTATATCACCATTAATACTTGATAACTGAGAATCATGAACAGCAACCTTATTTTCAAGGGTTACGACTCTTGTGGTTAGGTTATTTACGTTCAAATTTAAGGTTGTGATTCCTTGAGAATTTGCAGTTATTCCTTCGTCAGAAAAATCTAATAAGTCTGTCAACACTGTTCTTACTTCTAACGCGGTGTTATTACCATTGTCTTCAATCTTATTGATATCGCTTATTACTTGAGCTCTAGTCATAATATAATAATTTTAAGGTTTATTTTAAATTGTTTTATTTGTGAAAAAATCATTTGATTCAAAATCGGGATTATTAAAATCTGCTGGACCAGAATTAGAATCACCAATAACAAAATTGATAGAGCTTCCTTCTGAGCAACAAGTATAAGGCAGATAAAAATCAGCAATAACTGTTTGATTAGGTATACCATAGACATCCTCTTTTATTGAAGAAATACTAATTAAATTATCCATAAAATTTATAAGTTGATTATAACTATTTGATGGTAAATAATGAGAGGCATATGCTTGTACTTTCTTTTTGTAATCTTCAATTGAAGCATCAAAAACATCTGATTTTGCTGAAATCAAATTACTTTCAATAGCTTTATTTTTAGCTAAAGAAGATGTTTTGATAATCGGTTGTGTATTCATCTCTTGAGCTACTTTTTTTCTTGAAATGACACTAATATCTTGATAAACTAATATGTAAGTACCTCCTTTTGTAACCCCAGCTTTATGCTCAATTCCAGGATGCTTTTCAATGAATTTTACCAAGGATAAATCTTTAGAAGTCTTATTCCACTGCTCTTGTGCTGCCTGATAAAGTGCTCTGAATTCTCCTTTTTGACACACATAAATAATTTGATCTAAATGATCAATTAAATCTTCTGCAAAAATTTTATCTTCATTATTGTTCAAATTATTAAAAATTAAAACTCTTTGTTGAGATGCAATAGTTTCAATTCTTTCATATAATAAAATAAATGAATTATATAGTTTTATAAAATCCGAAAAGGATTCTACCATAGAATTTCTTCCATTTTTAAGAAGCGTAATGAATTGTTCATAAGAAGTTTGAATAATAGTTTGTTTTACAGATTTCCCTCTTTTTATATCAAAGTAGGGTACAATTAATCTGGAGTTAGCTTCAAACCATTCTATTGACTTTCCAATAACATTTTCCCAATCTCTTCTAACTAAATCATAATTTAATTCAATTTCATCCCACTCGCCAATATAACTAGACATATTAAGCACTACATTTTCAAGATTTATAGCATTAACAGCAATAACACTAAAAGGAAGTTGTGAATTCTTTCTTATCTTTAATATTGAATCTAAAGCTTGTTTATAAGTTCTCCCTATGATTCCCTCTATTCTTAAAAAATTGTATGCTTCAATATCATAATCTAATGGATAGACTACAGCAGAACTTGAACTGTATTGTGCGGAGTGATAACTCAATATTTTATCATTTGTCCCTTTTATAGTTGCCTTAGGATTCCAAACTTTATTTAAAGAATAGATTTGATCGTAATAGTATGGAATTGATTTTTTAGACAAAGGATAATCACCTAATAATGAAGGTGTAATTTTAATAGGACTATCTAAGTATGTCTTTTCAGAATCTATCACTGAAAAATTATTTAAAATCAAAACTAAACGTTCAAGTAATAATTTTAAAGTCAATTTTTCGTCTTTCTTATCTTTCTTATTAATATTTATCCAAGGTGTTATATAACTTTGTTTAGAAGAAATTGAATTATAATCACTACCAGCCAATCTAACTGTTGTTAAAAACTGATCTGAAACCATTGCCTCATTCAAAAATCTTCCTCTTCTTGTTTCAATTTTCCCCAAAAAAACATGAAATGGGAATTTAGCTTCATATGCAGATGAACAACATAATGAAAAAGATACCTTTTCATTGTGAGCGATTATTTCATTATATGCTGCAACAATATCATGCATCCAGTCCCAAATGTATTGTGCGTGCCACTTTGACCTGTTTGCTCTTAAAACCTCCGTAATTTTCGATCTAACATTTAACAACGTGTTATAACCATTAATTGATTTAAAGTAATCATCTTGAAAACTATTGTAAACCAATTTAATTTTTTCATCAATCTGTTGAAGAACTTGTGGGTTTTCTACTTTAGATAAAAAAGCATTTAATACTTGTTGTCCATTAATTAATGATACTTGAGGAGCGTTAAAACGTTCTAAGTATAATGGTTCAAACTTATACTCTATGTAAGTATTCAATAAAGAAGTTGAATCAAGTTTCGAAGCATTTATTAAGATTGGTCTCAAATTAAATTCCAATCTTTTCCCTTTATCATCACAATTAGTCTCGGAGCATTTTTTTTGATCAATCAAAGAAACTTCTAGTAATAAAACGATTACTTTTCCATCTAAAAATCTTGCATTTGGAATAAATTTTTCCTCAGAAGTTAATGCATTAATATCTATTTCTTCATTTGTAGAAATTGCAATCTTGTTTGCTACCAAACTTGACTTTATATTTGAACTGGGAACTTCAATTAATTCTTCAAAGTTCGTAAAAGTTGGCGAATTATAAACTTCACTATGTTTAAATAAGGGCGCTAAAAAAGGTTCTTGAATCAAATTTGGAGTTAGAAAACTTTCAGATAATTTATCTACTGTTTTAAATTTATTAAAAGTCTTTTCTTCCCAACTAATTTGAAAACCCAATGATGTAACCGCAGTACCACAACTTATTTTTACTTGTCTTGTATTAGGAAAAGAAATGTCAAATCCACATACTATTCCTATTCCTATCAATCCTTTTCGGGTGGTTCTATCTTGTGTTTCAAAATAGCTTACTATACTATTTAAGTGACTCTGACTTAAAACTTGGTCAGCTTCAAAAACGGGATATTTAGATATTACTGTCATAATGTTTTTTTAAAGAGTTCCTAATGCGGTATTTCCTAATATTATTGGGTTACTTGTTTCACTATACTGACAATCATATAAATTGCCTTCTGGATAGGTTGTGTGTAATTCTTTCAGTTTTTTTATGAGAGATTTGTGCGCAACTACATGATTTTTAATAAATTCCAAATCATCTTTCTTAAACAATCGATATAAACTGTATGATGATTTCCAATTTTTATATACTATTGTAAATTCCTTCATATCCAACTCATTTACCCAACAAACTTTAAGCAAAACATGAGCTGGAGCTTCTTCTCGAAATACCTTTTCAGCGTATTTCCTAAACGTCATATTTCTAAATCTTGGAAGGTATCCTGGCAATACAATTGTAGCTTTAAAAGAATAAGGATCGTTATCAGCAGGATTATTGCAGTCATCATTTAAACATACTGGTAGCAATAAATTTTCCTCACCAAGAGTATCAAAATGTTTAAAAGGTCTCAACAAAGTATGCTCTAAACAAATAAATTTTTCTGTTTTTTCATCCACAGCACTCAGTATATCATTCAACCCTTGATCGGCATCAAGTTTAGTTTTGTAGCTTTTTGTAAAACGTGCAATCTTCTCTGATTTCTTTAGTATGTATATAAAATATCTTCCTTCAACTTGCTGTATAGAATATATTTTAGCAGAATTGATATTGTCAATTATCCACTGACGTGTATCAATCATTTGTTTGTCAAAAGAATTTACTTTATATTGACTAAAATTTAAAGAAGATTTCAGTTTAATTTTCTTCTCATTTAATATCTCAATATTAAAATTACCAACATTTAATTCATTTATTCCTAATAGCTTTGAAACTCTTTTCTCGTAACCTCCAAAATTGCTCAATTCAAAAGTTCCAATATTTAAACTGTTCTTATTGAGAATAAAATTTTCAGGTAATAAATAATTTATTCCAAGTCCTCTTTTACTACTCAATTCTGGATATTGGCTTAAAAAAATTTGCTTATCTAAAATTATTTCTTCGTATTCTAATCCCATTTCACCAAGACTATTTGTTTCTTGCTTTACTTGATACATCATAAAAACATAATCATTAAAGCTTTCTCCAAATCTTGCTATTAGATGATCTAAAGCTCTATTCCTTCTATCATAAAAAAGGGATTTGTTTTCATAAAGAGAGATATTGTATGAATCTTCAGAAAACATATTAGATTCTAAATCATTTGAATAAAGTTTTTTATTATAAAATTCATCTCCTGTTAAAGGATTTTTATCTAAAAATGATGGGAAATATGTTCGATCTATTGAGGGTAAATCCAATAAATCTTTAGCATGATAAAGTTGTTTGAAAAAATCTGCTAAAATTTGATCATAAAAATGCAAATAGCCTTTCAACTGTTTAACTTGTGCTTTACGTTCTTCACTTGCATTATCTGACAAAGTGTTTCTTCCTAAACCGTAATTAATAGGAAATTCATCTTGAATACTATAAAATTCATCCAATTGATAAAAATTACCTATTGGAAATGGAAAATCAAGTTCAGACGCTTTCATCTTATTAGTCCTCTGAGAGGATTTGTAAATTTCAATTTTTTGATCAATAATCATTTGATTTGCCTCTGATAAGAGAAAAGGAATTCCTTTTTTATATAACTGAAGTCTAGATTTTGAAACAGAAAAAATAGGATTTTGCTGTCCTGACAATTTTAAACACCATGGTTTATTACTATTATTAGAGAGTGCTTTACCTAATTGATCGTATTCAGTAAGCAATACTTCACTAATAGAAATTACGCCTTCGACTTTCATGACAGCTGCAATTATATCGGAAGCGTGAATTGCATCAGGTAATTGTGTTTTTAAAACCTCTTCATCTTTTAGAAAACCATGTATCAAACTTGGACCTTGAAAAATATCCTCCGTCAAATAGCCTTGATCTAATAGTTGAGCTAAAGAATAGAATCGAATAGGCGGATTAATTATATTATGAATAGCTATTTGAATTTGTGACATTACATCAACAACATTACTTTGAGGTTCGATGTCAATTTTAGCACAAAGTCCAATTTGAGTGCTTTTAATGCTATCAATTGTATAAAAATCTTCTGTCAAGTTTCTGTTTTCGTTTAATGTATTTACAACTTGATTGTAAATTTTTTTTACTTTTAAATACTTTTCTTTATAAATACCAACTAAGTTTTTAATGTTTTCAAAGTCGGCAAAATAGTTTAAGACATCGTTTAATTCTGTTAAATCATATGGTTTAACTGTAAACTTAACAATGGTGTTATACTTCTTAAATCGAATTTGAACCACATCACCTAAAACAACAACTCCATTAGATATAGGAATAATTGTATCAATATTTATATTTTCTAAAATCAAAGCTTTTTCATTATCCCAAGTATCAAACTCAGGAACTACAATAGTTTGAATCCACTTTTCATTATTTAAAATTTCAAATTCTATAGTTGCTGAATTCAAGTCGCCTAAAACAGGATCATCCTCAAGCTCTAAAATAATTTTATTTAAGCCTCGAATTAAGATTGATTCCTTGTTTTCATCACCTTTTGAATTAAGTTTTTTCAAACTCAGTTTATCATCTATAGGATTTAAATAAATAATCCTCTCATCTGTTATATTTGGATCTAAATCTCTCGTGTCATTTGGTAAGAAAAAGCCATCTTCCATTTCTTTTCTTGTTGCTAAAAACCAAGCATTTGAAATTCCATCAATATCTAATAGAAGTTTTCTATAATCGATTTCTGTCAAAGGAGCATTTGTGAATATCTTATTTGCTGGGAAAAAAGTTTTATTATTAATATCTCCTTCTTCATTAGCCAATAAATCTTTAATATCAAAATTTGTTCTATATCCAAGTTCAGTTATTACATATGAAAGAACTTCCAAAATAGTAACTCCAGGATCATGAGGATTGTAATCAGACCATAACTTACTCCCATATTTTTCAATATACTGCATACCTATCTTTCTCAACAACTCATAATCTTGAGAAGGTAAAAGAACTCTATCTTTTGATATATATTTTTGAGTATTCATAAATTAACAATTATTTGGTGTCGCTGATTAAAGTTATGGAGTGGTCTTTTGTAAATAATGGTAATCTTTTACCCTTAATAAGTTTTGGAAATGAAAATAATGTTGGTGGAACAAATAAAGTATAGTCTGAATGAGGAACTATTTTTTTTACATTTAATTGTGATCCCAAAGTACCATCGTCGTTAATATAATAGTGATTAACCTCAAAATCTGAAATAAAATCAACAAAGGATTGATCATCTATTAATTGAATAATAGAAGCTATTTCAATAGAATTTGCAAATTCAACCTCATTTTTACCAAATGACCATGGGCTTAAGTAGCTATTAATTAAGTTCTTTAATTTTGTACCAAAATATCTTAAATCAGCACCAGGAATTTCATGATATTTAACTTTAAATTTTAAAACTATTGTCTCTAGCTTAGGTTGTCTTATGATTACACGTGCGTGAGGTGAACCAATTTCTGAAACAAACTTTTTAATTTTTTCTATTGTATCTTGACTAACCAAAGGTTTCCATGAAATATTTTCTTGTAAACTATTTGATTTCCCTATTGGAATTAAAGTTATATATCCTGCTGAAGTTTTTGATACTGGCGTAACACTACTTCCGTAATGGTAGTGATTTAAACATTTTATTCTGAAAACATTAGGAAACTTTTGAAGTATTAATCGTTCATAATCCCAAGAAGTAATTGCTCTATTCTTGTGTCTTAATCTTTCACTAGTTCTTTGATAAAGTAATTCATCATTTTCTTTAACCTTTCCTCCAAAAGAAGTGTAGGGTTGAGTTACTTTCTTTACAAAACTTAATGGTTCATATAATTTTGTAATAGTTTCTTTTTCTGTACTTTCAATAAAATAATTTCCATTATTTTCAAAATCAGTTAAAACGGCTTTTAAAGCTTGTGTATGAACCCCAATAAATTCACAAACAGCATCAATTTCATTTACATGAATTTTAATCCAAAACTTGTTTGATGGCAAAATAGTTGTTCTACTTGTGTCATATTTAGGAATTGTGAAATTGATTAAACCTGATTGCAGCAGTCCATTTGTTTCATCTCCTATTTCACTAATTTCAATTGTTTTCCAATTATTTTCGTCTATTAAATAATTCCATTCCAAAATTGGTGCTGATTTTAGAGGATTTGAGCTTCCCTCTGATAATTGAAACAAAAGATTTAAACTATCTCCTACGGCCACTTTATCAAATCCTAAATAAATATTTCCACCGTTTATATCAAGATCATTCTCGTATGTATTAAATCCAGTTTCATTATTCAATATTTGATAACCAAAAGGTAAAATTTGATAAACTTGAATTGAATTATAATTACTATCGTTGCTTGTGGAATCCTTAACATCATAATCAAAAACTATAGTGTCAATTTTTGGCACAGGTTGTAAAGTTCCTCCATCTCTAATTTTTGTGATAAAATCATTTAAAAACGCTTCATCTTTGTATGAATCACTATTCAATTCAAACCTAAAATATCCTGATACACTTTCAATTGTTGGAATAGCATCTTCCATCCCAAAACTAGTATTAGGAAAATTATTAATTATAGATTTATCTATACTATCATTATCATCATTGGTATTTACCCATAACCCTTTATCAAGTTTTAAAATTTTTAAATCTAAATCTTTAAAACTATTAACATCTGATTCTTTGTTTATTTTTAATAATAATCGTGCGTTGTTTTTGGAAGCAAACTCATTACAACAAAACACAAAACCATTACCTTTTTTTGGAAACTCACCAAATGGAATAAAAGGTTTATTAATATCTACTGTACCTGTGTCTGTAGCTAAAACAAAATTTTTACAATTTCTAACTTTAACTTCCAACTCTAATTTTTCGATTTTTAAAATCTGCTCATCATCATCAATTGGAACAATTTTTAAAACTGGATAAGGAGTTGTAACATTTATTTCTTTATGAATTAAAGGATTGTATGCTACTATCTTTTTCTCATCAGCGCCAATGTATAAATACAACCTATTTAAATCTTGCTTCTGATTTAAATCTGAAGGGATATTTTTCATATCCTTAGCAAAAATTTCAATACATTTATTTTCTGCAGTGATATAAAATCTATATTTCGAAGTATCAATATCTTCACCATTAATGGTAATCATTATGAAACGCTCTCCACCATTTAAAAAGAGTAAGGAACTTGCAATTAAAATACCCTCTTCGGTGTTAGTTGACTCATCTTTAAAAACATTAAAGGAATTATTAGTAGCATTTAATTTCATGAAATCAGATTGATTTCTTTCTCCAGAAGTAAAATAAGTACTATTAAAATGAACTAATTGAATTTTATTAATAGATAAGTCAGATGTAGATGTATAAAATTTATTTTTTTCGAGTGAATTTTTTCCTGCTAAAAAAACACTATTCTTTGGTAAAAAAGCATTATCCGTTTGAGCAACAGGGTCTAAAATTAAATGAACATAATCTGGTTGAGCTTCTGCTGGTTTAACTCTTAAAATATCTTTGTAATAAAAATCTAAATGTCGTTTAGTAAATTGATTTAAATATTCTTGTGCAACTCCTAATTGTTTTAAAAAAGCTAAAAACAAAGCATAATGTGGAGAATGACTTGAATAGTTTTGTAATTGATTTGTAATACTTTCACCACTGATTTGTTTCCAATTAAATAACAACCCAATAAGTTTTTGAACATTTTTGTCAAATTGATATTTTGATATTAAAGCTTTAATTGGGTTTTGAGTAGTTGTACTTTCATCAATATCATTCAATATTGACGTTAAAACTCCAACTGAGCCAACACCAGAACTTGAATCTGAATTCAGTATAAGGTAAGCAGTATCTAACAAATAACTCTTAGCCACAATACTATCGTCTAGTTGTGAAATTTTACTATAAAATTTTTCAAATTGAATTTTTAACTTTTCAAAAAACGCCTTTATGGTTGCTTTACAAGTCTCTTGCACGACATTATTATCAGAATCTTGAAAAAGCTTAATAGTTCCTTTTACTGCTTTGTAATCTTCTTGAATTTTATTAATATCCCATAAAAATAGATTAACCAATATTGAAGTTGACTCCCAATGAAAAAAAGTTGACCAATCACCTTGTTCAATATTTGATTCGTTATAAAACTTAATAAATTGGGATAAATTTTGCGCGAATTCAATATAATCTATATTACTTCTTTCATCAACAAGAAAATAATGAGTATGTAAGGCCTTCAAGAAACGTTCGTCTTGCGTAGTCCCCATTCCTTGATGAATATCCATATTTGTAGAACAATTTTCCATAATATTATTTAATATAAGTTCCTTCCTCTAAATAGAATGGAAAAACATAATTTTGTCTCGAATTTGTTGTTCTTATTAGGTATTCTATTTCAATAACAATAATTCCCTCTTTGGAATCATCTGATCCAAAATAAATATTTTCAAGATCTATTCTTGGTTCATATTTTAAAATAGATTGTTTTATAATCTCTTTAATTTTAGTCAAAAGAGTTACTGTGATGTTTTCAAATAATAAAGGCGAAAGATTACATCCATAATCAGAACGCATAACCCGTTCATTTAACTCTGTAGTTAAAAGTATATGCAAACTTTGTTTTACGTCTTCAGCATCTCTTACAGTTACTACTGTTTTATTACTACTACTAAAAACTGGCGGAAATCCCCAGCCAATTCCTAAAAATGTTTCATCACTCATAATTATCCTCCAATTAATACAGTTGGACATCCTGCAACTATTTTACCTCCATGTGCAGTAGAATCGCCCATTCTTGCGGCAGATTTACCACCTATTTGAACAGTTGAAGAACCTACTGCAATAGAATCAGGAGGTCCAGAACAAACACATTTATCACCTACAACTGCGCCTGGTTGACCTCCAATTAATACTGTTGTGTTTCCTCCAGGTAAAACTGGTCCTCCAACATGAGGAACAGTACCCGTAACCATTGGGCAAACATGCATATCATTTACTCTTGCTGCTGCTCCCATAATTAGTTCAATTTTATCATACTACCTTTCAATTCAATATTTGCTGAAGCTTTTGCTTTAATATTTACAGCATCAATCTTAAGATCTCCTTTTGCTTTTAAAATAATGTCTTTGGCACTCTCTATAAGAATTCCATCAGCATTCATTATAATTTTATTTTTATTTTCATCTTCTAATGTTATACCTTTTTTATCATCAGATATGAAAATTTTATTACCCTTTTTAGTACTTAATTCAATCTGTTTCTTCTCATCATCCATTTCTATTTTTGTACCCTCTTTAGTGACAAAAGCTTTTATGTAATTCTCTTTTTTAATTTCATAAGGAGGCTTAATAGCACTACTATATAAACCCCCAAGAATTACAGGTGTGTCAGGGTTATTTCCAAAACAGCCTAAAAGAACCTCATCATTTACATTAGGTATAAAAAAACTTCCCATCGATGATGACGCATTTAATGTTGCTAGTCTAGCCCATACTCCGCTACCATTTTCGGCAAGAGCAGGAATCTTTACTTTTATTCTAAACTCTTTTTTAGGATCATCTTCTATTTGCATCACAATTCCAATTTGTAATATTTTTTGTGGCAGTATTCCCAAAAACTTGTTCTGATTCTAAACCTAGGGTATATTCTGTTCTCCAACATCCATTTTCTATAGTATGCAACTCTCCAGAAATGAGAATTTTTTTACCATCAATGGAGTCATTTACCTTATTCAAAATGATATAATCTCCTATTCCAGCCGTCAGATTACCAAATGTTGTAACCTTACCAGATATAGCCGTATGTAAGCTTTTTTTAAGAATTGCATCAGCCATAAGCTTAATTGTTCCTTCAACCAAATTATTGTCATTTAGACGAATAGTTTTTATAATTGGATTAGGAGCTTCTTGCTCACTTTCTGATTTTTTTAAGGATTGACTGCTTGGATCCCAAGCTTCTATTGAAACTTTTTTTATTTTTTTTGACTCATCATTTTTACCAGAGAAAGAAAAAACATTAATCCCATTTTCAGCAACATACTTTTCAGTTGGTGGAGCCTTGATATAATCAACTCCTGATAATTCTCCATTCTTAACGGCCAAAAGCACTCCCACTGAATCTAAATAAGATACCACAAAGTCCCATGGTACTGTAGAGGTATTATGAGTTATCTTTTCACTTTCCCAAGCCCCAGATAATCCTGACCCAATTTTTAACTTTCCAACTATCTTAGTTAGCTTATCTTTAAATGTTTGCTCATTAGTTTCTTGTTCTTCTAGAGGAAAAGTCATAGCTAATGCTAAATCTTTACATTCAATTTTTGTTGTAATTGAGTCATTATTTTGAGTTTTTTCAACTGACTTAATCTTTCCCTTAAATAATGTTTTCTTCTCTTTTCCAATTGAAATGATAAACTCTATTTCTGCATTTTCCTTTAAACTATCACTTGGTAAAAGTTCATCCTTGTTAACTTCAATATTTGAAGCTACAAAAGAAAATTTTGCAGAGGGTATTTTGTTTAATTCAAAATTGATTGTTGCATCTTTTAATAATGAATCCAAACCATTGTTAGCTCCTGAAACTTTAAATTCATATTTTAAAACATCATCTTCAGGAATGTAAGGTTTAATAGGCATAGTCTTATTTTATGGGTGGAAACGTAATTTTTTGTCCTACATCAATAGCTCTAAAGCTTAAAAGTGAATTATTGTTAGCTACATCTATATAATAACTTGGATTTTCATATATATTTTCTGCCATCAATGTTAACTTATCATTCATTTCGAATGTTCTTTCATGAGTTAAATCAGGCGAACTCTTTTTTTGAGAAGCCAACATCAACTTGTAAGTTGACGTACCTTTAAAAACACATTTTGCTTTTGCTCGTATAGGCCTACCGTCTTTCCTAAATAACGTATAATCAATTTCTAATGATTTTAATCTACATTTTAAGCTATAACCACCCCAAATTAAATTAAGGTAAGAAGTCTCATGAGTTTCTCCATTATAACCCATTAATAAATTTTTGAACCCTTCTAACTCTTCTTCAACTGATTTAGTTTGTTCTGAAAAATTAGCATTAACAGGCCCACTGACTGAACCTGCGGATTGTTCTAGGAAGGACATAGTTCCTTTACCTGACTTTATTTTCCCTGGTGGAACAACTCCTGTACTGTCAAAAAGAAATTCAAAACTCACTTCTTCTCCATCAATTTTATTAAATTTCAAATCATTATTTGAAGCTCCAATAGGTTGTCCTTCACAAAAAATTACATTCTGTTTTATAGAATATTTTTCAGGATTTAATTGAACAAAAATGGTTTTTTTAGGAGTATCGTATTTACTTGATTTATATACTTCAATACGCATTTTATCTACTATTCCAAGGGCTGATTGAATCATCTTTCTTCTCTTTCTTTTAATTTTTCTAAAACTTTCAAAGTACACTCCTTTACTAGTGAAGACTTTATTGATTCTAACTCGGATTTAGTCACACTTGAAGTAGATTGAAAAGCAACTTGATTCTCTTCAATTTTGACTTTGATATTCAATTCCTTTATCTCTATTGGCATATTTTTACAATATTTCTTTAAAGAAATTATACTTTAAAGTGATAGTTTCAATGACTAACTTATTCTCTTCTGAATTAAAATCAGCATATTCTATTGACAACGGTATTGCATGAAAAACATACCAAGATTTTAAAGGAGCACCTTTATCATTCAATAAAGAAACCACCAAATTTGCAGGCTTGAAATTAAAACTTTCTATGGTATTAAGACACCAATTGGATAGACTTGAAACATCAGATGTTAGACTTCGTTTTAATACTAAATCTTGATATCCAATTCTATTTGGTAATTGATGTGTAAACCTATTTTGTCCTCCTTCTTTGTAAGATTCCATTTCTACAGTAGCTTTTAAGCCTGACACATTTTGAAATTTTGCATCAATACTTTGCTTAGGAAGCAATTCAAAAGCTACTGAAAAATGAAAACCAACTATGGGATTTAATTGTGGCATTTAGTTATTAAATTAAGCTACATGTTCCATTGTAAATCCGTGATTCGCAATCTCAACAGTATCAATACCTAACTCATTAACATCTGATTTCAAATCAGTACATTTCAAGTTTTGAATAAAACAATCCTTTACTTTCCATACAACAACAGGTGCATGGTTTTCGTCCAATAAAGTGATAGTGATGTCTCTTCTTTCAACTAAATTCATTGCTACTGTATTGTACCAAGCATAGAATTCGTTATCTCCAGCAAAAATTCCTCTTTTAAGAGTAATATTAGATAATTTTACCATTCCAGGCATTTTACGTTTAAAAAATTCTGGGCTGTTACCGTAACGATATTCTAAAAGATCCATTTCTTTGTTTAGTCCTGAAACTTCAGTAAAAGCTATTTTTGAGCCACCCCATTCCACGCTAAAGTGAAACTTTGGTAGCGGATAATTTGCATTTGCCATGATTATATTTTTTTATAAATTAATGATTAAGATTGTTGTAACATTTGTTTGAATTCAAGAATAATAAACTCAGCTGGTCTTGATGGTGCATAACCAACTTTTACTATCATTCTTCCTTCAAGAATATCTTGCGCAGTCATAGTTTGATTCAAGCCTACTGCAACAAAAAAAGCATGCTCTGGCTTTGCGCCTGCTAAACCTCCGTCATTCCAAACAGTCGATAAATAATTTTCAATCATTCCTTTTACGTTAACCCATGTTTGAGAAACATTAGGCTCAAATACATAATGCATACAAGCTTTTTTCACAGATTCTTCAATCATATTTGCTAGTCTTCTGACATTAACATACCTCCAGTCATTACTGTTTCCGTCTAGTGTTCTTGCTCCCCAAACAAGGAAACCTTTACCGGTAAATTTTCTGATAGCATTAATAGATTTACCTGTTTCGTGAATATTCATTGGTTCTTGTTCAGAATCATTTACATCATCTGTTAAACCGATAATTCCATTTAAACTTAAATTAGCAGGCGCTTTCCAAACACCTCTTGTTGAATCAGTTTGGGCATATGAACCCGCTACTGCTCCACTTGGTGGTGTTGTATTCATTGATTGATTTAACTTTGCTGAAATTGTTGCAAAAAGCGGTAACTGTGGTAGTAAATTACTTTCTTGGATAGATTGAAACTTATTAACCAAAATAATCGAAGCATTTAAAGCTGCTACTATTTTACCATGTAACGAATTGTATTCTGCTAAAATTAGAGCATTGTCATTTACTGAAGCAGTTGTTAGCTTTCCAGAAAATTGATTTGAAGGAGTAGTTGCAGCTGGAAGTGTTGAAGGAGCGTTCCAATTGACATCAAAACCACTTAAATTAAAATCTGTTAAAACTAACTTGGTTGCAGCTTTATCATTAAATTCAACTCCAAATTCCAATACACTATTCAACAAAGATTTTAATTTTGAACTAATTAAATCATTTTTTACAAATCCTTTTAATGCATCACTCCCTGAAATTGTTTCTGCATCTGCAAAAATTTTCAGCAAATTAGTAGAATCCTTAATAGCATCAGCTAATTTAGTTTTTGAACTTAAATCCGTAAATAAATCTTTTTTTGATTGATTAGCTGGTAAATTCCATGCATCATTATATCCTTTAACAATTGGAAGTAAATTGTCAAATGGAGCAATATTAACATTAGCTGGATACAAATCGGCAAACTTTTTATTTGTTGGTAGCTTTGAATTAATATCGTTATAATTGAATTTATACTCATTAAAGTTTGAAACCAAGTATGGATAATAAGCCGCACCATACTTCAAACTATTAATACCAACATTATCTCTGAAATTAAGACTATTTTTTTCTAAAATCTGTCCTTCTGTTCCTGAAAGTGTGGTATCATGTTTAACATCCATAATTACAAAACGATCCATCAATTTTTGACATTGTAACAATGCCTCTTTTTGAATATTTCCTAAAGCACCAACTGATAATGAAACGGCATCTGGAAACAATAATAAAGTTGGTTCATCATAACTTTCCAAACTCTGCAATCCAGAGATAATTTTGCTTTCCTCAATCAGATTTGTTGAATAGTTTCCTACTGAAACTATGTAACATTCACCACCTCCATTTGCATAAAAAAGCTGTAAACTATTAAATAAGTTATATTTACTTTCAGCTGCATTTGTTGCAGAAGTAGGTTGATTACCTGCATCCAATGTAATTGAAATTGTTGTTGGTTGTGGGCCATCACCAAATAACTGTTTGAATTCCATCATCGATACAATTCGAGTAGGCTCTGTAGGGCCTTTCTCTGTATATCCTACAAACGCAGGAATAGCAGTTGCTACTTGAGCGACTGATTGTGGGAAGGCATCTATCTCATTGATGTAAACTCCCGGTGTTTTAATTGAACTAACATTCATGATTACTTACTTGTTTTTAATTGTTATTACTAATTGATATATGAAAATTATTATCCTTTAAAGGTTCCCGATTCTAACTCTCCAGTTGCATCATTTTTATTGTTTTTCCACAATTGTGTTTTCACTTCATTTATAATTGGGCTCGAGCTTACTGTTTCGTTTTGTACTCTTAAAAGACGTATTGTATACAAAACCGAAGGCATATACTTACTCCCTAAATAGGACCACATTTGATTAAGTTGATCTGTTTTTAGACTAATCAAATCGATTATCAATTTATTAGACTCAATACCAATTGGTACATTTTCTGACTGCTCATACAATGTATTTGTATCAAAGTAAAAAACATTATTGTTTTGCAAGTAACGAACTACTTGTTCTAATTTATTGAGACCATCTGTATATTGTTCAGCACCTTTTATGTAAGATGTAAACAAAACAGAGAAAATCAAATTTTGAGCAGGTTTCTTGTACTTTTCTTTTGAATCAACATCCTCACCATCAACTGAGACTTTCACAACTCCATTTTTGTATAAACTTTGATTCTTATTAGTTTTATCCTCTTCAATATTAACAATAGAGAATACTATAGAAGACTTATCAAAAGTTGAATCATCATCATGAGCTGTAGCAATATTTGCTAAAACAGGCAAAACACCACAATCATCCTCTATTTTTTTTGAAAGTTTGGTAAGAATCTCTGATAATATCATACTAAATTTACATTGAATAACTATTTCTAAATAAATTTCTATTTGTCATATTGAATATGTAACATCAATAAAACTCCCTTTATGAGTTATTTATTTGTTTCAAAATTATAGAGTTAGATTAAGAACTGCAATCCGTGTAAACACTGAATTTATATAAGTAATAACACGTCTTTCATTTTATTTATAATAGTATTTACAACAGTGTAAATCAAATTAATATTTAAAAATTAAAAAAACTTGCTAAAACAAAAAAGGCTACTAATTTCTTAGTAACCTATCTATTATTTGAAATGGTATCAAAACCATTTTGCAAAAGATTTTCTTGTAAAAAAATAATAAAAAATCTAATCTAAATCTTCAAAAGAAATCATTTGATGTTTTAAAGCATATAAAATAACTCCAATAAAGTTTTTCGAATGAGTTTTATCTAATATGTTTTTTCTATGTGACTCTACTGTTCTTATGTTTATAAACAACTTATCAGCTATTTCCTTACTTCTCATTTCTTTACAAATCATCTTTATTATTTGTAATTCTCTTTCAGATAATTTATCTGTTGTAATACTAATATTTAAAGGATTTTTTGATTCCCATAACATAGCTTCTTTAATAACCGAACCCAACTCTATTCCAAAATAAAACCCTTGTTCGTGAATACTCCTTATAGCTAATTCTAATTGATCTGGATTCGAGTTCTTAGTAAAATAACCATGAGCACCCAACTCCATAATCTTGTGAATACTCTCTCGAGTAGATAATTGTGAAACAATTAATATTTTGATTTCTGGATGTCGAACTAAAAGTTGTTTACATGTTTCATATCCATCCATAACTGGCATCTGAATATCTAAAAGAACAACATCAACTTTTGTTTTCTCCAATCTATCTATAAAAACCTTTCCATTTTCCGCATCAATATCAACTTTCATTCCTTCGCAAGAATCAATTAATAAAGCTAGACTTTTCCTAAAAAGTAAATGATCATCAACTATTCCTACCTTTATTGAATCCATAAATTAAATTTTAATATTATATTGATATACTTACAATAAAATGATTTCCATGAACAACCTCTTTTTGAATAAACTTTGCTCCAATAATTTTTAACCTAGAGTTTATATTTCTTAATCCTGTGCCTTTTGATTCCGATAGAGATTCCTGAAAATTATATGGAATACCATCATCGATAATCTCTAAACAACCAACTTTATTATTCACATTTAAAATTACTTGACATTTAGTGATAGAACCATATTTCAACATATTAGTTGTAAACTCTTGAATAATTCTAAAGAGTTCATATGAAACACTTGGCGTCGACTTAAAACTTGAATCTTTTTTCGAGATTAACTCAAAAGATAATCCTGTTTTCTTACTTAACTTATTAAGATAATCTTCCAAAGCCAATTCAAATCCTAACTGATCTAACAAAGGCGGCATAAGCTTATATGAAACTTGTCTAGTATTCTCTATTGCAACTTCTACTCCTTCTTTCAATTCTTGAAATAACATAGCACGTGTTTCATCTTTTTCACCACGCAAAATAATCGTTAAATAGTTTCTTATGGCGCTCAAATCACTAGAAACACTGTCGTGCAAATCTGCTGCTATGCGTTGACGTTCATTTTTTTCACTTTCTAATGACGTCTTTAACAATAACTCTGTTTCCTTTTGCTTCATTCTAAAGAAATAATTCTTATAAAACAAAACCAAAAAAATTAAACAAAAGATTGAGAACAACATTACAAATGTTCCCAACATAAAAACTGACTTTATTTCACTCGTCCCTTCCAAATTCCTATAATTAATAATGTTCTTAAAACTAAATTCAAAACTACATTTAACATCCAATAATCCTGAAATGTAGACTTATCCATTTTAAAAATCATATTACTCAATAAAAACAAAAATACAGTTCCCGAATAATACAAAAGTAAACCAGATATAAAATAAAAGGTTGAACTTTCCGATAGCGAACTCAGTTCCAAATCAAGAAAAACCCTTTTAATCCACAATACTGAAAACGTTAAAATCATTATCGTTTGTAAAATCTTATAATATGAACTAATTTGAATAAAATTATCACAACTATAAAAAGAGAATGATATTGTAGTTATCAAAATAAATAAAACAGAAAATATAATGTATATAACTCTAAATTGTTTTTTTAATAAATAAAAATAAAAATAAAGTAGCGTTGTAAAGGATAAAAAATTATATATGATAAACCAATATTTTACATTTAAACCTAATAAAATAGTACAAATGAATTCATAAAGACCTGCAATGAAAACAACATATAGAAAAGGTAAAATAAAATACACTTCTTCATGAACTTTTCTTTTAATCAAAAAGAAAAATAACAACGGCAGAAGACCATAAAGAATTGAAAATATTTGTAAAGTCATATAAAATTTTAAAAACAAAAAAACTTACCATATAAAGGTAAGTTTAATAATCAAATTTAAATAATATTATTTAACAAATAAGCCATCAATTGGACACATCGGAGGGCATGTTGCTATTTCATCATAAATAACTCCACCCTCTAACAACTCTTTTTCTTCTTCATCGACTCCGACTAAAACTAATT
>Ga0209572_1000649_pt1 | contig 43395 bp, 41 predicted proteins | sample EBPBio232012_DNA_FD_185867 | JGI IMG/M metagenome (GOLD analysis project Ga0209572, IMG submission 185867) | Wastewater treatment Type I Accumulibacter community from EBPR Bioreactor in Madison, WI, USA - Reactor 1_1/23/2012_ DNA (SPAdes)... | ecosystem: Engineered > Bioreactor > EBPR >...
ATGAACCGGAGTGGACAGGAAGTGAACAAGCGCAAAAGTGGCACCAAGTGCCAGACCGGCGATCCCTGCGCGTTTGCCTGATTGTTCCATGACAGCCATAAGTATTATGGCCCACCTACTTGGCGGTCAAGTCACGAATTCCCGCGACTTCCGCAAGAATACTAGACACCCGCACGGCGTTCGGCGACGCGTCGCTCGCTGTGATCCAGGATCTTTTTGCGGAATCGGAGCATCTTCGGGGTCACCTCAAGCAACTCGTCGTCCCGGAGCCAGCTCAGTGCTTGCTCAAGTGAGAAATCCTTGACCGGCTTCAGCACCGACGTATCGTCCGAAGTTGCGGAGCGCATGTTGTTCGCGGCCTTTGTCTTCGTGATGTTGACCACCATGTCCTCGTCGCGAGCATTCTGGCCGACAATCATGCCGCCGTAGGTGTCGACGCCCACGCCGTGAAAGAGCACGCCGCGCTCCTGGACATCTTCGTAGGCATACCGCGTGATCTTGCCCGGGTCCTTGCAGATGAGCGAGCCGTTCGTGCGGTTTTCTACGGCACCTCGATACTGCTGATACCCTTCAAAAATACTCGCCAGGATTCCCGTCCCCCGCGTCATCGTGAGATAGGCGCTTCGGAACCCAATCAGGCCCCGAGTGGGGATGCTGCTGACCACTCTGGTTCGACCATTCCCGAGGGATTCCATGCCCTCGATCATCGCTTTCCGGCGGCTCAGCTCTTCCATGACCTCGCCCATGCCGGTTTCCTCGAACTCACAGGTGAGTTGCTCGACCGGCTCGAGCTTGGTGCCCATGTCATTCTCCTTGAAGATGACCTCTGGGCGAGCGATGGCCATTTCGTAGCCTTCTCGGCGCATGGTTTCGATGAGGACGCTGAGCTGCATTTCGCCGCGCGCCGCAACCTTGACCGTTTCCGCGCTGGCGGTGCGGTCGATCTTGAGGGTGACGCTGGTCTTTTCTTCCTTCTCCAAGCGCTCTCGGATCTTGTGGATCGTCAGGAACTTGCCGCCATCCTTTCCGGCAAGCGGAGAGCTGTTGGCAAAGAAGTTCATCGTCAGGGTGCTCGGCTCGACTTCAATCCGCGGAAGGGGCTCCACAAATTGGGCATCGCAGATCGAATCGCCAATGAGTACGTCGTCGGTGCCGGACATCATGACGATTTCGCCTGCCTCGCCGACTTCCACCTCTTTCAGCTTCAGGCCCTCGTAAATCCAGACTTTGGTGACGTTGAATCCGACTTGCTTACCGTCTTCCTTCACTTGAGTCATGCGGTCGCCGACTCGAACTCGCCCCCGCAGGAGCTTCCCGCCGAAGATCCGGCCGAGGTAGTCGCTGTAGTCGAGATTGTTGATCTGAAGTCGTGCTGGGCCATCGAGAATCGCTTTGGGAGCCGGAATCTCGTTGATGATCGCCTCGAACAGGTGTCGCATATCCTGCTCTTCGCCATCTGGCGTCAGACGGGCATATCCGCCGGCACCGCTCACGTAGAGCACGGGGAAGAACAAGTCCTCCTCTTCCGCACCCAGGTCGATGAAGAGGTCGATCGTTTTATCGTAGGCCTCCAGCGGTCTGGCCCCTTCGCGGTCGATTTTGTTGACGCAGCAGACAACCTTGAGATTGTTGTCGAAAGCCTTTTTGAGCACAAAGCGGGTTTGGGGCATCGGGCCTTCGCAGGCATCGACGATGAGCAGGACGCCATCCACCATGCTGAGTACGCGCTCGACTTCGCCGCCGAAGTCCGCGTGGCCTGGGGTGTCGACGATATTGATCTTAGTGCCCTGATAGGTGCAGCTGGCGACCTTGGAGAGAATCGTGATTCCGCGCTCTCGCTCGATGTCGTTGCTGTCCATCACCCGATCCTGCACGTGCTCGTTGGATCGGAAGAGTCCGGCTTGGCGGAAGATTGCGTCAACCAGGGTGGTTTTGCCGTGGTCAACGTGGGCAATGATGCCAAGGTTTCGGATAGGGAGAGACATGAGCGCGAACAAGGTACCTTCCCGCGCTCAAACCTTCACGGGCCTCAACGCCGAAGGGCTTGGGTCAAGGCGACACCCGACCCTGTTCGAACTCACCCCTAACGAGGCATAAAGGGATACATTTCGCGGTTCAGGCCCTCCATACGGACCTTCCACTTGCCATCGACCTTTTTCAGGTCGAGCTGGAAATTCTCTTCGTACGAGGTGATGTCCAAATTCCGCAGAACCTGCATCATCACCGCTGCCGAATCGGGGGAGCTTTGGCTGGCGGCGAGAATGCGGTACGTGAACCGATAATGCTCGGCATCCTTCACCGTCTTTTCCCAAGCCTTCAGGAGCTCGGCATCATCCATCGATGTCGACGTCGTCGTTTCGGCGAGGGTCTTGGCGTCTCCACGCACCAGGGCCGACATGAAGACCTGACCCGTGGTCTGGGGCGATGACCCGCTTGTGAGGAACAAGGCGACGACCGCCACTGCAGCAGCACCCGCTGCCAGCACCATCCAGTGAACTTTCCCGCTTCGTTTCATGCGCGCTATTAAACCTTACTCGAACTGGAGCATTCGCCGGAGAAGACTCAAGGTCTCAGGAGCATCGATTCTCCAGCGGAGCCCTGGTTTCTCTACAACGTATCTCACGGCCATCATGCTCCCGGATTGAGGAATTCGGTACACAACATCGACATAAGCCGTCCGGCCCTCCCGACGGACACGGCCCAACTGGATCTCCTGACTCTCCACGATCAGTCGGCGCACATTGCTGTCCAGCAAAGGCCCGGCCAGCTGACTGTCGTCGGTCTGCAAAGCTCGGGTCCCCGTGGTGTCTGCGTTCGCTAGAGCCTGGTGATATCGTCGCACCGTACTCTCGGGGCCTGTATCTCGGCTTACAAAGAAAACCGCCAGAACCAGCACGACCAAAACAGCCGCCGCGAGCCATGTGCCGCGGCTCACCGGGCGCGTTCCGCCGGACTCGCTGAGCCCAGTCTCTTCCCTCGATGGGGCCGATGCTTCGCCTGCCAAAACAGCCCAGTGTGGCACGAAACCCCCGATTTCACCGGATTCGCTTGAGAGAATCTTCCTGAAATGTGAACTCCAGAGTTGGCAAAGCGTCCTTTCGTGCCATAAGATAGACAAGAGGCAAAGCATGAGCAACGATATCAGCCGAAGAGAACTGTTCGTCAAAGGTGGCGTCCTCGCCGTGGGATTAATGGCACCCTCCTGGCTGAGCGCCATTGCCCGTGCCGACGTCGTGAAGATGTCGAAGGGCAAAGCGATTGCTCCCGATAACGTGCTCATCGTCTGCCAGCTTTCTGGGGGGAATGATGGTCTCAACACGATCGTCCCCTACATGGATCAAGCCTACTACGATCTTCGACCCAACCTCGCGATTTCCAAGGATGCGGTGATCCCTGCTGCCGATGGACTCGGATTCCACCCGGCGATGACAGGCTTCGCCAAGTTGTTCAAAGAGGGCAAAGTCGCAGTCATCAACAACGTGGGCTACCCGAACTCCAATCGCTCGCACTTTAAGAGCATGGACATCTGGCAATCCGCGAGCCCCGATGGAGCCCTGAAGTACGGCTGGATCGGTCGCGCATTCGATAAAAACTGCGAATCTGGCGGCAAGCTCGATGCACTCGCCGGGCTTGGTCTCTCCACCGAACGGCCCTTGGCACTCACCGCAAACGAGGTCAGCATCCCCTGTTTCGCCAGCCTTGGCGACGTTCAGCAGATGGTCGGAGACCCGGACGCCGAGAAGATGCTCCGCGAGATTCAAGGCATGGCGGCCAAGGAAGGATCGGCGGTTCGCACGATCCAAATGGCCAACAATTCGGCCCTCGATGCGATTGCCGCCCTCAAGGCCAATCTCGGCAAGTACGAACCAAAGCAGACCTATGGGGACGATCCTTTCGGTCGAGGCTTTAAGCAGATCGCTCAGATCGTCGCGACCTCGCCACAGACCCGCGTGATCTACTTCTCCGCAGGAGGATTCGACACCCACGCCCGCCAGGCCGAAGCCCACGAAAAGCTGCTTAAGGGATTCAGCGATGCGGTCGCAGCCTTCCAAGCCGAAATGGAAGCGGTCGGTCGAGCCGACAAGGTGATGACCCTGGTCTTCAGCGAATTCGGTCGACGGAGTTACGAAAACGGCTCGGCAGGCACCGACCACGGTCAGGCCGCGCCGATGTTCTTGATCGGCAAGAATGTGAAGGGTGGATTCCACGGCCCGAAGCCCGATCTGCAGGATCTGAACGACGGAGACGTGAAGTTCAAAGTTGACTTCCGCCAGGTTTACGCCACCGCGCTTGACAACTGGATGGGCAACGATTCCGCCGTCGTTCTGGGCCAACAATTCCAGACTCTGGACGTGCTGAAGTAAGCTCCGCTCCCTTGAGAAAAGCAAGGCCGCGAGGACATTTTCTTCGCGGCCTTGCTTTTCTATGAGTGGCTTGTGAACCCAACAGTCAGTTCTTGACGACGTTGAATCGCAGGTCATCAGTGGCGAATCGGCTGGCGTCCGCTTTCTCGATCCCAAGCCTCGACTGACTGAGAAAGTCCGTGAGGGTCACGCCTTCCAGAACTTTCGCGGCAAGGAGCATCTCGGCGACTTTGGTGGCCACCGACTCATCGGTGATGAGAATCGCCTTGATGTGCTCGGGTCCAGCAAGATCAAACTCATATGCCGAATCGCGATCCTCCGGGAAGCTCTTGACCTGACCCGCCGAAATCCGCGCGAACTTCAGGAGATCCGCGGTCTTGCTCACCGACCCGGTTTCGCCCATCAGTTGAAGAGCGTTGCTCATATCGCGATCAAAGACGAACAGCCAACCGGACTTCTTCGCACTCACCTCCAGCCGAACCTGCACACCTCCTTTGGGATGACCAAGAGTTCGGATCGGTGTCTCGGGCGAAAAGGGAAACTCCTTCTGGAGCTCAGGGTCGCTCACCGTCGCGCTCAGGGTCAAGGCGTCGCGGTCAACTCGATCGAGAGCCAACAGGGATCCGAAATCAGGCACATTGATTCGCTCGACCACCGACTTCTCGGCAACTAACCCTTTGGTGAAAAGCTGCCCGCCTACCCCGACAAAAACCGGATGCTGCTCATCTTGGCTCCAGCGCATCACCGATTTGTTGACTTCCACCGTCGTTTGAGCCCAGTCAATCCCCATCACTTTGCTCAGAAAGTAGGTGAAAACGCTATGCTTTCCTTCTGGGAAATCGGTGGCCCACGAGACCTCGTCGGCTCGCGAGGAAACGTACTGATTCACCATCCCGAAGCCGACGATGGCATCGAGATTCGTTTCCGGAGTCTGAGTAGCGACCGGGTTTCGACGCACCACGCGGGCTCCCCGTTCGCCAATGAAGTTGTCATCCGCCAACTTGAGTTCGGCCCCTGGGCGGATGAAGACCTTTCGCTCCATGCTCGCGGTGATCGGGCGACTGCTCTTGCTCGCCACCCCTTCGCTGTGGCACGCATCTATGATGAGGGTGAAATTGACCTGCTTCTTTCGGGCTTCCTCAATGCGCGCCGCAAGCTCCTCACTGGTGATATCGCCCTCGAAATTGCCTTTACTGCTCGCGGTGAGCAGGGTGCTCTTGCCATCTTGGGCCTGCGATCCGTGTCCGGAATGGTAGTAAACCACCCTTTCCCCCGGCATCGCCTTGCGGATCGCTCGATCGACCGCAGCGAGGATGTTCTCTTTGCTCGCGTCCATCGACTTCATCGCCACAAAGCTGCTGAACCCACGCCGGCTCAGGATTCCGCGCATGAGATCGACATCGTTTTCGCATGCCGAAAGCTTGGCTCCGGGAAGAAATGGATAGGTATCGATTCCCACAAGAACCGCGCTGTCGGCCAGCGAGGCGGCAGCGAATCCGAGGGCGAGAGCGAGCAGCGAAGCACGTTTCATGAGCGAGGTCTGAGGTGTAAACGGTTGAGCGGGCGAAGCAGGTTCCTAGGGTCCTGCGAGAAGCGCCCTGAGAGTCCGGATCAGGGCGTGACCCCCAGGGTTTCGGGATACCCCGATCGGCTGGTCGCCGAGACCTCCCTGCGGCCGAAGCGTGGTGATGATTTTGCCTTGATGGCGTACTGCGAGAGGGGCCCGCTCATACGTGCGAGTGTCAAGCCGAGTCAAGATCGGTTCCCAACCAGGGAAGGCCGAATCCAACCAAGCGGAGCTCATCGCGGTATCGCTGGCAACCAATCGCCAAAGAGGCCAGGCGTGCTCCCAGCCGCATTGACGCCAGATGGGGTGATCCAAAACCAGACAGCTTTCGCGAAAGAACGGTCTCGCCAGAGACTCTGCTGGCGGGATCAAAAAGTCTGGTATTGCACTTCCCCCTCTTTCCACCACATGGATGGCTTGGCGCTGCACGACACGGCCCCATCTCAACTCAAGATCGTGGACGCCGGGAGTCAGATGGACAACAAATCTCCCAACTTCGGTCGGCTGCATGGAGGGAGCACTCTTTGCATCGCAGACACCCCGGAAGCCACCAATCTCCCACGCAAGAGATCCCTCCTCCCCATGAACCGAATGTACGGCGACTTGAAAGAGACATTCGCCTGCGAAGCGCACTCTCGTCGGCTCCCAGCCCACTCGATTGCCTCCATCTATCCACGGCGGAGTGCGACGCGGGAATAGAATGAGCCGAGTGTCAGAAGTCCACCTTTTGGTGACTTCTGGGGGGAAGATAGGTTCTCCGGTGTCGTCCACCATCCCCGTACTCGAGATCGGGGTGTGGCGGTGGCCGGTCACGACCCATCCGGCGCACCCCGGAACCATTCGAGCAAGATCAAAAGCCTCCTCGCGCATCCAAGTGCTTTGGCTGATGCTGGTGGCGATCAGTTCTTCCCAGCGGCTGACCAACCAATCCCCGAGAGAACCGCTGCGGCATTGCTCCACGATAGCTGGAAAGTCATACTGCCATCGCACTCCCTGAGCGTTCAGGGCTGGGTCATCGCTTGCCCAGTAAGGTGTTTCTTCCACCCATTGATGAAGAGGCCTGACCAGGTCATGGTCGTTGAACTCACCGAAAAAGATCGGCTTCCGCTCGCGCGGCCCTGCAGACAACGAATCCATCACCTGCGGATAAAACATCGGATCGCAGTAGGGATGGAAGTCCTCGAACGTGCCGAATTCAGCGGGATGCCCGCCATACATCTCCGCTCCTCCAGAATTATCCTTCACCAGAGGATGCCTCGTCAGAGCCTGAATTTCCGCGACCAAATCGCGACGCCACTCCGGCGGAATGCCCTCGCTCAGCTCACAGCCTGCCGTCCAAGCAAGGATGTTGCTGTGCCGACGGTATTGACGAACGATACGGAGCGACTCCTGCTTCATTCTCTCCAGCGCAGCAGCATCGCTGCTCGGAAGCCAAATTGGCAGTTCAATCCAGGCCATCATGCCACGGCGATTCATCTCCTCAAGATAACCATGTGGTGGGAGCCACAGGCAAAACTTGATCAGATTGAAGCCCATCCGCTGGATCGTGTCGATCTCCTTGATGAACGTATCCTCATCCGGATGAGGACTCGTGGTCTCGGGATACCACCCCCACGTGAGAACACCTCGCCCAAAGAAGGGCTGACCATCCACAAAAACCCGATCTTCCTCAACTCTCATGCGACTCGGCGGTGCTTCTGCGTCCAAGATGGGCTCGCTCGCCGACCACTCAACTTCGCGAAAAATCCCGCCAAACGTGTGATAGACATAGGGCAAGAATCCACTCGCAACATCCTTGACCGGGTAGCTCGGCCCTCCGTTCTTCACAACCTCCACCGAAAGGTTGATCTTGGAGCCAGCCCACGCCCGCAGATCCAGCGAAAAGGCATCCCAAATCCCTTCATGCCGGAGCACTTCCTCATCATTGATTCGGACAACCGCAAGATAGCTCACGCCATGAAAGACCAGCCAGCCGCCGCCGGGAGGCACATCGACTTCGCATGAGTACAGGGCCGGCCCTTCCCAGCTCATGGGCATCGAACCGTGCCACACGTGGGGCACCTCTACGGCTCGCGGGCCATCGCCGAAATCCATGGACCAATCCAGCGTCATCGCAGGTTCATTCTGACTCACCAACCGGGGTAGATTGTGGCTGATGAGGCGCGGCAATCCCAAGCGAATTCCTCTTCCGGTGGTTTTCTCCGCCTTCGCTGCCGCATTGTGCCTCTCCTCCTGCACACCGGGTGCCCAGCCGAACACGACTGTTCTGCGCATCGCCGCCTGGGGAGGTGCAGGCGATGACAGCGATGCCGCCCGCATCGAACGCGAAGTCTATGCCGAATTTGAACGCCAAAACCCCGGCGTCGAGATTCAGTTGGAGAACATCCCGGGCTCGCAAGACTATGTTCGCAAAGTGCTGCTCAGCTTCATCGCCGGGGCGGAGCCCGACGTCATCAGGCTCGACGCAAGTAGCGCGGCGGTCTTCATCAACAACGGAGCTCTCAAAGATCTGACCCCGTACGTCGAAGGCGAAGATGGGATCAACCTGGATGACTACTTTGAGAACGTCGTGAACATCGCCCGCCGCGATGAAGAACTCTACGCGATCCCCGTCGACTTCACGCCGCTTGTTGTGTACTACAACAAGCGACTCTTCGATGAAGCGGGCGTCCCCTATCCGTCGGACAACTGGACTTGGGACGAGTTCCTCGCCAAAGCCAAGAGACTCACGAGAGGCGAGCAGTACGGGTTCACCTTCACCAATTGGATGCCCGGCTGGCTTCCCTGGGTTTGGAACAACGAAGGCGACGTCCTCGGCCCGGATGGGAAAGCCACCGGAACCGCCGACTCGCAAGCCACGATCGATGCCGTCTCGTGGCTCCGCGACCTCATCGCGGTTCACAAAGTCGCCCCCTCGCTCAGTCAGATGGCCGCAGAAGGGGCCGCCCCGTTCGCCAACGCCACCGCCGCCATGGAAACCAGTGGTCACTGGAACCTTGTCGGGCTGGCCAGTGCCCCGAAGGTTAAGCTTGATGAGATCGGCATCGCCCCGCTCCCCGTCTCCCGGCCCGGACGGAAACCCGTCACCGTGATCTACGAAAGCGGCTGGTCCATCGGGCGTAACTGCAAGAACCCGGATCTCGCCTGGAGGTTCATCAAGTACTACACCAGCCAAGAAGTCCAGCGCAAAATCCAGCAGACCGGGATCGGGGTCTGTGCGCGCAAAGACATCGCCACGGAACGCGCGATCGACGCCCGAGAGCAAGAGTTCCTCCGCATCATCCCGTCTGGTCGCGAACCCTGGGGTGCCAAGGTAGAAGGCTACGACTACGTGGAGAGCGAAGGCCAAAAGATGATGGACGGCATTCTCAAGAGTGGCCGTGACCCCGCTCGATCTCTTCGTGACTTCGCCCGCGCGGTAGATCGGCAGCTGGGGGATCGATGAAGCGAAGTCTCGTTGGGTGGCTCTTCGTCGCCCCAGCCCTGCTCCACCTCGTCGTCTTCGCCCTTGGGCCGATTCTCTATGCCGCGACTCTCTCGCTCTACGACTGGAATCTCCTCAAGGGGGATTCCCGCTTCGTAGGCTTTCAGAACTTCACCCGCATCTGGGAGGACGGACAGTTTGCCAAGGCCCTCCTCAACAGTGCTCTCTACACCATCACCAGTGTGCCGCTCGGTATCGCGTTGGCCCTGGCGGTGGCTTTGCTGGTGGCGCAGAAGATTCGAGGCATCACGATCTTCCGCACCATCTACTATCTGCCCGCAGTGTGCAGCCAAGTCGCCATCGCGATGATCTGGATCTACATCTTTCTACCGAAGAAAGGAATGATCAACGGGGTGCTCGGATGGTTCGGGCTCCCCAATGAGACCGACTTCCTCAGCACACCCGGTTGGGCGATGGCTGCGCTCGTGTTCATGAGTATCTGGGTCGCGCTTGGGCCACGAATGGTGCTCTTCGTCTCGGGAATCCTCAATATCCCCGAGTCGCTCTACGAAGCCGCCGAGCTCGATGGGGCAACCAAGAATCAGCAATTCTGGAAAGTCACCCTGCCGCTGCTCACTCCGACGACCTTCTTCGTCGGAGTCACCTCCATGATCTCGGCAATGCAGGTCTTCACCCCGGTCTATATGATGACCAAGGGCGGCCCCGAAGGAACCACCGATGTGGTCGGCTATCACATCTACAGCGCGGCCTGGGAGAGATTCCAGATCGGCGAGGCCAGTGCGATGTCGCTTGTGCTGTTCGTGATCATCCTGGCACTCAGCTTTGGCCCCTTCCGAGCGATGAACAAACAAGTGGAGGGAGCCGCCTGATGATCCGCCGCACGTTGACATGGGCGGCACTGATCAGCCTCGCGATCTTCCTCCTCGCGCCGTTTGTGTGGATGGTGCTCGTCTCGCTGCATCCCGCCAAGGCACCGATCCCCGACTACGCAGATCTCATTCCGAAGGATCCGCAGTGGAAGAATTACGCCCTCGTTCTCTTCACCCCAGAGGTTCCCGTCACCAGATTCCTTGTGAACTCGCTCGTTGTTACCCTCTGCGTGGTGCTGGGGCAACTTCTGGTCACCTCAATGGCTGCGTACGGCCTCGCCCGAGTGCGATTCCGGGGCGCATCGACCGTCTTTGGCACTTTCCTCGCCTCGATGATGTTCGCCGGGGTTGTCACCCAGATTCCCGTCTATCTGCTCATGCGCGAGCTTCGGTGGCTCGACACGTTTGCCGCACTCATCATTCCCGGGCTATCCAGCGCGTTCAATGTGTTTCTCCTCCGTCAGTTCATGCTTGGGATTCCGTTTGAGCTCGACGAAGCCTCCCAAATGGACGGCGCAACTCACTGGCAGATCTATTGGCGTGTCGTGTTGCCCCTCTGCAAACCGGCTCTCGCCACCGCCGCCGCCTTCACGTTCTTCGCGGTTTGGACTGATTTCTTCTGGCCCCTTCTCGCCACGAATTCGATGAGGATGCGCACCCTGGAAGTAGGCCTCTCGATCTTCAAAAACAGCTACGGAACCACCAACTGGCCGCTGCAGATGGCCGCCGCCGTTGTCACTCTCCTGCCGATGATCCTCGTCTTCATCCTCGCTCAAAAGTGGTTCGTTCGGGGCATTCAGATGAGCGGAATCAAGTAATTCTCCCGGGCCCGAGCGGGGGGCGTGATATCCTCTGCGTCGCATGAAAGCCGGAACGCGAGCCCTCATCCTCCTCGCTGGGCTGATTGTGTCTGGACTCACGCTCGGCGCAGGCTGGCTCCCGATGGAGAACCCTCTCCATACCGCGATGACGATGCCTCCCCCGCTCGTTTGGTCGATTCCGCTCGTGTTTCTCGCCTTGCTCGCCCTGATTCCGCCCCGTGAGAAAGGAAAGAAAACCCCGCCCGGCGCGAAGTGGATCGCGCTGCTTTTGATGGTTGTCGCCGGTTTGCATCTGGGGCTCGCCATGCCAGGGCGCGAACAGCCAGGCAAGGGGATCAAGGTGCTGACGATCAACGTCCACTACGATTCCGGCGCTTTGCCGAAGCTCAGCCAGCTCATCCGCGACGAGAAGATCGACATCGTGCTCGTTCAAGAAAACAAAGGCGCGCCCCTGGACGCCTTACGCCGGGATTTCGCGGATTGGTCAATGGTGGAGGAGGAGAGCCACGCGATTCTCTCGCGATTTCCGCTTCGGGATTCTGGGGCGACGGGGCTGGTGAATCGCCCGTGGCGCAGGATTCTGTGGGCCACGGCTCAGACCCCCAAGGGGCCGCTCCGTGTGGTGACAACCCACCTCTCCGCACCCCAACTCTCGCGAGGAATCGGGCAGTTTCGACGCGCGGGGGCCGCAAAGCAAGAGGAGTTGGAGCAGATTCTGAGCGTGATTGAGAGTGATCCGACTCCTACCGTTTTCGGCGGTGACCTCAACAATCCCCCGGCGCACGGATTCACTCGGGTGCTCAGCGGGAAACTCGAAAATGCCTTTTCCGCCACTGGCACCGGGCTTGGTTGGACGTACCCCGCCACGCTCCCGGCAATCCGCATTGACCACCTCTACACCACCCACGGCGCGCGTCCGTTACGCGCGTTTGTCGGGAGCAACGTCGGCTCCGATCACCTGCCGGTGATTGCCGAAGTCATCTTTCCTTGATTGCTTCGCGGTACATCGGGAAAAGTCGAGGCAGGAACTGGGATCCTTTTGCGCTCAGCCACTTTAGAGATAGACTTTTTTCGTGAGAGCTTCCGCCCGCGTCTACGGAATCCTAGCCAAGGAGGCGAACACGGTTGTTCTCCTCCGCCGAGGGCCGAGTCGGCATACTTTGATGCTGACCTGGGATCTGAAAACAGACAGGATCACCCCAGGGCAGTGGCTCACCGGGCGTGTCCATGAGATGAATTGCGATGTCAGCCCGGACGGGAAGTATCTGGTAGCCCTTTGCTCAAACTATTCAGAAGCCCACAGGAAGCGGCACCCCGATCAAGAAATCCTTGGACATGGACGGTCATCTGTCGTCCGCCCTACTTCACCGCACTCACGCTCTGGACGGGGCCCCTGATTCACGAATTGGCCGGCGGCGTGTGGACTTCCAATCATCATCTCCGGATTGCGGCGAGCTCCGAGCTCTCCGCCCCCGAAAAGCCAATTCCAGGCTGGCTCACCGTGGTGCCCTGGATCGGCTGGTGGGTCGCAGAAGTGCCCTTGTACGAGCAAATCATGGCCAACAAGGGGTGGCGGGTGATCTCGAAGCAGATGGAAAGGCCCCTCGCGATGACGTGGAAATCTCAAACCAAGTGGCGCGGAAAACGTGGCCGCACACCGATCATCCGTTGCGATGGGGTCATTCTTCGGGTCTGGAAAAGAGGGACGATCTGCCGGGTGAATGAAGGGCGCAGCCTTCGCTGGGAACTCTGGAATCGCAAGGGCCGGGTTGTGCGCACCTGGATCTCCGAGAACCCGGCGAGCTTCTGGATGGAAGTGGATAAGGCTGGTCGCGTTGTATTCGCCGAAAATGGATGTCTCTACCGCTGGACCTCCTTCCCCGGCGGCGAGCCCACCCTTGTCGCCGACCTCAACCATCACACTTTCACCGAAGTCCCCCCACCCGCTTCCGCAACGCGCTGGTGAAACCCTCGCCATGCGCATAAATCAACAAGGGCGTGTCCTCCGTGGTTGTACAATGTCCAAATGGGGTACTTCGCCGGTACAGGAGCAGGAAAAGGGTGGATCTCGAGGAGCTATTTCGTGGAGCCCGGATTGCTGGCGCAAGCGCTCCGTGATCACGGGGCGTGGATCCATCCGACTGACAAGATGCCAACCGAGCTCGTCGGAACAGACGGGATCGACTCGTTCTGCCACAGGTACGACGAGGTGATCCAGCAGGCTTTTGCTGGCACCCTCGGCCACTTCTATCTCCATTCCCACATCTTCCCGCCGAGCTTTGATGTCCATCTTGAACCGTCGAAATTGCCTGGCTTCACGACTCGCCGCCTCCGCGAGCCGGCGATTTCTCTCCGCGATGAGTCGCTTGCGGTGGATAAGCGAAGCGGGCGATTGCAAACAAATTCGTCCCCGGGCATCTTTATTGGGTTGAGGATCGCGATCCCAAAGGTTTGGTTCGACTATTCGGAGGGACGCTCCGGCGAGGAATGCGATGGCGCGGAGCTCATCTGTCGCCCGCTGTTCGACTCGCTCACAAGCTCGCTTCAAAGCCAGACCAAACCGCTCAAGGTTGAGACACCTCTTGGAACCAGAACAACTCGGATTCGTGTCTGTCCCGCGATGAAACGCCGCCTCCCCGAACATCCTGGCTTCGCTCAACTCGGGCTAGTCATCCGCTAGTCTACTTTCTGCCCGGGGGCATCTTGTGTCGCGCTTCCGATCCAGAAGGCGACGAGACTATCCGAGTCCGGACGCTCCAGACTCAGAACGTGAAGTTCCCGGCGGCCAAAGTCGAGCTCGCCCACCGCGATTGGTGGATTCTCCCAGAACACTTGCGGGCAAGCTTGAACATCGTATGAAGCCCACAAACTGAGGATGCTTCTATGCCAAAGGCGCTCAACCCGGCAGTGGCCGAGGAGCTCCTCCGCCTCAGAGTGCGTGATCTCCGCAAGCGCGAATCCGGCGTCACGGTCGACAAATCGATCGAACAGAAATGCCCGACCGCTGGCAAAAACCACTCCTGCGGCTGGGCCATCGTAGTACTCCAAAACCCAGAGACATTGCACCGGAATCCTCTCGCCCACTTCCATGAAGCACAAAGTACCCCTGCGGCACGAGACAAAGCACACGGTGCACTCAATCGCTCCTTGTCGTTTTTCTCAACAGAACGTTACAGAGGAGTAGCTATGTAGCTCGCCTCTGCGTCTGAATAGCTAAGGCGGAAACCCATGACACCCTTGCTCCTCGGATTTACTCTGCTCACAACCCCCCAAGCAGAAAAGGCTCCGCCGACGGGTCTCACGGTCTGGTTGAGACCCGAAGATCTTGAAGCCGAGGCTCAGTTCGGAGCTGATGAACACACGCTCTGGATTTTCACAACTACGACGGCCACAAAATGGGATTTGCGCCGTGGCTCTCCCGTCACGAAACTCGAGACCCCCTTTGGATTCTATGGCAACCCCAGGTTCAGCCCCCGATACGACTCTTTGGAAGTGCGCGTTTTGGAAACGAACTTTGCTGCACTCTGGAATTTGAGCAATGGCGAGATCACGGCACTGCCTCCCGTAAGCAGTTGGAGAAATCTCGCCGTCTTTAGCCCCGATGGAAGCACTCTGGCGATGGGGGAGGGGAACGTCGCCAAACTGTACGAGTTGCAAACCGGGAAGCTCGTTCAAACATTCACTGGGCATCAAAGGGAGGTGACCCACCTCGCTTTCTCCACAGATGGAAAGTATTTGATCACATCATCATTCGATGGCACAGGCAGGCTCTGGGAGATCGCGACGGGCGCAGAGCAACGAGTCTTTGGTCAAGTCAACGCGGAATATTCCAGTTTCGGCGCCATTATCAGCATAGATGGGAAATCGGTTTTCGGTCAGTCAAGCCGGGCCATTACCGCCTGGGATATTGAGACCGGAGCCCGTAAGTTTCGAACCACGTGCGAGGCGCTCTCCCTCCAACTCAGCCCCGATGGAGACCGAATCGCCACGACTCACGACGACCTCTCCATCCGACTCTGGGATTCAGAAACCGGAGCGGAGATCGCGCACCTCGTCGTGCCACGCCCGCCAGATCAGGCCCACAACTACGATGACTCCCTCCGATTTGAGTTCAGCCGCGATGGACAGCGAATTGTCGCAGCAAGCAGGTTCGGCACAATCCACGTGTGGGAAACGGAAACAGGCAAAGTTCTCGCCACGAGTCAAACTGACCAGCGTTACCAGGGCGCAGGATTCAGCCCGTCTGGCGATCTGATTGTCGCCGAAACCAACCTGGGCACGATTGAACTGTGGGATGCAAAGAACCTCAACCATCTCTGCTCCCTGGTGTCAGATGCCGACAAATGGATCGTCGCAACTCCTGACGGACGATTTGATTCCAGCCACGGTGGAAATGCCCAGATCACCTGGCAAATTGGACAAGACTTTAGTTTTTCCGCCGTTTCCGTGCGAGAAGAATACTATGAGCCAGGCTTACTGGCAAAAGTGCTTGGCTACAATAAAGAACCGCTCAAGCCCGTCACGCCGATTAAAGAAGCGAAAATCCTTAAGGCTCCCGACTTCTGGGAAAAGGAGTATCAGGGAAGTCGGAGGCTGTTCGAGTTCGAAGACCGTGGCGGCGGCATAGGCCCAACCGAGCTCCGCATCAGCGGAACGCTCGCCCGCACGATTCCCGCACCCAAACCAAGCGAGATCAAGGACGGGAAGTACGAGATTTGGATCGATCTCAACGACCCGGAGTTCCTGCGCCGGAATCGGAAATCGGGTTCAGACGAGTGGCGTCGGCTGGATTCTGACTTGGAGGTATTCACCTCCGCGGCAGAATCCTCTGATTCGAAAGCGGTTTCGATCCGAAACTTCTTTACAAATTCAACCGACACTCCTGATGATCCACAGATCGTGGAGGCTCCCCCGAAGGCTTTCATCATCGCCATCGCAGCAGGGACCTCACCCGATGCGACGAAGGCCACCGTCGATCTGGCGAATACACTTCGGGCCGTATCCAGCGAGCAGATAGGGCCAGAGGCCGTGCACCTCACCGTGCTCTCAGGTGACTCCAAGTACACGGCTACCAAACCAAATATCGAACGCGTCATCCAAGAAATCGCCCGGAAAGCCACGCCCGCTGACCTGGTGGTGGTGCTCATGTCTGGCCGAGGCATCCTTGCAGGCGGAGAAAACCCAGAGTATCACTTCTTGCCTTCCGGCCTCAAAAGCGGAGCCGACCGACCGACCCGTGCGCCAAGAGACTCCATCAGCGCGCCGGAACTCAGCTCTTGGCTCAGCGCGATACCTGCCTGGCGGAAGGTTCTTGTCCTCGATACCATCGCCACCGATGAGTTCACCTCCGTCACCCGAGCAGGTACCGAAATGAGGCGAAGTCTGAATAGGTTGCAAGACCAGGCTGGTCTCCTTCTTTTTGCGAACTGCGCGGATCAACCACGGCCCAACACGTCTTTCGACACAGAGGGACTAGTGATGACGACACTCAACAAACTCATCCAAACCGACCCTTCGGTTTGGCAGTTAGGTGAATTCGAGAACAATACCCTTCGCCTGGACACCCAGGTTCTTTTCCGGAGTGCGTACGATGCTATTGCGGAAAAGGCTGAGAGATCCACAGCCCTCCATCTTCCCGAATGGCGGCATCCAGGAACCATCCCTTTCTTTCGCTTTGGTCAGCTCCCAGCCGCGCTGCGGTCTCAGATTCTCGCCGCGTCACCAATACCGATCCTCAACGCCCCAACGTTTGTGGCGTGGCCGGAGAATGAGCGTTACTATCTGTTCGATAACGGCTTCTATCCGATGTCGGAGCTATCAGCCGCGAATCAGGTCCACCGATTTGCCCACTGGCCCGATCAACGTGATCCGGGGGCATACTCATTCCGGTTGCGCGTCCAGCAGCAAAGCCTCGGGGCCGTCTACCAGTGCACGATTCAGCTTTCCAGGTTTGAAGCCGATTTGACGGAGAAGTTGATCGGTGAGCCCTACATGATCGAGGTTGGCGAAAAAGGAATGGTGGACCAAGCGGTTGCCCACACTGTCCTCTATCTGATTCGGAAGCACGAGTGCCAACTTGCTCGTTCAGGGCTTACTTCCCTTCCCACGCGCCATCCCACAGCCAGCCGACGATCGTATCGCAGGTGACGGAGTGGTATTCCTCGTCCTGCCCGGTGAGCCAGTTGAGGGCTTGGAGTTTTTCTCGGGCGATGCTCCGGATCAGAGCGAATTCCTCCGGAGATTGATCCGCTAGACTCCGTCCATCGGAGCAGAGAAAATCGCCATCGGGAGCGAGAGGCACATGACCGAGTTGAGCCGATCGGCCGAGCAACTTGTGGGCGTAGGCTTTCTCGTTGCCCAAAAGAGTCTGCCCCGTGCGCATCCGCCAGGAGCAGGTTTCCAGCACCATCGCCTCGCGTTCCATCTCTTCATGCGAGCGTAAGGTGAGGAAGGGCTGCCAAGAATCCGGCGTGGGAAATGTCTGGAAGTCTCGCACGACGACCTCTGTCCAGTGGAACCGCTGATCCCAGGCGGGAAGATCCTCGCGAAGATAAAGCGCCCACTCCAACATGCCGCCCGACTGCTGCGCCCATGAGGCATCTCGAACCGCACGCTCCGGCCACTCGCCGATCGGCAAGGCATGGAGATCAATCTCCTGGTCGGTGGCCTCTGGGGACAACCTGGTCACCCAGGCGCAAAGTTGCAGCGGCGTCGGTAATTCCTCGGAAATCCCGAGCTCCCACCCCGACCGCAACCACGCCGCGCACTGAACCATCAAACGCGCCTTCACCCGGTCCACGCTCGGTGGGACGAGATCGAAATCGTCATCCTCTTCCGCCGGAGGAGGGGGCGTTTTCGATTTCTTCCGGAACAGATCTCTCCACTTCATCCCTGCAAGAGTACTTCTCACGACGTAAACAAAGGCCAACCTGTTGTAGAGTTCGAAGGGATGGAGAGTCTGATTCGCGATTCCTACTTGATCCGATGGGGGACACCACCCCCGGGGCTCTGCCAAAAGCGCGAGTTTTGTGGGCTTCCTCGGTCTAAGAATTCAATTTGCCCGAACTGCCAAGTTCTGATGATGCGTCACGCAGGCCTGGATCTCACCGATCCCGTTTTCGGGGGAGAACTCAAGCCACTCGATTGGCTCGACTTGTTGTTCTGCTGGAAGTGCAACGTGGCACACGGTTCGTTTTTCTATCACGCACAAATGGGAGGAGAGGTCACGATCCTCGACTACAAAAAGGGATCTGAAGACGGCGACTCGCCATCGGAAGACTTCCCTTACGACGACTACCCGGGGTGGTTCCTGCAGACCCCTCTGTGGCTTGAGGATCTTCCCAAAGAGATCCAAGAGCTTCGCGTAAAGCATTTCTCTTACGACTGGGATGACCGATCTGAGCGAGCGAGATCCGTGAGCCTCAAAGCGATCGACTCTGACGCCTCGCAGATCGGAGGCGTGCCTTTCCTTTGGAACTTTCCAGATAAGCGAATGGTCTGCCCAATTTGCCACGCCGACATGAAGTTTTTTGCCGTCTTCTCGAACGAGAGTACCGATCCGCGTGGATTCGCGTGCGATGGCGTTCATGTTGTCTATGAGATCTTTGCAGGGTGCCGGGTCATCGGTGTTTGGCAGGAAATTGATTGAGTCATTCCGCCGGGCTGCTTTGCCCCCCAGCCAAAACAACGAGAACGATCTGGCACCAGCTCTCTGGTGGCCGTTCAGAAGCCCCGAGCTTGATGCACCTTGCCGATGGCTACACGATGGCGTCGTGCCGTAGCGGGAAGACCTGGCTCGCCCCCGCACGCCGAGTCCCAGTTCTTCCCGAGGCGGTGGTATACTTTCCCTTCCCCTTGGTGGGGGCTTAGCTCAGTTGGGAGAGCGCCTGCTTTGCAAGCAGGATGTCAGGGGTTCGAGTCCCCTAGCCTCCACCATCGGATCCCTTTCAGCCCACGAACTCGCGGAGTTTGACGCGTGCATTTTCGTACACCCTTTCGGAGTGGAGCCCGTATACTGCTCTCATGCTTCGGTGGACTGCGGCGGTCTCGACTCTCATGCTCGCGGTGGCGAGCCTCGCGGCTCCTCAAAGGACGACCCTTTTCGTCCCCCTCGATGACCAGCCTTCCTGGCGGGATATGGCATATCTCGCTGCGATCCCTGCTTCGGAGCGAGCGAATAAGGGCGGGGGATCGCTTGTGGCACTGGACGCCAAATCAGGCTACGGCCCGGAGTTCGCGGACTACATCGCCCGCTATCAACCAGATGCGGTCTGGCTCCTCGACGACCCGAAAACCTCTATCCTCCCCGCCGAAAAGCGCCCACCCGCCAACCTGAAGATTCAGCGCATCCAGGCAGACTCCGCAGAAGCAGCCGCCGTCAAGCTCAGCAATCAATTCTGGTCCACGAGCAAGATCGCGGTCGTGTGCCGAGCCGATCTCTACGATATCGCGATTTTCGCGGCCTCCCTTGCCGGGCTCTTCGATGCGCCCCTGCTCTTCACCACCGGCGATGCTCTGAGCTCCGCCACGGAGCGGGAAATCAAACGGCTGGGGGTCACCGAACTTGTCTCACTGGGCTTCTTGGCTCCCGAGTTCAACGGCAAAATCACCCCCCTCAGCAGCCCGTTCGAGGCCATGAAGTGGGTGCGCAGCCGTGGATTGAAGGTGAGCTATCTCGCGGCCGCCAACCCGCTCGATCGCGCCAACACCACCACGCGCAAGCTCTCGCTGATTGGCGCGCAACTGGCGACCGGTCGCAAGGGGCTGGTGGCTCCGCTTCGGGCCAAGGTCGAGTGGAAACGACCCTTCGAATCAAGAGTGCTCAAGGGCGCTCTCCCCAAAGGGACTCCTGCTTCTGAGGCGAAGCCCAAAGAAGGAACAATCGAAATCGGCGGTTCGAAGCTTCGATTCATCCTCACGGGCGGTAAAGACGAGAGCAACTTGCGACTCTCGATCGACCGCATGGGTAAGGGAACCTTCTCGCCGCCCCTGGCTTCGGGCGACACCGTCGAAATCGATGATCGGCGATGGGCTGTCTCGCTGGGGACGCGGACAAAGTTCGGGAAAACCGATGTCCACCTCACCTGGCCGACCGCCGACGACCTTCGCACGAGGCTCGGCCAGTACTACGCCGCGCTCGGATCCGCACCGGAGCATCTCTGCCTCGTCGGCTTCCCCGATGCCCTGCCCCACGCGATCATCGGAAGCGGAGGAATCGTGGAAGAGCAGGTCTCGGATCTCCCCTACGCCCAGCTTAAAGACAACGAGTTCGCGCAAATCGGCGTCGGACGGGTGATCGCGGAGAGCGTGAGCTACGGCTCGCTGTATGCCGCGCGCGCTCTCACCTATCCCGATCTGATGCAGAAGTCAACCTCTTCGCTGGCGGGTCAGGCAGAGTGGGAGAATACGTTTGGGCCGCTTTTTGAGAACGTCGGATTCGCGAAGACCTATCATCTGGAGGCGAGCGCCGTCCCTTGGATCGTGCCTCCCACCGACCCGAGCGGAGGCCGGCGTGCCCCCAGCTTCACCCAGGATTCGGCCCTCGCCCGCGCCGCGGTGATTGCCCACAGCGAGCACTCCTCGTGGCAAGGACTCGGCACCATGTTCAACTGGGATGCCCAGGTTCTCTTGGCCCCGAGCGTCGTTGAATCAGGAGGATGTGGGACGGCATGCCTGGATCGCGAAGTCGACAACCGCTCGGTGGTCGCCCGGATGCTCCGACTCGGTGCGGTCTCGTTTGCCGGAGGATCGCGCGAGCACTCCGCCGAAGCCCAGCCGCTCCGCATGGAGTTCTGGAACGGGGTTCTCGCTGGCATGACCCTGGGGCAAGCCCATCGAAAAGCCCTCAATGCAGGCCTACTCATCATCCGCGAACGGGGTGAAGGGCCAGGTGGAGCTTATCGCTACAACACGAACATCCGACTTCAATTTGGCGATCCGGCCCTGATCCTTCAGATCCCCGGCAAGCCAAAGACCAAACCCGCTCGCACGGATCATCAGGGGAATCGGGTCACCGTTTTCGCCCCCGAAAAGTGGACAGTTGTGAAGGCGGTCGTACCTCCGGACTGGAAACAGTGGGAAGGCAAAGATCTCTTCGCCGTGCGTGGCCCTGGGGCGTTCTCCATGTCGAGCTGGAGCGGAATCGGACGAGATGAAGAAATCCCGTTGGTGATGGCGGAGTTCACAACGAAGCAGAAAGTCACCGCGATCTCGGCGATTCAGAGCCCGGCGAGCCCTCTCGGATGGAGCGGAAAGTGGCAGTCTTCCCAGAACCCGAATGGAACCTTCACGACCCGATTCTCGGTGCGGATGATTGACTTCGATGCGAACACGGGCAAAATCCGCGCGAATCTCCCGAAGCTCGAATTCGATTTAGAATTCGATTGAGAGTAACGCGGCCCCGGAGACAGGAGACAAACCCGGGGCCGCCGTGAAAGCAGTTACTTGATGTGAATGCCTCCATCGATCCGCAGAATCTGACCCGTGATGAAGCTTGAGGCATCGCTGCCGAGGAACACAACGCCCGATGCGATCTCTTCCGGCTCTCCGACGCGGCCCATCACGTTGAGGCCCCCCAGGTTCGCCTCGGCATTCTCGCGGCTTCCCATCATCTCGCCCATTCCCTCGGTCCAGATCGGGCCGGGAGAGATCGCGTTGACCCGAATTCCTTGAGGGGCAAGTTCCACCGCTGCCGCTGCGACAAGCGAGTTCACCGCGCCCTTCGTCATCGTGTAGGCCGAGGCTCCTGGCATGCCGATATCCGCGACGGTGCTGCTGTTGAGGATCACCGAGCTCCCTGGCTTCAACCGACGAGCCGATTCTTGAACGCCGTAGTAGAGGCCCTTCACGTTCACATCAAGCTGGAGAGCGAGATCTTCGGCGGTTTGCTCGGCGAGCGGGGCGAAATGGTAAATGCCTGAGTTCAGGAAGACAATATCCAGATCCCCGACCGTTTCGATGGCCTGAGAGAACAGAGCCGCGACTTGATCCGGCTGAGTGACATCCGCGGCGATGAAAGTGGCTTTTCCGCCTGTTTCGGTGATCTCGTCGACCACGGCCTGCCCTTCGGCGGCCCGGCGTCCAGAAACAATGACGGTGGCCCCTTCAGCGGCCAGAGCCAGGGCGGAAGCTTTGCCGATCCCGGCGGTAGATCCAGTGACGAGGGCGATTTTGTTTGTGAGTTGTGGCACTCATATCGATACGCCTCGATATATCGACATATTTCGATATTATCGAAATTCTTCGATTTTTTCTTGAATTTGGGAGAAGATCGTTGGATTGAGGGTCAAGCGGACCCGCCGCCCGTCCTGTTCGCCGAGCAGGATCCCGGCCTCTCGGAGTTCCGTGACATGGTGGCTGAAGGTCGATTGGGAGATGGAGAGTTCGTCGAGCACCGTGGTGCAAGCGATGCCACAATCGCCCTGCTTGGCTTTCACCTGGCGCACAATCTCCAACCGATTCGGCTCTGAAAGAGCCTTCATCGCCTGGGCAAACTCCGTATCGGTCATCGACATTCTGTTTATCCTTACGCGTAGCAGCCAAGTTTCGGCGCAACGACTCAGGCCGAGCCTCCCCATGGCACGCTGATTCCAAGTTCGGATTAGGACCGTGTCAAGTTTCGATAGCTAACTGCGAATCACATCAACATGCTGCGAAAAAACTCGAGATCAAGAATCCAGATTGGAGGCGTCGAGCAATTCCTGCTCGACCATCAGTCAATTCTTGCTCGAATCGCGCGTGCCTATTCTCGGAATCCCGATGAACGGAGCGACCTCCTGCAGGAAATTCGATACCAGATCATAAAGTCCTTTCCTTCCTACCAACCTGACCGGAATAGTTCGACCTGGCTTTACCGGGTAGCGCTGAACTGTGCTATATCCTTCCGAAGAAAGGCGGACCGATGGTCGGCCCCGGAAATGGACTGGGAATCGATTCCTGCGCCGAGTGCGACCCAGGAGCCAGATCCCCGGGCAGAACATCTGCAAAGGCTGATCGAGCTACTCGATCCATTGCACCGAGCACTCCTCGTTTTGTATCTCGATGACCTCAGCCACGCTGAGATCGCAGAAGTGCTCGGGATCTCTGTGGCCAACGTGGCCACTCGGCTCTCCCGAATCCGCCAGCAACTGCGTTCACTCCATGACAAAGAACAAAAAGCATGAACTCCTTCCCCAATGAACTCGAAACCCTGCGCGAAGCGTGGTCTCATCTCGATCAACGCGTGTCCGAATTTGAATCGACACAGCGTCGAGCACACCATAGCTATGCGCTCAACATACAGTCAATTGCCGAAATCATCATCGCCGGAATAACCCTTTGGTTAGCCGGTGGATTGCTTGGCAGTCATTTCAACCTAGTTCTATCTAAGCCATGGGGTGCGGTACCAGCGCTCGCGCACTATGCACTGAGCATTGCCACGATCAGCCTTGCTATCAGAAGGCTGGTGCTGACCAGCGAACTCAAGTGGGACTCCCCTGTCTCCGAAGCGGCACTTCGCGTGGCAAAACTTGAAAGATTGACGATTCGGACAACTGGAGTGGCCTTCGTCGCTGGGTTGATCCTGTGGATCGTGTTTCCGGTCTTCATTGCGCAAGTTTTGTTCGGATACGAAATGGCGTTCATTGTTCCCGCCACGTATTGGATTCTCAATATGTTCTTTGGCCTCGTGGTGGCGGTCGGCGCATTCCTCCTCCTGCGAAAGCAGCCCGCAGGCTCGAAGTTACGGCGCGGCCTTGAGGGGTTCATGCTCGGCACGGCCCTCGCGCGAGCTCGGGATGAACTCCAACGAGCGAACGAGTTTAAGGTCGTGCCGCGGTGATGCCATCGATCGCAGTGGCCTATCTCATCGCCGCAGCGGGTTCTGCTGGCAGCGTCGAAGGCCCCCGGCTACTGCCCGAAGGGAGGGTCCGATTTGAACTTTCCGCCCCGATGGCGCAAGGAGTCAGCCTGCGTCTTGACTCGCTCGGAATTGTCCCCATGATCAGGGACGAAGCTGGCTCCTGGCAATTGGAAGTTGGGCCACTCATGCCAGACATCTACACTTACACATTCATTGTCGATCGAAAAGTAGTCGGAGACGAACGGAATCCGCTTCGCAAGCCAGCTCACGATGGCGGATACGAAAGTATTCTTGTTGTTCCCTCGACGACCGATGTCCCTTGGCAGTCGCCAACACGAGGCCTCGGAGATCTCTACGTCACTCGATTCCACTCAAGCCTTTATCAAGAAACCAGGGAAGCACTGGTGTATCTGCCGCGGACGGTTTCAAAGTCTCACCGGGCAAAACTGCCCATGCTGATCCTGCTTCACGGGGTACGCGAGGATCAATACGCCTGGAGCACGGCAGGTCGCGCCCCTCAGATCCTGCAAAACCTCATGGACGAAGGAAAAGCTCAACCGATGGTTATCGTCATGCCGCTGGGCTACGGCTTTTCAGACTCCCACCGCCGCGTCGGCGAACTGTTCTCCATGTCCCCGCGCAGGCAGAAGGAAACGATGGACTCTCTGGCGGAACATATCCTCGAAGAACTCGTCCCGCACGTCGAATCCCACTTCCCGGTAAGCCAAACGCGAGCAATCGCCGGGCTTTCTATGGGTGGAGCGCAGGCGCTTTACTTGGGAATGAAGCATCCTCGTCAGTTCTCCCATGTGGGCTCGTTTGGCGGAGCCTTCATGATGTACGGAGCGGACTCTTCGCTCTGGTTTGGCGACAATTCCGAAAGGGAGGTGCCCGAGATCATGATTCGCTGCGGAGAATCAGACTTCGTCATGACGGCGAACAATGTGGTACGGAAGTGGCTGGATGAACGGGGAATCGCCCATGTAAGTTCGAACACCCCCGGTGGCCACGAGTGGAGGGTCTGGAACCGTGATCTTGCCAATTTTCTTCCAACCTTGTTCCGCACCGAGAGACGGAGCGCTTCGCTAAAGCAACGGGGAGCTACCCCTGCCCTAAGGCTTTCCCGGACGGATTGAAGAATCGACTTGGGAGCAGATGAAATCGCGCACTTGGGCGTGCTGCGGGGTGAGTGTGGAGCGGAGAGTGATTTTGCCGCCTTTCCCGGCAGGCCCCTTCCTCACCTGTATCGTGGGTGGAGACCTCATAAACGTGCTCCCACTTGATCGTGCGGATGAATCCGGGAGAAATCTTGCGCGAGATCGAGTTTTGCGTGATCTCGATCTCCGCGAAGCCCTGAATCAGGATCCAGATGAGCCCGAACAGCAGAGCGGTTCCAATCGCGATAAGAACGGGATGGATTCCAGTGAAGATAAGGAGTCCGATGGTCATGAGGGCCAATGGCATAAACCAGATACTCATCCGACCCTGCGGGGTCAATATCGGACGCCATCGAAGCGGCAGCCGAAGCTCAGGCTCCTTGAGATGCTTCAGCAGGATGCCTTGCAGGTTTTCGCCTCGGACAAAAAGGGTGGTGAGGATCGCAGTGCGTCGCTGACCATGGCGAATGGTGATGATCCGATCTGCCGTGCCGCCCCGGCTCAGCTCGGTGACCCTATCCCACGGAATCTCCGTGACTCCTAGAAGAGCGAGGAGGGAGATCGAACTCGGCGTGACCTTGATCGCAATCGGCAAGCGAGCCATGCTCAGCAGAACTGCGCCTCCAATCAGCAGAAAGACCACCATGAGCCACCCACGCCCCGAGAGCATCTCACCGCTACGCACCTGATCCACGATGATCCAGCCAGGGAGCACCATGAAACTCGCCGTCCCCAAGAACAAGATCAGCAGGAACCAGATTTGGGGACGGAAGACCTCTGTTCTCTCCATTCAGTGAGAGGATACCGGACGCCTGCCCGATCCGCTACTAAAACGGCGCGTCTTCTCGGGGAAGCGCGGACGGAGCAACCTTCGCAAAGATCAAACTCCGGGTCTCATAGTATGCCGGAGAACCCGGTAGGAGAACGATGGGCCATCCCCGTGACCAAAGTACGAGATGCCTTGGGTGAAGCCAGAATGAATACAGCGAGCCGCGCCCACCGAATACCACCTTCCTCACATTGCGCCACAGCATGGTTCGGTGACCGAGAATCGTCGGCACCGTGATCCCGTCCTCGTCGACCCGGTGGCGACGAGCATTGATCGCCAGGTAGTTCATCGTAAACGCGACGGCACCCACGCAAGTAGCGTAACTGAAAGGAGTTCGACCGTCCTCGTTAAAAAGCAGGGCGCAAAAAGGAATGCCGCTCACCGCGAGCAAGAGCGGTGCCATCAACTTTGCCTGTAAAGTGTCGCGGATCGGGACCCAGGTGACCGGAAACTCGACCTTCACAGGCTGGGCAAATTCCGACAAGTAGTTCAGCAACTCCCTGCCGTTTTCGATGCCAGTGATGTCTAAGTTGAACACGCGGGTCGCCGTCCGAATCACGTAGCCACGAGCAGAAGGCTCGGAGAGGGTAATTTCGACGACCTCTTCCCACAGGATTCTCCTCGTCTTGAGCTTGCTTCGGAGTTCAATCGCTTCCTCGGTGACGACAATTTCGCGGGTGATGGCGAGCAAGTACCAGCCATAGAGGATCGTTCCCCCGCCGAGAGTCAGGAGTCCCAGAGAGAGAGTCACTGGCTGACGAAGTTCTGGCTCAAGGACGACCCAGACGAGGAAGAGTCCAAAGAAGCCACCGACTCCGAGAAACGTGATCCAGCAGAGTGCGCGATAAAACTTGCTGAGCTTGAAGCTCGTCTGCTGCACCATCTGATGACTCATACTACCGGTTCCTCCCTAGGCTCCTAGTTGGATCAGGCTCCGCCATAGATTCACGCTTGCCGACTCCTCAAATCGACCGCGAAGTTCGGGAGTGGTGTAGATCGAGGATCGGGCGAGGAAGCCTTTCAGGATGGCCGCGCGCCCGACACGAAAGTCCTCGTCGGCCACCCAGGCATATTCCTTGCGAACCTGAGTTTCGTATTCGTCGAACTGGCGAGTCGGTGCGCCCAAGATCGCCAGGTCGAAATCGACGAGCAAAGCCTGATCGCGATCTGTTGGAGCCGAAGAGTGCCGCGTCGCCAAGATGAGTTCCCTCACCCGGGTGATTGCGTCACCGCCGACTCCCGCGCGAGCAAGTTCGCTCTCCGTCCAGGCGGCACTCTTCTCCTCATTGTCATGAGCCCGCACGTCGTAGACCGCGTCGTGGAACCACAGGGCGATTTCAATTTCGGCGGGTAAGTGTGCTCGGGCTCGAAACTCTTGAAACAAGGTAAGGCACTCCGCCAGATGCTGATCAGAGTGATAGCTTCGGCTCGGTTCCCGGTAGGCGGCAAGGAGCGCGTCTCGGATCGCGAAGCCAGATCCTGCGGCCCGGATTCCGCTCCATCCCCTGGCCCACGACTCATTCAAGATGCTCTCTGTTTCGCTCACTCACGCCCTCCGTTCCTTCACTCGCATTCGCTCCTTCACTCACTTAGTCAGTCGCCTCCGGAACCAACTCGAACGATGCTCCAGAGGTGTGAGTCGAAGCATACCAATCAGCGGGCGTTGCCGCCGACGCTACCGCCAACCGACGAGATCGAAAATTGTCTGGTGATTCTGCTCGTGCTGGTACTCGATGATCACCGTTCCCGGAGGTCCCTCGGAGCGCTGATCCCACAGAGGTCGGCGGAGTTCCAGATTCCCGTTCGGAAGCCTCTTCAGGAAACCAGCCTGGTCTTCCGGTTTCGTGGCCACCAGCTCAATTCCATCCGGTCGCGCCATCATCTTCCCTCGCAAAACCCGGTCGTACGAGACGTAGTCAACCGAGTACTCCACGGCATGAACCCTCCCTTTCCCGATCTGCATGACCAACCCGATGGGAAACCGATTCCTTTCAACCCCTGCGGCGGTGTGGACTTCTGTGGCCACGGCTCCCCACTGCCCACCATCTCGTTCGAGCTCACGAGGAAGCCCCGCCGCGATCTGCCAGCCCAACCAGATCCCGCCGAGCCAGCAGACGATTCGAACCATCTCGCGCCGGGTGAGGCGGTTGGGGTTCAGCCAGTCCGGGCCGGTCTTGCGAACCGGCGCAACCGCATCCGGCCAGACAATCTGCTTGATCCTCCACCCCGACTGTTTCCGCATCCTCCTCACAAGGACGGGGAGAACCGGACGCCACGTTCAGCATCAGCGCCCTAGTGGAGTGAAGGAGCGATCAGCGAGTGAACGAAGCGGCCGCCCTCACTGCCACACCCGAACCCAATCCACCACAAACTGGGTCGGCCATTTCACATCTTTGGGATCGCCGCCGGTCGCCCCGAGGGCGAGATTCAGGATCAGGTGATGCGGCTCATGGAAGGGGTTTGCTCCGTCCGGCGACTGATTGATCGTCTTGGTCAAATCCTGCTCGTTCAGCAAGCGGTTGTCCACGTAGAGCCTGATCCACTTTTGATCCCAATCCATCCGGTAGACGTGGAAGTCATCCGCCCACGCTTCCGCTGATTCGTATCCCGACTCCTTGGCCAGCTTCTCGATCTGAGTCTTGCTCGTGTTCCAAATGCCGACACCGGGCTTACTCGAACCCCAGGCCAGATTCGCCAGATACTGCCCCTGATAGAACTCCATGATGTCGATTTCCCCGTTCGCGGGCCAGGCGCGTGCGGGGCCGGTCATCCAGAACGCAGGCCAAAGCCCCTTGGTGACCTTGAACTTCCCTCGGCATTCAAACCGCCCGTACGTCCAGGTGTGAAGCGTCGCGGTCTTGATCGATCCACTGGTGTACGGCGCGGTCTTCCGGCTCTTTTTCCAATCGTCTGCGGGAGCAGCAGGATCAAACGCGGGGTTCGGAACCTCTTCCTTTCGCCCCTCAATCACCAGGAACCCATCTTTCACCCAGACGTTCTCTTTGCGATAAAGTTGCGGCTCCTTGTTCCGCACGAACCCCAGTTCGTAGATCCATTTGCCTGGATCCGGCGGACCATCCACATTGAACTCATCCGACCACACCAGAGTCATCTCGGTGCCTAGGCAGGCAGACAAAAGCACGGAAACCATGCCTCATTGTCGCAGAAAAGTCGGTCCCACAGGCTGCCCGGACTCTATCTTCTTAAGGAATCGAGTTGCTTAAGATTGCCATCACGACAAAGTGGCAGATCGCTCCGCCCAGCACAAACACGTGCCAGAGCTCGTGGAAGCCGAATTTCCCGGGCCAGAGGGTGGGTTTCTTGCTTGCGTAGACCACGGCGCCAACCGTGTAGCTCACACCGCCCGCCACCATCCAGGCGATCCCCGAGATCGGCATCCCCATCCGAAGCTGCGGGATCAGAGCCACGATCATCCAGCCCATGACGAGGTACAAGGTGAGACGCAAAGGGGTCGGAGTCTTCTCTCGTGTTGCCGCGACGACGACGCCAATCAGGGCGAGCCCCCACTGAATCGCCAAAACGATCTGCTGGGTCGGGTTTGGCAGAGCCAGCAAGGCGATGGGAGTGTAGGATCCGGCGATCATCACATAAATCGCGCAGTGATCCATTCTCTGGAGCCACTGGTAGTCCAGCTTCAGCCAGTGATAGAGCGAGCTGCTGGTGAACATGAACACCGCACCGAGTCCGAAGATGGCAAAAGCCATCGCGGCCATCGGGTTCGAGATCGCCGAAATCACGAGGACAATCGAGCCCAATCCGAGAAGAATCGCGCCCGCCAAATGGGAGAGCGCGTTGAATGGCTCTCGTATCCTCACGCTCGTTGCCATACCCCTAGTCTACACTCCCGCTTCGCCCCAGTCGTTGCGAGCGATGCCTCTCCGGGTCTGCCAAAATAGCGGTGCATGTCGCCCCGGCTCCATCACGCGATTCAGGCCGCCCTTTCTGCCGGGCGAAGCACTCTGGCCCACTATCAAACCGGCGTTGGGCTTGAGCTCAAAGGCGATCTCTCCCCAGTGACCATCGCCGACAAAAACGCCGAAGAAAGTATCCGCCAGTATCTGGGCGGACACTTCCCCGGCGAGACAATCCTCGGCGAGGAGCAGGGCCTCACCGGAGCCAGCGACGACCGCTGGGTGGTCGATCCGATCGACGGCACCAAGTCGTTTGTGACTGGGGTTCCGCTCTATGCAACTCTGCTCGCCTACGAGCAAGCCGGGCAGCCTATTCTCGGCGTGTGCTACTTCCCCGCACTCAACGAGCTGTTCTATGCAGAGCAGGGCGGTGGTGCATTCTGGAACGGACGCCCCATCCAAGCAACCACCGAGACCGACCTGCGTAAGCTCATCATCGCCCACGCTGGACTCAACGGACTGCTGAAGTACAACCGACTCCGTGGCCTGGAACACCTTTCCAGCCTGACCATGGGCACGCGCACCTGGTGCGATGCCTACGGGCACATGCTGGTGGCAAGCGGCCGCGCCGCCGCCATGATCGACCCAGTCGTCAGCCGCTGGGATGTCTCTGCCCTTCTCCCCATTCTCAGCGAGGCAGGGGCGGTGGCGAGCACCTTTGCGGGCCGGAGTCCTTTGGAGCCAGCTCACGCCAACGGCTCTCTGGAACTCATTTCGGCGGCTCCTCTGCACCATCGGACGATGCTTGAGGCCTTTGGGGAGGATCCGTCTTGAGCCGCGCTCTCGGTGTCGATCTCGGCAAAGCCCGGATTGGCCTTGCCGCGATGGATCTTTCGAGCGGACTCCCGCGGCCTCTGCCAACCCTCCAGGCGATCGGAACCCTGAGTAAAGATGCAGCGTTGGTGGGAACGGCGGCCAAGAAAGAAGAGGCCACCCTGATCGTCCTCGGGCTTCCCTTGCTTGAGGGCGAGGAGACTCCGCAGTCCAAAGTTGTCCGCCGATTCGGCGCGATCCTGGAAGATCAAGGCTTTGTCGTGCGGTACGCTGACGAGTCTCTGAGCACCCATGAAGCGGAAGATCACCTCTTCGATTCCGGGCTCAGTGCCGCCACGCGTAAGAAAATGAGAGACAGCGAAGCCGCCTGCGTCATCCTCCAACGATTCCATCAGCAGAACCAGTCATGAGCAAAGTGGCGAAACTCCTCCTCGGCCTCTTCATCGGTGTGGCCCTTGCCCTTGCGGGCATCACTTGGCTGAACCGCGAAACTTCGCCGACCGCACCCGGCAAAGAGTTTTACATCCGCTGGGAGGGGCAGTCCTTCAATGGTGCGGCAAAGCAGCTCGAAGAAAAAGGGGTGCTGCGAAATGCTCGTGCGTTCGGCCTGATGGCCCGAATCGACAACAAGAACGCCGCGCCAGCGGATGGCACCTACCTCTTCCGTCCCGGCATGACCAGTGAAGAAATCCACAAGTCGATGCGCACTCCGATCAAACAGATGGTGCGTATTCCTGAAGGATGGTGGATCAGCCGCGTTGCCGCGCGCCTCGAAGAAAAGAACGTCTGCACAGCTGAGGAGTACATCGAGCTGGCAAGTCAGCCAGAGAAGTTCAAGGACGTCGTTTCGTTCAAGCTTCCCGAGAAGTCGCTTGAGGGCTATCTCTACCCCGACACCTACGAGCTCCCGCCCGAGCTCGGGGCCGAAGGGGTGATCCGGCGCCAACTCCAGGCCTTTGAGAAAAAGGTCGCCAGCAAGATCGGGGAGAGTGATCTCCACAAGGCGGTCATCATCGGATCTATGGTGGAGCTTGAAGCAGCTCTGGAGCCCGAGCGAGCCCGGGTCGCTGGCGTGATTCAGAACCGAATCGACCGTGGCATGAGGCTCGAAATCGATGCCACCGTCCTCTATGCCCTCGGCGAATGGAAGGAACTCGGCCCCGGAGTGGTACGCAGCGTCGAGTCGCCCTACAATACGTATCTCAACGCCGGGCTCCCTCCTGGCCCGATTGGATCCCCCGGGGCAAGTTCAATCCTGGCCGCCATTCAGCCAGAGAAGCATCCGTACCTGTTCTACGTGGCTCGCCCCGATCGATCCCACATCTTTAGCCGAACCTACAGCGATCACCTCGCGAACATCCGTAAGGCTCGGGCGGAGTGGCGCGAAGCTCGCCAGGAGGGTGCTTGAGGCACTTTAAGGCTGGGAGCTTTGACAAGGAGCGCGTCCCGACGGCGCTCCGGCGATTTAGCCCGAACGAGTCTCTCCACTCGCTTGAAGAAGTGGATCTCCATGCCCTGAAAGCCGCTGGCAAGCGGCTGATATTGCTGGATGTTGACAACACGCTCCTTCCTTGGAAGAGTCAGGAAATCCCCGCATCCACGACGGCCTGGCTCCAGGCGGCGCGCGACCTGGGATTCGAGCTCTGCATCCTCAGCAATACGCGCAACCCCGAGCGGCTGGAGAAACTTTGTGAGTCCATGAAGGTTGATTTCATCCGGGATAAGTTCAAGCCGAACCCCAAGATGTACCACCTTGCCATGGAGAAGTATAAGATGTCTCCCGCCGACTGCGTGATGATCGGCGATCAACTTTTCACGGATATCTGGGGCGCGAACCGGGCGGGAATCGATGCGATCTGGGTGCGGCCTCTCGGCAAAAAGGAATTCATCGGCACGAAGCTGGTTAGTCGCAACGGCGAGCGTGTTGTCGGGCGGTTGCTTTACCGCTACTTCCAAGCTGAAGGCGCCGATGCCGAAGATCGTCCTGGGTTCTTCCGGCACGAGGTGGTGCAGCAGCTTCTGAAGTTTGCCTTGGTCGGCGGAACGGTCACCGTCATCGACCGAGGGATCCATGCACTTTTCATGTTTGGACTGTCGTTCAACGGGAAGCCGCTCAAGGAAACCGTTGGAACGTGGGTCATCAACAGTTTCAACCTGGGCTGGCCGCTCGATGCGAAGCATCTCAGCGATGCCGCCTACGCCCCGTTGATGTTTCCCGGCACGATGATCGCCATCCTCGTGAGTTACCTCCTGAATCGAACCTTCACGTTCCAGGTCACCGATCGAAAAATTACCGGCAAACAAGTTGCGCAGTTCTATATCGTTGCCCTCATCGGGATGCTGATTTCCGTGTTTGTCGGCACGGTCGCGAATCGCCTTGCCGACCGCAATCCTGTTCTGGACTGGGTTGCCGGCAGTGCGGTGGGCATCGTCGCCGGGTTCATCTGGAACTTCAACGCCCAGAGACTCTGGACGTTTAAGCAGAAATGAACAACTGGTTTGAATGGCGGGATGCTCCCCCGGGGGACTTCGCCGTCCTCGGCGATCCGATCCACCATTCACGGTCCCCGCGGATCCACGCTGCGGCCTATGCAGCCTATGGATTGCCTTTGACGTACCACGCGATCCGGGTTCCCACTGGTGAGCTTGAGGCTGCCCTCGCGCATCTTGAGTCCCTTCGGTATCGGGGCGTGAACGTGACGCTCCCGCTCAAGGAAGAAGCCTTTGCCTGGGCCGAAACCGAGCCTCGCGATGCGGTCTACGGGGCTCTCAACACGCTCGATATCCGCACGAGATTCGGCACGAACACCGACGTCCCCGCTTTTCTCTCCACCCTGCGAGGATTCGAGATCGAGCCCGGCGCGCTGATTCACGTGCTCGGGGCGGGTGGATCGGCGAAGGCGCTGGTTGTGGGTTTGGCCCAATCTGGGTTCCGGTTGCGTCTCTGGAATCGAACGCAAAGCAAAGCGGATGATCTCGCGCAGCGCACAGCTGAACTCATTCCGGGAGCACGAATCGAGGTCGTGGCAGAGGTTTCGCCGACCTACTGCGCCGCTCTCATCAACACGACGAGCGCAAGCCTGAGTGCGGAAAGCCTGCCGATCCCCTGGCCATCAGCTGCCCAAAATCTGCTTGCGTACGACATCGCCTACACCGATGGCCTGACCCGATTTCAGCAGGACGCGGCCTCCCACGGCCTGCGCCACGCGGACGGACGAGCGATGCTCGTGGAGCAAGCGGCCCTAGCCTTCACCTGGTGGACGGGCAAAGAAGCCCCTCGAACGGATATGCTTGCGGCGGTCTATGAGCATCCTCACCCCCACACCTGAGGCGATTCAGACCGCCGCGCGCACGATTCGGCAAGGCGGTGTGGTGGTGATCCCCACCGAAACGGTCTACGGCATCGCCTGCGACGCCCTGAACAAAGACGCAGTGATGCGCGTTTTTGAAGTCAAAGGCCGCCCCTCTGACAATCCACTCATCGTCCACATCAGCGATTGGGACATGCTGGAAATGGTCGCCCAAGACATCCCGCCCCTCGCCAAGAAGTTCGCGGAGAAGTATTGGCCAGGGCCGCTGACTCTGGTTCTGCCGAAGCGTCCCGAAGTGCCGATGGAGACCACCGGAGGGCTCAATTCAGTTGCCGTCCGGATGCCCCGTCACCGGGTCGCCCTGGATGTGATCCGGCAAGCGGAACGGCCGATCGCCGCCCCGAGCGCAAACGTTTTTATGGCGCTCAGCCCCACCCGAGCCCAAGACATCGACCCAGAAATCCTGGTCGAAGTCGATGTCATTCTCGATGGTGGCCCTTGTGAAGTCGGCTTGGAAAGCACGGTGTTGGATCTCACCGACGATACGCCCCGCATCCTGCGCCCCGGCGCGATCACCCGTGCGGACATCCAGGCAATCACGGGCCGCCCGCTTGGCCTGAACCCTCCGCCGGATGTGCGCAAGTCTCCCGGGATGTACCGTCGGCACTATGCTCCCAATGCGCGAGTGGTTTTGGTCGATGCGCTCACCGAAGGGCAAATCGGCTTGAGCTTTGAGGAGCCTGCGAACCCTCAGCAGATCAAGATGCCGGATGATCCCATTGCGTACGGAGCCGTGCTCTACACGGCGCTTCGGAGGCTCGATAAGCCGGAAACGGACACAATCTTCGTCCAGGAGCCGCCGGACGAGCCTCAATGGGAAGCGGTCTTAGACCGTCTCCGAAAAGCGAGCGCCAGTCTCCGCTGATTCCTCGACCTTCCCGCGCACGAACAGCAACGATCGGTTGACCCGATCCATGACATTGCGAATGACCTTGTTCATCGCCTGGTCTTCGCTGTGATCCGCCGCGATGCCAATCACGATGTGCGCGGCGTCGATTTCCTCCGCAGTCTCGGCGACGAGCGTCGGGAGATCGCGCGTGCGTTCCAGGCGGAGTTCGTAGGCAAAACTCTCATGCCGCAAGAGCTCTTTCGCTTCATGGATGAACTTCTCCGCCCGGGCTTCCTCTTCCGGCATCGGAGCCTGCAAGGGGAGTTCGCGGGGAACCATGATCGGGAGCACAATCACCAGCTTGGCGAATCGGTCGCTGATCAGCTCCGTCGTGACCTCCAGCACATGGGGATCGTAATGATTCGGACACTGAACCGCGAGGATCTGTCGATTGAATGACTTCTTCCGATCCAGCCGCTTGGCGGATTCGGGATCGGAAACCACGAGGTCGAGAGATCGACGGGCTTCCTCGACCGTCGCGGTGATCGCGAGTTGAGACCGGACTTCCGGAACTTCTCTCAGCACATCAATCACATGATCCGGAACGCGGGCAAAAATCACCCGGGCAGAATCGTGCTGGTGGACAAAGTCCAGGGCTTGTTGGAACGTCTTGGCCCCCGATTCATTGATCTCGCTGATGCCGTGGCAGTCGATGATGACGCCAGTCGGGTGACGGTGCAAGGTGAGAGCAATCGCCGTGCGGATCGCCTCCCAGAAATTCGCCCGGAGAGGTCCGGTGAGCACAATCACATCTTCGAGCGATTCAACAATCATGGGGTTCTCAGCTTTCGATAAAGTACCTGACGTTCGTGACCACAACGTTTCTACGTGAGCCCAAGGCGAGTTTGAGCTGGATCGCCGCGTTGTTGTGCAAAAGACCTTGCCACCAGTGTTTCGGTACTGCTTGTGGGACGATCACCGTCACCATCAAGTTCTTGTCCACCCTCTGCATCTCGTCGATGTAATCGGTCAAAGGGCTCACCAGAGATCGATAGGGCGACTCCAGGATCACCAACGGCATGTCCGCGCCGAAGTGACCCCAGTCGTCTTTCACCTTCGCCGTCTGCTCGTGACTGAGGCTCACATGCAGGGCCCGGCAGTCGTCCGCCGTGACCTGTGCGTATTTGATCGCTTGGAGAATGCCCCGGTGAAGACGCGGAACGAGGAGCAGGGTCGCCGACCGCATTTCCGGAAGCGCGTCGGCTCGGCTCAGACTCAGGCTCTTTGCCAAAGAGTTGTAGTGCCCCTTCACAATGCGGAAGATCAGCATCAGCAACGCAAAGGCGATGACGACAATCCACACGCGCTCTTCCCACTTGGTGACGACAATGATGCAGGCCACCACGAACGTTGTGATCGCGCCGACGATGCTGATCGCCATCTGGATCGCGAGCTTGCGGCGGCGCTTCTGGTAGGCCACCTCGTCCAATGTCTCGCCGACCGCAAGTTCACGGTCGTGCCGATACACCGTCATTTTCCGCTTTTTGAGGAAGTGAACCGCCATCCCGGCCTGACTGAGAGTGAAGGCCACAAAGACTCCCAAGGCGTACAGAGGGATCAACTTGTGGGGATCTGCGTTGAACTTGACGATCAGCAAAATCGAGACGATGGCCAGAACGATGATCCCGTTTTGGTAAACCAGGCGGTCGCCGAGAGAACTGAGCTGCCTCGGCAGGTATCCATCGCGACCGATGAAGCTCGCTAGGCGCGGGAAATCGGCGAAAGCCGTGTTCGCGGCAAGAAACAGAATCGCGGCGGTGGCAATGAGGATCGCGGCATAAAACCAGCCCCGCCCAAACTCCTGCTCCGCGATTTGAGCGAGCACGGTTTGGTAAGTCGGATCGCTCATGTGCTTCGGCACAATGCCCGCATGCCACGCGGCCCACGAGATGCCGATGAACATCGTGCCGAGCATCACCACCATCATGATCAGCGCCCGGGAAGCGTTTTTGGCCTCCGGAGATTTGAAGGCCTTCACGCCGTTGGCAATCGCTTCGGTTCCGGTGAGAGCGGTACAAGAAGCGGTGAATCCGCGAAGAATGAGGAAGGCACCCATCGAGTGCAATCCGTCGCCTGCTGGCAGGACTGGAGCAGTATGGGGCTCCTGCAATCCCGTGAAGATCGCCCGCCCGACAAGAACGGCCACGAGAATGACAAATCCGAAGGTGGGAATCGCAAAGACGAGCCCCGATTCCTTGGCTCCGCGCAGGTTCATCACGCACAGAAACCCGACCGCTGCGCACGCGATGGGAACCGCATACGGCTGGACGCCGTGGTTGATGGAGATCACGGCCTGAACTCCGGCACTGATCGAGACCGCCACGGTGAGAACGTAGTCAACCAACAGCGCGGCTCCCGCAAACTGTCCGGCAAGCGGGCCGAGATTGTCGGTGGAGACGATGTAGGTGCCTCCGTTGTCGGGGTACGCGTGGATCGTTTGGTAGTAGCTGAACGCCACAATCACCAACAGAAGCGAGAGCACCAGGGCAATCGGAGTCAGCGTGTTGTAGGCCGCCAGACTCCCCGCCAGAACAAGAACCAGGAGCACTTCCTCTGTGGCATAGGCGACCGAGGACAGCGCGTCACTGGCGAAAACCGCCAGGCCAAAGGGGACATTCAAGCGCTCGTTGTGAGCGTGTTTCGTGTGGATCGGACGTCCGATCAGAAGGCGCTTGACATTGCCAATAAAACTCATGAGGCGCGGGTCTGGACGGATTCCCGCCTAGCTCGCTCGGTGAGCGTACACCCTATATGAGATTTCTTATGTGTAAGTTTTGGTCAAGATAAACCCATCGCCTGGCTTCTCCCAGTTTGAACTCAGATCGTGGATTGATTGAACAAAGTCTCGTCGCGACTTCCGGCCCGAAGTCCTCTGCGAGGTTTCGGAAGACATCGAGGAGCGTCGCGGCACTGCCGGCAAGAGCTCCATTCGCCGCGAGCCGGACATCGCCCTGCCCCACCACGACTTCGTGATCCCACATTTTGCAAGTGGTTCCCGGCGGCATTCCTTTGGCCTGGGTGCAGTCGCTGATGCCGATCACCTTGTCTTGAGGCTTGGCCCGCAGGAGCACCTCGGCGGCGGGCTTGCTCACATGGAGCCGGTCGTAGATCAACTCCGCCGTGATCTCATCGTGGTTCAGAACCGCACCAAGCGTGCCCGCTTCTCGATGGTGAAGCCCCCGCATGGCGTTGTAGGTGTGGGTGGCATGGCTGAGCCCTCGCCCAACCGCCGAGGATATCTCGCCGTAAGTGGCGTTCGTATGGCCCGCGCTGACGACCACGCCACGCGCCCTGAGATCGGATATGGTCGGGAGGATGCCAGGGTTCTCAGGCGCGAGGGTGATCAGACGGAGCCGCGGGTCACTGAGAACTGTATTCCAGGCACCGTCCGGCGCATCTAAGATGAACTGCGGTGGCTGGGCACCAGGAAAGATGTGGCTGATGAACGGCCCTTCCAAGTGAAAGCCAGGAATCATCGGGTGATTCTCCGGAAGCCGTTCGAGCGCCGATTCGACATCCCTGAGACTGGCGGTGACGGTGGTTGGGAAAAAGGCCGCGTAGCCTTCCTCCGCCATCTTCTCCGCCCAGCGCTCGATATCGCGGGTAGGGGCGGACATGAAGTCGATCCCGAAGGCCCCGTGGATATGGACGTCTACAAATCCGGGGATCAGATACCCGTCGGCTTTCTCCACCGTGCGCACAACCTCGACAGAGTTCGGTTGGACGTCGAACTCATAGGCGGCCCAACCCTCCGGCCCAAATCCCTCGGCGTGGATGCGCGTGCTCATGGTTTCAAAGCGTATCCGCTTCCCGCACGGATCACAAGGCCTTCCATTTCGAGAACGGTGAGTTCCGCCATCACGTCCACAATCATCAGGTCCGTGAGCTCACAGATCGCCTCCATCCTCAGAGGTTCTGCGCCGAGCACGGAAAGAATTTGCTTCTGGAACGTAGTGAGCGCGCTCTCTGGGGGCGTGATGTCGCTGGGGTCGATGCCGAGCTCTTCCAGCACATGGTCCGGATGGTCGACCAGTGTCGCACCTTCGCGAATCAGTCGGTGAGATCCGGCAAATCCGAACTTGGTGATTGGGCCGGGCACCACAAACACGGGACGATTGAGATCAGCCGCCGCCGTCGCCGTGGTGAGTGCCCCCGACTTTTCCGGAGCCTCGATCACGATGATGGCTTCCGCCAGCGAGGCGATGATCTGGTTTCGCTTCACAAAGTTTTCCGGGAGTGAGGGCATGCCGCATGCAAACTGACTTACCAGGCAGCCTTTCCGACGAAGCGTATCGAAGAGTCCGGCATTGGCCGATGGGTAAACCTGATCCACCCCCGTCCCCAGCACGGCAACCGTTGGAGATCCCCCCTCGATGGCGCCTGTATGAGCACTCCCATCAATCCCCAGAGCCCCACCGCTGACAACGCAAACTCCCGCACGGGAGAGTGATTCGGCAAACTTTTGTGCCGCCGCTTTTCCGTAGGGGCTGGCTCGGCGGGTGCCGACAATGGCGACCTTCCGGCGGCTGAGCCAATCTGGAAAACCCCAGGCAAAGAGCGCATAGGGCGGAGAAGGAACATCGTCCAGGGTCTCCGGAAACTGATCGCGCTCCAGCACCCAGACCCCCATATCGACCAAACGCTGCAGCTGCTTCTGATCCATTTTTTCGATCCGCTTGCGCGCATCGCTGGTGAGCTTTGGCCAGGAAAGCAAAGCCGTGGTCAGGTCAGGAAAAGCCCCGAGGTTCTCGAAGAACTCTCGGGACTTTTCTCGACCCAAATCAGCGGCAAGAAAGGCTTGCCAGAATCGGGGCGGATGGGGCATCGGATTCTTTAGCCAATCGCGCCCGAACCGGCTCCGCCACCCGTGCCACCGGCACCACCGGTGTTCGTGCGCGGTGGGCTGCCCATCGGAGGAAGGCTGTTGTCGATGGAAAGGTTGAACTCTGCCGTCTTGCTGTTGCCCAGCCAGTCGGTTGCCGTCACCTTCACCAAAGCGCGACCATTGTTGATCGCCGGATTGGCTCCACCCGTGATGATCAGCACGCTGACAAATCCGTCGTTGCTGAGCTTGTGGATGTACTCCTTGCCGTTGATCGTGACCTTCACCGACTCCGTGCGGATACCGATCCCGAGGTCTTCGAGCTTGAATACCATTTCCGCTGGGGCTCGACCTGCGGTCTCTTCACCGGGACGCGGCCAGACCATCGAGATGTCCGGGGGCGTCAGGTCGATGCCAAGATCCTTGTCGAAGGCGAGCAGGCTGCCTTCTCGGGTCAGCACGTACAGGGAGTTACCCACTGCAACGGGCTGGCCGCTGGCCAGCGAGAACGTTGGCTGATTTGTCGGAGTAGTGCCCTGACCGCCACCGGCGCCTTGTCCGCCCGGTGCGCCGAATCCACCCGGAGCTCCGAAACCACCAGGAGCGCCGCTACCGCCGGGCCCACCTGCCGCTCCACCGAGACCCGGAGGGCCACCGGCCGGTGCCGAGGAGCCGCCGCTGTTGGAGGCTCGGGTGATTGGAGGAATGACGTACGACCAGATAATGGACGCGGCTTGGACGTCAACCATGTTGATCGCGCCGTTCGCCGTCGCCACGCAAACGTACTTGCCGACAAAGGTCGGAGGGGCAATCGGGAATCCAACCTGAAGCGGCTTACCGAAAATCGCTCGTCCGGATGAATTGTAGGCGACCAGTCCGCCGTTCTGAGTGACGGCAGCAATCGTATCGGAGGAGGCTGCCGGGCGAATATCCAGTTGGGAACCGGCATTATTCTGCCAGATCAGACTGCCGGAATTCGCGCGCAGGGCAATGACGAAATTGAAGGAGTTGACATAGACTCGGTCAGCCGCAACGGTGAACCCACCGCGCGGGCTGAGCTGGCTGAATTTTTGGCTCCAGCGATTCCGTTGAGTCGTGGTGTCGACCGCCGTGAGTGTGCCCCGGGGTGTCGAGTAAATAACCGTGTTCTCGTAAGCCTCGATGTGCGGATGGATGGCTTCCGCGACCGTGAGCGGGGTTTGCCACGCTGGCTTGCCATCGCTGAGGAACAGAGCGTGAAGCTTTTGGTTCGACGTCACATAGACGACATAGTCTCCGGCAACGACCGCGTTTGAGGTGATCGGATCATCGCTCAGGTGCTGCCACAAAAGCTGACCATTTGAGGCGTCCACCGAATAGACCGACTTATCGTCGCCGGCCGCAATCACCATATTGCCACTGCGAACGGCACCGGTGCGGAAAGAACCAGAAATCGATTCTCCCGCAGGATAACGCCAGTTCAGGTTGCCCGTCACCCGATCAAGATTGTAGATTCGCCCGCCTACGGCAATCGTGATGGAGTCATCGTTGACCTGCGGCTGACCAGCAGGTGCGGCGGCCGTTTGTTCAGTCCATCGCCAAGCCAAGGGGATCGGGCCAGTAATCTCCGCACTCGCAGGCGCGATCGCCGCCAGCAATCCAGAGAACGCGGCCACTCGGGAAATCATACGCGTCATATGTCGTCCTTCATTCGCTCACACGGTCGGAGCGCATCCGCAGTATAGCGGTCGCGCCGGGGCTTTGTCTATTCATCGCCGTCGATTCCAACTTCCCCCAGTAAACGGACGTGCAATCCGGCCTTAAGGTCACGCGAAATCCTCCGCCCCGGACCCATCCCCGCCAAAACGGTTGGTATAATAACGTCTCGCGGGCCTATAGCTCAGTTGGTTAGAGCGCACCCCTGATAAGGGTGAGGTCACTGGTTCGAATCCAGTTAGGCCCACCATTCCCCCTCCGCACCCGGTTTCTTTCTGATTTGCTCCTGCTGATCGCACGAAAGACGACGGATCCTCCCCTTAGTTGAGCCCGACCCAACAGGCGTGCCGTGTGCTCTCCCCTTCACGAATCCATCGCGAATCGTCTACTTGACCGGGAGAAGTTCGTACGTGATCTTCCCAATCGCCGAGCTCGAGACGCACCTGATCTGGAGAAGCTTTCGGGTTTTGGCATCTAGCCAGCGCTCCACCGTGTGATCTCCAGAAGTATCCTTGATGCTACTGGTCACCTTCAGGCGCTCCTTCTCCTCTTCAACCTTGGTGACGAACAGAGGGTTCATGCCGAAAAGAGGCGCGCGCTCTTCGGCCTGGCTCGGCAAGAACAGACTCCCCATCAGTTGCTCGCCAAAGACGTTGGCCCCCTGACCGCTCCCCGTCGGCTTGAGGTCGGGTGTCACTTCCCAGACGGCCAAGGTCTGGTTCCCCGGTCCTTTTTCGCCGTTCATCTCCATTTCCTCCTTGTGATTGATCGACATGATCCACTTGGAGTCCGGCTTTTGATCGAACTTGATCGTCAACAGGCCGCTGTAGGAGTAGGGCTGGATATCGGCTTTGGCCTTGACTCGGAAGCTCCACGTCTCGCCGTCAGTCAGTGCGTAGGTCGGCAACGTCGATGTTGAAGCGAGAGTGGAAGCGAGAATGAGAGAGGCAAAGAGAGCCATGAAGCAGATTCTGACTTGGGACACTGTCCCAATTTAGTGCCTTTGTGAAACTGATACCTGTCCCAACTATGGGATGGGTTTCTTCTTGAATGGGACAACCCCTCCTTTTGCCAGCGAGGCGTCTTCTGGTGGATTTTGGGCCAGTAGGTCGGTAGACTCGTTGTATGTTGAGCTCCCTTCTTGCCGCAAGTTTTGCCATCGCCCAGAAGCCAGAGAGTGAGGTCACTCAGTACAAGGTCGGTAAGGGCCACGAGCTCAAGGCCACCACTCCGGTGTATCGGGGCTCCCCTGTCAAGGAACTGGCCACGGTTGACACCAAGCTCACCGCGCTTACCCGACTCGCCCAATTCCGAAAAGACTTCGCTGATCTTGATCTGCCGGAAATGCGCACGGGAATGGTCGATTGGTTTGTGACCCGAAGCATCGAGCGCGACGATCTCATCTCGCTCATCGGCACGGCTTACTATGATTTCGGCGGAGCTCACCCCAACCGTGACCATGTGGGGCTGAACTATGGTCTTGTGAATGGAAAGGCCAAGCGACTCGTGTTTGCTGATTTGCTCAAAGACCCGAAGCGGGCCAAGGAGATCGCGGATCAAGCCGTGATGCCGAAGCTGATCGTCCTTCGGGCGATGTGGGTCACCGAAGGGTCGATCAATGAACTGGAGCCGAAACAGGTTGACAACTTCGTCATCACACCTGCCGGGATTACCTGGCTCTTTGCCCCCTACGAGATGGGGAGCTACGCCGAGGGTGATTACTTCGTGAAAGTTCCCTGGTCCGAGCTTGAGGCAGATCTCAAGTCCAGCGGCCCGCTTCGGGGGCTGCGCGGAAAGTAAGTCGGCTCGGGCATTCGCTTGGTGGCTCGTGGAGGAAGAACCCATCCAAGCGCGTCGCATGTTTGTCCCGAGAAACAAAAACGAGAGCGCGAAATTCGCGCTCTCGTTGAATCGATGAGGATTGCGAGGCTGGGATTACCAGCGATCGCCGCCGCCGCCACCGCGACCGCCGCGATCACGGCCACCGCGACCGCCACCACCGCCGCCGCTTCGACCGCCGCC
>Ga0209572_1000651_pt1 | contig 43292 bp, 44 predicted proteins | sample EBPBio232012_DNA_FD_185867 | JGI IMG/M metagenome (GOLD analysis project Ga0209572, IMG submission 185867) | Wastewater treatment Type I Accumulibacter community from EBPR Bioreactor in Madison, WI, USA - Reactor 1_1/23/2012_ DNA (SPAdes)... | ecosystem: Engineered > Bioreactor > EBPR >...
TTTTGGGGTCTGGAAAGGTATGCTGCACCGTCATAGAGGCTGCTCTAGAAGGCTAAAAACTAAAATGCTACGGAGTTTATTTGCTGGAGAACAGGGGTAGGTACCAACCATTTTTTTGGATTAGGCCTTAATGTCACGTATGTTCGGGTTTGCAAATGCACTATGAAGCCCCATTGCCGTCGCCGCAAGTCCAAGCTGCTGTACGATAACCCCTCCATCAAGATATGGCATGAATTTAATTTCATCACCGGCCTTATAAGCAACCGGGTCACCAATAAGAAGCAGGATAGCTGGGGCTCTATGTATCCAACCAACACCACCTACCAATACACCGCCGAGGAGAGCCTTTTGATCACGATCTGTAATAACCTTCACTCGCACACCCTGTCGATCACAACTTGAAGGACATAACTCTGCCAGTTTTACAAGTTCATCTAACTTCTCAGCTTCAACTTCCTGGTCACCAAACATTCTATTTGAGTGACGCTCTTTCATAATATCAATGAGAACTTTTTTCTTTCTCTCTTGATGTTTGACGTATCGCTCTTGATACTTGTCCTCTACACCCTCGCTACTTCTTGTCATAGGGCCTATAATACCATTTTGTGGTATTATTAGTCTATGACGGCAGGGGTAGAAAAAACACCAAAGGTTGGGATTCTCTTAACGACTTACAATCTTGGGCCCTACCTTGAAGATGCAATTCAATCTTTAAAAAAACAAACGTTCCAAGATTTTATGGTACACGTCGTCGATGACTGTTCGACAGACAACATAACGCAAACGATAGTTCGGGACCTAAAATACGATAAGATTTCCGAAAAAATCATCGAGAAAAAGAATATTGGCCTCAACAATATAACTATAAAACACCTCCCCGAGTTACGATCCGAGTACATCATGATATTTTGTGCGGATGACATATTGAAACCTCAGTACCTTGAAAAAACTGTCGCCTTTCTTGATGCCCACAAAGATACAGCCGCAGTTGCTACTTGGCTTCACTATTTCCAAGATGGGAAAGGCTACCGAAAGTACGACGAGAAAAAATGCATACTCCCTGATATGATCGTAGAAAACCACTTCCTTGGCTCATCTCTCGTAAGACGATCGGCAATGGAAGAGTTCGGATGGAGCTCAAGCGACCCGCGATGTCTTCACCAAGATCATCACCGATGGGTTTCTATCCTTGAAAACGGGCACAGACTTGGTGTCGTTAAAGAGCCTCTATTCAAATATAGAATTCTTCATAACTCCATGAGCCATGGAGCATCCGAAAAGAGAGAGAAAGAGTTCAAGGATTTCTTTATCGAGCAACATCACCAGTCAATTATGAAATATGGCGACTTTATAGCCAAATCATTGTGGTATAAAAATATAGAAAATCACGATAAATACAAAGAGGCGCAGGCTGGCCACGAATGGCTAGATATGGAATATAAAAAACTGGTAAAGCAAGTGGAAGAGCTTTCGGCCCAAAATACGGCAATGGACCTAAAGCTCCAGAAAATAGAAGCTAATCCGGTATTTCGTACAGTCCTCGCCCTACGAAGATTTATTAAGCACTAATGTAGAGCTTAAGTCTAAGGACTATTTTCAAGACTGGGCTCGTAGAGAGTAGTGTGTGCTATAGTAAAATCATATTCGCTAATCGCTTAAAGGGGTTCCCTATCTATGACAAATCAGGCTGGGCGTCAAACAAAAGCTATTAGTCGTATTGGCATTGTTATGCCTTGCTATAATTTAGGTGAATACATCGATGACGCCATCAAGTCACTACAAAAGCAAACTCTGCAAGATTTTACCGTAGTACTAACAGATGATGGCTCGACGGACAAAAAGACTATCGCAAAACTCCAATCATTACAACTGCCCAGTAATTATACTGTGCACCTAGAAACTGCAAACAGCGGTATGAATAAAATAGTAAACAAATACGCCCATAAGCTCAGCTGCGAATATCTGTTAGTATTTTCAGCTGATGACATGTTAAAACCTACCTATCTAGAAGAAACCAGCAGATTCCTCGATACGTATTCGGATTATGCAGCCGTGTCAACATGGCTACAATATACTGGAGCAGCAAAGGGTATCCGCAAATACAACCCTACCAAAACAAGTTTACCAGCGATGCTACTACAAAATAATTTTTGTGGTTCAGCACTTATACGTAAAACTGTTTGGGATCAGCTTGGCGGTTATGCCACCGACCCATCACAAAAAGTTCATCAAGACTACGAACTATGGCTACGCGTACTTGAATCAGGCGAGAAACTAGGTATCATTGAAGAGCCACTCTTCCTCTATCGCATCCGCGATGTCTCAGCCAGCCACATGCTAAACTCTAAAACAGAGGAAGCATGGGTACGATACGTCATGCGGCAGCATGCCGCGCTTTACCGCCAATACGGCAATGAAATAATAGCTGACTTATGGATTAAGAACATACAAAATAGTATTAACTATGCCGAAACCCTTAAGGGCCACGAGTGGCTTGACTCGGAATACAAGAAACTAACAAAACAAGTAGAGTCCCTTGCGGCCCAAAATAGTGAAATGAGTCTAAAGCTCCAGAAGATAGAGGCTAATCCGGTATTTCGTATAGCCCTTAAGATGCGAAGACTCCTTAAGCATCGCTCTTAGGATGTAGCACTAAAAGCTACTTCTTGACTGTCCACTCGCTTGCAAGACCTACAAGCCCAGACCAAGTTTGATCAACCTTTGACCAATCCTCAGAAACAACAAAGTCACCGATATGATACTCTGCATCCACTTCCACATCATCACTGCGACGCCTCAGAGTAACGTTAAAAAAATACTTCCCTGGCGCAATTGGTAATGGTGTCGACACAATAACCCCGTGTTCTTTTTTGAGATTCACCTCTTTAAATTTTTTATCTCGTACTGATTTAAAATTGGTAATATGTTCACCGCTTAGTTTATACATATCCACCATTACTACTTCGGCATTATCTATATCCCACTCTATATGTATATCGATTTCTGAATTAACTGGGAATGTATTTTTTGGTGTTTTACCATTCTTATCAAAAAGGGAAATGCGAATTGAACCTTCTTTACGCGTGCGCTGCAGTTCTCTGTCTATCTGCACTTGATTAAGGCGGCTATACTCGTCCGCCACAGCTACAGGGTCCCCTTCTTTTATTTTTTTACCTTCGCTAATCAACACGGCTCGGCTACAGTACTTCTTTACTGTTTCCATGTCGTGGGTCACTAAAATCACCGTCTGCCCGTCGGCCTTATAGCCATCAAACACATCCAAGCATTTGCGCTGAAACGCCTCATCGCCTACCGCCAAGACCTCATCGAATATAAGAACATCGTTTTTGGCTTTGATAGCTATCGAAAAAGCAAGACGCACCTGCATGCCGCTAGAATAATTCTTAAGCTTCTGGTCCATAAATGGCCCTAGCTCCGCAAACTCAACGATCGCATCGTACATCTTAGCCACCTGTTTATGCGTAAAACCAAGTAGTGCACCGTTCAAATACACATTATCGCGGCCAGAAAGTTCGGGGTTAAACCCAACACCAAGTTCAATAAACGGCGTCAGTCCGCCATGCACCGCAACATTACCTGCGGTGGGTGAGTATACGCCAGCTATCAGCTTTAGTAAGGTGCTCTTACCGCTACCATTGCGCCCCACGATACCAAAGAAATCACCTTTATACACATCAAAGCTTACGCCATCAAGCGTTTTTTGAGTTACCTTACCACCTTTTTTAACGATATTTACTACTGTTTGCTTGAACGTTGAGTTCTTATTCTGCGGCAATATAAACTCTTTATGGATATCTTTTACTGCAACCGCAATTTCTTTTTGACTCATTAAATATCCTCCGCAAAATAGGGCGAGCGCCGCTTAAAGTACCACACTCCTACAGCAAATAGAAGAGCAATGATAGCAAATGGTATGACTATTGCCCATGATTGAATCGTCGACCAAATCGTGACGCTTGTATCGGTAACTAGCACGTACCGTGCATCTTGGATAATTTGCGCCATAGGATTAAGGAAAAACCATTTCTGTAGACTCTCCGGAACCATAGCTAGCGGATAGATAATAGGGGTTGCATAAAAACCAGCTTGCAAGAATATCTCCCAAATATAAGTGATGTCACGGAACTTAACATACAAGGCCGAGAGCAAGAACGATACGCCCAGTGCAAACAGTACCAACTGCGCAATAATAGGAATAATCAACAACCATTCAAATGTTGGCATTACGCCGTTAAATAGTGCAAACACTACTACTACTATCAAGCTAAGCCCGAGGTTTATCAGTGCAGAAAGCGTACTAGCAAGCACTACAAGGTACCGCGGTATACTTACCTTTCGTATAAGGTCGCCACGTGCAACAATCGAGCTCGCCCCCTGCACCGTTGCTTCGGTAAAAAAGTTCCATAATACTATACCCGTAAGCAGATATACCGGATAATGCTCAACCGCCTTACCAAGTGGAATAATATAGGTAAATACTACATATAAAATCGCAAACAGAAATAATGGCTTAAGGAGTGACCAAAGATATCCCAGCACTGACCCCTGGTAACGAACCTTGAAGTCGGTTTTTACCATTTCTTGGAGAATAGCGCGGTTTTTTGCCGTAACATATCGCATACTCCCGCTATTATAGCAGCCCGACACTCCTGTATACTAGTAACATGAACAAACGAATCGTAATTATCCGCAATGCTTACGGCTATGATTTTGGCGGCGGCGAGCGATTCCCTGTATTTTTAGCAAAATCCCTCACTACCTTTGGGTATGAGCCAACTGTCATATCACGTAACGCCACGTTGCTTTCCTTCGCCAAAAACAGTGGCATAGCAACCCTGCGCGGCTGGTGGTGGAGCCGGCAAAATTGGAGCGGTACACGAACACTACTGTTCCCCGTCTATGCTCTATGGCAATTCATTATTTATTTTTGGTACCTACAAGTATTTAAAAAAATAAATCCTGGAGCGGTACATATTCAAAGCAAAGATGATTTTATAGCTGCCACTTACGCCGCAAAACACCTTGATATACGCGTAGTATGGACCGACCATGCCGACCTAAAACATGTCTGGCGCAACCTACAAACACCTACCAAAAACCCGATAGGCAAGTGGGTGCACCGTGCCGCAAAACACGTTACTACTATTACCGCAGTAAGCAATAGTGAAATGAAAGAAATTACTGCTCATCTCGCCCTAGCATCACCCATACGCAAAAAAATAGCCGTAGTCTATAATGGCTGTGCTGACGTATATGGTAACTATCCAGCGGCCACCGATGACACTTTTACCTATGCTATTGTTAGTCGGTTAGTGACCGACAAAGGAATTGGCGAGGCAATTCAAGCGTTTACGGAGCTACATAAAAAGCACAAAAACACTCGGCTTGTTTTTGCGGGTGATGGGCCAGAGCGCGAACGATTTGTCACCCAGGCCGACGGCAATACCGCCATAGAGTTCCACGGCTACCTTTCCGACCCTTATACAGTAATGAGTAGTGCCAATGTTTTTTTGCAGCCCACCTATCATGAAGGGTTTAGCATATCACTTGTCGAAGCATCAATGTTTAAAAAACCAATCATCGCCACAAGTGTTGGTGGTAATGTAGAAATTATCCATAACGAACAAACAGGCCTACTCATCCCACCACGAAACGCCGATGCGCTCTTCGAGGCTATGGAGCGACTATATAGCGACTCCGGACTTCGAAGCACTTTAGCGGAAGCCGCTCGCAAACAATATGAGGCCAAGTTTATATTCGATAAAATTGTGGAAGAAAGGTTTATTCCGTTATATGACTAAGCTACTAGTTGAAGCTTCCGTACTCGAACAAGACCGCCCAAGCGGTGTCAATTACCTCACCGATGGGCTTGTTACCGAACTCGAAAAGCAACAGAACGATACATTTTCCGTCGGCTACTTTTGGTTAAATTTTTTAGGCCGCAAGGCCCTACGCAACAAAAACACCATAGCCGCCGCTATGCGGGGTAATCTGCAGCAAATACAAACTATCCCGCAGCGCCTTTACGCAAAGCTCGTATACTACCAGGTAGCCCCACCGCTACCGGTGCGCAAGGCAGATTGGTTACTGTACCCTAACTTTTACCTGTGGCCGACGTTCGGGCGCAGCAAAAAAGCGGTCATCATCCATGATCTTTGCTACCTGCGCTACCCCGAATACGTAGAAGATAAAAACCGCGCATTTCTAGCAAGAGTCGCCACTAGTTCCATTAAAAAAGCAGATTTAGTACTGGTAGATTCCGAATTTATTGCAGACGAAGTAATAGAGCTTACCGACACACCGCGCGAGAAAGTACACATACTTGGCGTACCGGTAGATGTAGACGAGTTTGACCCGGCTAAGGATCTTGGCCGGAACCGCTTAGCTAAACGATACGGTATTACAAAGCCCTATATACTCACCTTTGGCACACTAGAGCCGCGCAAAAACCTTACCACTCTCGTAGAGGCCTACTGCGCACTTGCTCCAGAAATTCGCAATACCTATAGTCTAGTGCTTGCGGGTAAGTGGGGCTGGAAGATCGATAACCTCCGTAAGCTCGTAGAACAAAAACAAGCCGAAGGCTACGATATTATTGCCACCGGCTATGTGGATCATGACGACCGCACCACCTTCTACCGCAACGCCAGCTTTTATGCCATTACCACGCATTACGAAGGCTTCGGTATGCCACTACTCGAAGCACTGCATTGCGGTATTCCTACGGTTGCCGTAGACATCCCTGTGCTCCGCGAAGTAGGTGATAATGCCTGCCTATGGTCTAAAAAAACCACCAAAGATGTAACTAGTAAACTTACCCAGCTCATCACTGATAAAGCCTTGTCCGCCAAACTATCTGCCCTTGGCCCCACCCAATCAGCAAACTTCTCATGGGAAAAGACCGCTAAAGAACTCATTGAACGGCTACACGCTTAACGACTTCTAATATCGCTTATGCTCGTACCTCTTTACATTTTGTGATATAAAGGGGTGACCATGTCTGACACCAACAACATCGCCACCCAGTTAGCAATAATAAATTCGGTATTTTTGTTTGCACAGCTAATCGTAGTTGCCCTTGGTGCCTATATTGCGCTACGGCAATACAACAGCACGATACGAGCCAAAAAACAAGAAAAGGCGGCCAGTGTGATGCGTATATACGCGCAAGGCTTGATATATAAGGTCTCACTAATAAAGAGCGTTTTTGATAACAAAGAAGAGATTAACGCTATAGCAAATAAAATAAGTAATGATAAACCGCTTGGTTTTGCATCGTACGAACTAGTGAAATATGGGGTGACTGACAGAGATGTAGCAAAATACAAGCGATTTATCCGGCAGTCCCAGCTAAAAGACCTTACTATCGAGGTCGGCGGACAAAAAAGGCATTATATCGATATTATGCCAAAAAGTATCGCGGACGACCTGCCAGAATCTCATACACTAGGCCAGTTTATTATCAGCACCCTAAACGACCTAGAGTACCTATGTATGGAAATTGAAAGCGGTGCAGTTGACGATACTTACATTTATGGATCACTCCATCAAAGCTTACTACCGTTCATACACAAGGTAGCTATTACAATTCAAGCCACCAACAATAGATCACTGCCAGACGAGAATTTTTACCCGTACGTAACAAAACTCTATAGCCGCTGGGTGGCGAGACAGGGCGAAAATTACGATGCAATGGCCGAAGAACTAAAAGAAAAGGCAGAGAAAAAGCCGGTATAAGGGCCGGTTGATTAAAGTACTTGAACGTACTATAATAGAGGTTACTATATGTTTGATGGCATCTACTCAGGTCAATTCTAAGTTACCCCACTAACTACTAGGCACACCCGCAGACCGCGGAATCACCCAGCCCGGTAGTGTTATTTTTGTACCTTTATACTGCTTATGGTAAAATATACCTCAAGATCCAAAGGGAGTATAAGGCAATACAAACAGCAACCAAAAAACGCAAACGCATACCTGCCCTCGATTTACTGCGAGGCATGTTTATGGTAGCAATTATCGTGGACCACTTAAACTGGGGGCCGTCACTATGGTACCTAGTGAGTGGCGGCGGGATGATGTGGGCCGGACCGGCCGAAGGCTTTTTTGCCATATCCGGCATATTAGTTGGGTATATTTACGGGCCACGACTTGCCAAATCATTTAAAAAAGCCGCCAAGGGGTTATGGAAACGCGCGTTCTTGCTATATAGCCTCGGAATTCTGTTTACATTTGTTTTCACCGCAATTGCCGTAACAACTCAGTCAGCAACATTGCCGGCGCTCTGGCCACATAGCGGCGAAAGCTTCTTGCTAAATACACTCCTCGGTCGCTATGCTTACGGCTGGACCGATTTCCTGCCGCGTTACGCGGTATTTATGGCTATTGCACCATTCTTGCTATGGCTAATTGTAAAAGGTAAAGCGTGGATTGTAGCGTTAGCAAGCGTAGCGGTGTGGGTGCTATTCCATAAAACACCACTACTCTTACCGTTTTCATCGTGGGAAATCATATTCATCCCCGGCATGATACTCGGCTACTATCTTCCTACATTACAACAATGGACGGCAAACCTGCCTCAGCGCATATATAACAGTTTACAGGGTAGTCTATGGGCTATCGCTGGCATTACTTTTACTGTAAGTAGTCTACTATTCGTAGGCTTACCAATGCTTGGTATTGCCAACCCTCTTAGCAATGTATCGCCAACAGTAGCCGTGCTGTTCGATAAAGAGACAGTAGGAGTAGGACGCTTATTACTGGGAGCCGTGTGGTTTTGGGCACTTTATACTCTTGTACGTCGTTATGAACAGCCAGTTAATCGCGCTACCCGTGGTATACTCCAAACTATTGGCACTAAGTCACTTTACACTTACTGTATTCACGGAGTTATTGTGTTTACCGTTACCCTACTTATTACTCCGCCCGCTACAGCCTCAGTTATCCAAAGTACCCTCTTTGCCGCTATGATATTGTGTGCCATTTATATATGCGTTATTTCCCCGGCTCTCGCTCGCTGGCTCGACTACGAATACCATAAGTATCAGTTAAGCCGCCTCCTGCGGTACAATACTAAGTATGAATCTACTTGAGTATGAGGCAAAAGGGATATTGCAGCAATTTGCTATCCCTGTGCCCAGTAGCAAGACTATCCAAAAAGGCGACACCGTGCCGCCCGTGCCGATTGTATTAAAATCGCAGGTACATAGCGGTGGCCGCGGCAAGCTAGGCGGTGTAAGGGTGGTGAAATCCGGCGACACTATTAAAGTAGCCAAGGATATTTTTAGCCTAGAAATTAAAGGCGAGATGCCACACACACTACTTGCCGAAGAGCTGCTAGATATTGCAGGCGAATATTACTTATCGCTACTCGTAAATCGTAGTGATGCAACCATCGAAGTAGTAGCCCATAAAGAGGGTGGCATAGAGGTGGAATCGCATAGTCCCAATGAATTCTTTCGCCGTGAGTTAACTCTGGAACTCTCGAGCGTTATTGGAGATAATTTAGCAGACTATTTAGAGTTGCCAGAGCAGAGCTTTGCCTTGCAGGAACTACTAGAGAAACTATACAACTGCTTCGTAAGCAGTGATGCGCTACTATTAGAAATAAATCCACTCATCTTGACGAGTGACAACCAGCTAGTAGCAGGTGACTGCAAAATGACACTCGATACTGCCGCAAGTTTTCGCCACCCAGAATGGAGTTTTGAGCAAGCGCCGGCCAGCGCTAATTTTGTCACACTAAATCACGAAGGTACAGTTGCTACCATCGCTAATGGCGCCGGGCTCGCCATGGCTACCGTAGATGCTGTCGAGGCTACCGGTCTTACGCCAGCGAACTTCCTGGATATCGGCGGCGGCGCTACAGTAGATGGTATTATAAAAAGCTTCAAAGCTATTATGGAATTCCCTAATATCAACGCCATCGTCATCAATATTTTTGGCGGCATTGTGCGCTGCGATGATGTGGCTAAGGCAATTCTGGAGGCTCGGCAAGCATTCCCTGATTTGCCAAAACTATATATCCGCCTAAGCGGCAACAAGAGTGATGAAGCACAAAAGATACTAAAAGGCGCCGGCCTGTCACTCTACCCAGACTTATCTGCTTGCCTACAGGAGTTGACTCATGGATAAATCAATATTTGATGGTAAAAACGTGATAGTACAAGGCATTACCGGCTCTCACGGCCAGTTCCATACCCTCAATATGGTAGATTATGGCACCAACATTGTCGCCGGCACCTCACCAGGTAAAGCTGGTACGGATGTAGCAGGTATCCCAGTATACGCCTCTATTAAAGATATTCAGCAAGACTTTACGGTGGATATATCAATACTATTCGTGCCCGCCCCATTTGCTAAAACCGCCATATTTGAGGCAATCGACGCCAAGGTGCCTTTGATTGTATGCATTACCGAACACATCCCTGTACACGACATGCTGGCGGTACGCCAAAAATTAAAGGGAAGCGACAGCACGATCATTGGCCCTAATTGTCCTGGGGTATTATTGCCTGGCGATAATCTGCTCGGCATCATCCCTGCCCGCCTAAGCGCTCCTGGCGACACTGCAGTCGTTAGCCGTAGTGGCACGCTTACCTACGAAGCCATGGATTTACTCACTAAAGCCGGTTATGGTCAGAAATACATTATTGGTATCGGTGGCGACATGGTGCGCGGCACCGGATTCATCGAGGCGCTGGAACTATTCCAAAGTGACCCTAGTGTAAAACGCATTGTGATGATCGGTGAAATCGGCGGCGTAGACGAAATCGCAGCCGGACGCTACATTCGTGAACACATCACCAAACCAGTCTATGCCTACATTGCTGGCCACAGCGCCCCAGTGGGCGTGCAAATGGGTCACGCTGGTGCCATTCTTGGCACAAATACGCTGGAATCTGCAAGTGCTAAAACTCAATACCTTGCCAAAGCTGGCGCCACAGTAGCCGATAGTATTACCGACCTAATATCCAAGATTAAATAGGTATAATGAAAGTATCTGAGAGAATAAAATCAGCTTGCTTATTTTATTCCGAGGATACGCATCATTACACAGAGTATAATAGGCTATATGACTAAGAAACTTATCTCCATCCTTATCCCGGCTTACAACGAGCAAGAGGTGCTTGAGATGTTATTTGAACGACTTGGAGAATTAGCGAGCGACAACGAAAAGTACGATTTTGAATTCTTTTTTGTGAACGATGGCAGCCGCGATAATACATACGAGATTATAAAAAAACAGAGTGAACACGACAAACGAGTCGCTTACATCAACCTCAGCCGTAACTTTGGCAAAGAAACCGCCATGCTGGCCGGCTTCGACCATGTGCGCGGTGACGCTATGGTGATCATCGATGCCGACCTGCAAGACCCACCGGAGCTCATACCCCAAATGATTGAGTTTTGGCAGCAGGGATATGATGATGTATTTGCCCGCCGTAAATCGCGGGCAGGCGAAAGCTGGCTAAAAAAGAAGACGAGTCAGTGGTACTACAAGATTCTACAAAACTCCACGCGTATCCCCATTCAAATTGATACCGGTGATTTTCGCCTGCTTGACCGCCGCTGCGTAGAGGCACTAAGACAGTTCCGCGAGAGCGAACGCTACACCAAAGGCATGTATAGTTGGATAGGGTACAAAAAGAAAGAGATTTTATACGACCGTGACCCACGTGCCGCTGGCGTTACCAAGTGGAACTATGGCAAGCTCGTTAACCTAGCGATTGACGGCATCACCAGCTTTACGACCGCCCCCTTGCGTATTAGCACCTTTGTAGGTGCCGGTATTTCTGCCCTTACTTTTATTTACTTGCTGTTCCTCGTTATACGTACCCTGTTTTTCGGTACCGACCTTGCTGGCTATCCATCAATGATGGCGGTAATTCTATTCCTTGGCGGCGTACAGCTACTAAGCCTTGGTATCATTGGCGAATACGTTGGCCGCATATTTAACGAATCCAAGCAACGCCCGTTATATTTTATAGAGGAGTACCATGAATCCCATCAAAAAGATAAAAAATAACCCACAGCTGATTCGCTTTGGGCTGGTTGGCGGCACTAATACAGCGCTAGATTTTGGATTGCTGTTCATATTTAAATTTATTGGCATACCGGTAGAAATTGCCAACATTATGTCTACTGGCCTTGCGTTCATATTTAGCTTTTTTGCCAACAAAAAATATACGTTTAAAACCATCGGCACTAATGTAGTGCGCGAAATGGTACTTTTTGTCATTGTTACACTAACCGGACTATGGGGCTTGCAGACAATTATCATTACACTGACACATGGCCCGCTAACCGGAATCATCGGCAATACAGATGTAGCGCTACTTGTAGCCAAGCTACTCGCAACCGTAGCCTCCCTTACCTGGAACTACCTATTCTATAGTAAGTTAGTGTTTAAAAAACACTAATACTGCCTCTGGATTTGGCACATTTCGCTCGTTTCACTTCTGGTACTCACTCGCCGTATCTTTAATACGGCTCATTCCGTTCCTCGGCGATAACGAACGAACTGTACTCAAATCCAAAGGCCGTAATCTAGCGTTGGTAGTCGTCTTGTAACCGTGTAATGTCAGATTCATCCGACAAGCGCTCGGGGTCGGTGTGCTGCCAAATTTCAGCCACCAACGTAAACCCGTCTTTACGGCCTACCAAACGATGGCACTCCCCTGCCGCAAACTGCACTTCCGTACCCGCATGTGCCGGTATCAGTTCGCCAGGGTTTTCAGCATCAAGGCTTCGGTAGTAGCCGCCATCATTCAAAAATACCCAACGCTCCGACCGATGCGCGTGTACCTGCCAGCTTAGCCGCTGCTCTGGCGCTACCAGTAAGAATTTAGGGCTTAATTCAGCATTCGCATCACCCAGGCGGGCATCAACCGGGTTGATATCAGGAAAAAATTCTGCGATGAACTTATCAGCATCATGGAATCCAAAACGAACATACCCGCCCCACGGCTTTGTTTTATCGATATCTTCGACCGTATAGCCGGCCTGCTTGGCGCATTCTACCAACGCATCGATTTTATTGCCGCGATCAGGCTCGTGCTCGTTCGCAATTTCGGTTACCTTCTTAGCAAATTCAGCCATATCCCTCCTTTCTAACTATGATACTATATCCTATATGCACATCGCTATCGACGCTCGCTTCCTAAACTCCGGCACCGGAACCTACGGCGTAAAATTGTTGGATTATTTACAACAAATAGATACTACCAATACATACTCGGTGATAGTAAAAACCAAAGACGCCGACTACTGGCAGCCGATTAACCCCAATTTTACGATATACCCCGTAGACTTCCCCTACTACTCATTCGCCGAGCAGCTAGGGTTTAAAGCGTTTTTAGATAAGTTAGCGCCCGACTTGGTGCATTTTGCCATGCCGCAACAGCCGCTCCTTTACAGAGGTAAGCGTGTCACCACTATGCACGATATGACATTACTTAACACTTATAACAGTGATAAAAACTGGCTAGTATTTCACCTTAAGCAACTGGTTGGTCATTTTGTCTTTAAGCGTGTAGCGCGCATTAGCGACCACATCATCGCTATTTCCAAAAACACCAAGCGCGAATATCAAGCATTCACCTCTATACCCGATAATAAAATATCGGTAATTTACGAGGCTGGCGAAGTGCATAAGGGGGATCTGGAGCCGTATGATGTGCCATTCAAAGACTTTATTATGTATGTTGGCCAACAGCCCGACTACAAAAACCTGCGCCGCCTCGCCGAAGCACATCAACTACTGCTAAAAAAATACCCCAACCTTGGGTTGGTGTTTGTAGGGCGCATGAACGAAGATACTAAACGCAACAAAGCCCATTACGATAGCCTCGGCTATAAAAATATTCATTTCACCGGCTATTTGCCCGACCCCCAGCGCGACTGGTTGTTTACTAAATGTAAAGCCTATATATTCCCAAGTCTTATGGAGGGCTTTGGCCTGCCGCCACTAGAAGCGATGGCCTACGGTACTCCAGTTGTCAGCAGTAATGCCTCGTGCCTACCAGAAGTACTAGGTGAAGCCGCCGAATATTTCAACCCGAAAGATATCGCCAATATGGCAGCCGCCATTGAACGAGTCATCACAAACGACCAACTACGAGCCACTATGATAGAACGCGGCCACCAGCAAGTAGCTAAATACTCATGGGAGAAAATGGCGCGCGAAACACACGACATTTATATGAAAGTCTTAAAAAGTTAACTACTTGCCTGCGCGATAATAATCCGGCGATCACGCCCTTCACCCTCTGAATAAGTGCGGATATCGGCATATTCTCCCGCAACGCGATGTACGATACGTCGATCTGCCGCATTAATACGCGCAATATACGAGTCACCCGTCGCTCGCACTTCTTCTATCCAACCGCGGGCTTTTTCGGCAACCTGTTCTTCGCGCTGCTTCTTATAGTCGGCAATATCCACGTTTACACGTACCAACGCCGCGTTTTTATTACGAAGTGCCGTACTTACAATATACTGGAAGCTTTTTAATGTCTCGGCATTACGGCCGATTAAAATACTGTTAGAATCACTACTTTCAACATACAACTCCACCATATCTTCTTCGATAGTTGCGGTGACCTCTATGTTTTCCCCAAAAAACGAAATAATGTCTTGTAGAAATTTACGCGCAAACTCAACTGATTCTGCTTGGTTCATAATTCCTCCTTTAGCCCTTTGCCTTTATACGGGTAATATTCCCTTCTTTGGCAGCGCCAGCACGTTTTTTGGCAGATGCCTGGCGCTTAGCTGTGGCTTCTTCTTTTTCGATCACCTCTTCGGCAATTTCTTCCATTTCTTCGGTATCTTTATTAAGTATATAGTGCTGCTGTGCGGTCGCTACAAGGTTAGATACAGTGTAGTAAAGCGCTAGCGCACCTGGTAGGTTTAGCATAATAAAGAACATCATGATTGGCATAATTTTTACCATATTAGTCATCATGGCAGAGCTCATTTCGCTAGCATCCGATTGCTTACCCTCGGCAGCTTCACGCATAATGTCACGGAAACGCTTGGGCGGTTTGCCCGTGGTGGGCAGGGTTTGCTTACTCATAATGTACTGTGTTACTGCCGATATAAGCGCTAGCAGTACGAGCGCAATATCAAAACCATTACTAAACGCTGTTTTAGTAAGGTCAATAAACCCTAGCATCGTATGATTAAAATTATCTGGGTTCTCAATTAGTTTACGGATTGGCTCTAGCTGCTCTAGTGGTGCATAGGCATACTTCGCCACTTCGTCACGGTGCGCAACAATAATTTGAATCACATGGTATAGTCCAATAAAGATCGGTAACTGGATTAATAAGACAAATATCGACTGAAATGGGCTAACCCCGTGACGCTTATATAGCTCCATTTGCATTGTTGCTTCAAGCTGCCGATTACCTTTGGCCTCTTTTTTAATTTTTGCTAGCTCGGGCTGGAGCTTGCGCATAAGCTTGGTTTGGTGCAACTGCTTGCGCACTAGTGGGTAAAGAAGGATACGGATAAAAATAGTAAATAAGATGATGGCAATACCAAAATCACCACCTGGGATCACACTGTAAAGGAACATCAGCGCGTTAAAGATAGGTTTTACAATTATCTCGTCAAACATTAAAAACTCCAGCTAGGTATTTACTCCATTGTACCACTAGTGGCCCCCGGAATACATACCCGCCCTAGTAAACAACTCTGTTAGCCCTGCCGTTAGCTCATCGTGGGGTGCACTTAACACTTCGGCGTTGGTGATAATAATCGCCACATCATACACGCCCGCAAGCTTTGGCTGCTCAAGCCGAATAATCTCATATAAACGCCGGCGCATACGATTGCGGCCAACTGCACTTTTATGGACCTTTTTACTTACCACTACAGCAAACCGCGAGTGCTTACGTTTGGGATTGGCAATATATTTGAGTGTTATGTAGCGCGAACGAACGGCTTCGCCATTTTTAAACAAATAGCGCAGACTACCATGGCCATGAAATCGGTACTTTACTGGAATCATTAGTATTAGTATAGCAAACCCCTAACCCTACGAGGCGCTAGCTGAGCTTTAGGGGTAAGATACTTTTAATCAGACTTACTCCGATTAAAAATAGAGAGGGGCGAACCCCTCTCTATTAAATGGCGATTTTAGCGCGACCTTTAGCGCGACGGCGCTTTAGCACAAGGCGGCCAGCCTTTGATGCCACGCGAGCCCTAAACCCATGGGTCTTGGCACGGTGACGAGTGTGTGGTTGAAATGTTCGCTTTGGCATATCCCATATAGTATACCTCTTATCACCTTAATAATCAATATCACCTTGCTTCTTTGTCCAAAATATCGCCTCGTCACCAGTTTTATCCACACATCCCCTATTTTTATCCACAGAAATAACAGAGGTAGTGTTATATTGTGGACAAATCAGACCCCTATACACCCTTATTGCTTACGACAACAAATCCACAACAGTTGTTTGGTTGTGGAAAACTTTGAATGTCGGTATCATAGAGTGTAGATACAGAAAAGAGAGGGAGACTGAATGCAGAACGCATTATGGCAGAGCGTGCTCGGCGAGATTGAATTGACCATACCTCGGGGACATTTTGAGGCTTGGTTTAAAAGCACCGTGCTACTGGACCATACCGACAATATTGTGACGGTCGGCGTCACAAATATATTTGCTAAATCCCAATTTGAAAAACGATATGATGCTCAAATTCGCGAAATCCTAGAAAAAAATGGCATTATAAAACCTATCGTGCGCTACCAAGTGCACATTTCTAAAAAGAGTGTTATAAGTCGCGAAACTACTGGCGCTAGTGCTACCATGAGTGCACGAGCCGAAGAACTAATTGCACCAGCACCGCACACCGTACGCTCCACTACTACCCCACAAGCAGCAAACACTATTAACCCGCGCTACACACTGGCCAATTTTATCGTTGGTTCCAGCAACGACCTTGCCTACGCAGCTTGCCAAGCGGTCGCAGCCGATCCAGGCACTAAATATAATCCACTCTTCCTGTATGGTGGCGTCGGGCTTGGTAAAACCCACCTCGCGCAGGCTGTTGGCAATCAAGTACTCACCGCCAACCCAAACGCCCAGGTGATATATATAAATACCGATACATTCGTAAAGGAATTTACCGACGCTATCCGGTTCAAGAAAAAAATGTCCGACAGATACCGTACCGCCGATGTATTAATTGTTGATGACATGCAGTTTATTGCCGGCAAAGAAAAAACTCAGGAAGAATTTTTCCATACATTTAACGCACTTCACCAAGCAAATAAGCAAATCATTATTACTAGCGATAAGCCGCCACGAAGCATCCCTACCCTTACCGAACGGCTACGTAGCCGATTTGAGTGGGGTATGGCGATTGATATTCAGATGCCCGATTTCGAGACTCGCTGCGCAATTATTGAAACTAAAGCTAGTCTGTCAGGAGCAACCTTAGCTCGCGAAACCGTAGAGTACTTGGCAAAAAATATCAAAACCAACATTCGCGAACTTGAAGGTGCACTAAACCAGCTGCTCGCCTACGCAGAAATGCGCGGCATTACCCCTGATATCACTACTGCCGAAGGGTTATTGGGCAATGTGCGCCACTCCCGTCCGCAACATGTCACCGCCAAACAAATCATCGATAAGACTGCGCGGCACTTCCAAATTGATGCCAAAGAAATGTGTAGCGCCAAACGCGATAAGCACATTGTTGTACCACGCCAAATCGCTATGTATTTATTACGTAGCGAGCTACACATGAGTTTCCCGCGAATCGCCCAAGAGCTTGGCCGCAAGGACCACACTACCGCTATTCATTCCGTAGAAAAGATTGAAAAATCTATCAAGCTTGATTTTATGATACGCGAACAAGTCGCAGAGGTGAGGGAAAAATTGTATGCCTAGTCAATATTCATTCCAAATCCCCCGCTTGCTACCTTTTTCTAGAAAGGCTAACCATGTTGCAGCCGTTAGGCAAGACGCGCCTCGAAAGAAAAACGGTGGCAAGATAGAGGGATTTGGAATTCATCTTGGTGCATGTGGACAATTAGTGCAAAACCTGCGAATGAACGCGGGTACAAAATGTGTTCGCCTATCCCCCGAATGGCCTGTTACCCATATACACACCTCACCTAGGTGGATAAACTATGTACTCTTCCCCCATATTTTCACCACTACTTATACACCTATTTCCACAAGCAATCATACCCACCCTGCCTCTGTTAGGCCACTGGTTTTACCCACTTTCCACAGCACCTATAATCATCACAACCAATTTATTTAAAAAAGGAAATTACTATTATGGAACTCTCTGTCACCCAAGAAAACTTAGCCAAAGCACTAAGCGTTGTTGCACGAGTGGCAAGTGCTCGTGCAGGACTCCCTATCCTTAGCAACATACTACTCCGTACCGAAGGCAACCGCTTACTTATTGCGGCAACAAATCTGGAAATAGCAGCTACCTGTTATGTAGGTGCTAAGGTAGTAAAACAAGGCGAACTTACCCTTCCCGCTCGGCTTATTGGCGAATTTGTCTCAAGTTTACCTAAAGGTACGATCGATATCACTTCTAAAGGTACTTCAATGACGATTGCGTCCGGTAAGTTTTCATCAGTACTCGCTGGTATTGATGCTGCCGAATTCCCCGAACTGCCGTCGATCGACGAAAAAGAGGCGGTTACCTATACGGTTGCAGTAGCGGATTTTAAGCAAGCGGTGAATCAAACGATTGTCACAACAAGCGCCGACACGACTCGTCCAGTACTTACCGGAGTATACTGGCACTCAATTGATGGAGTATTACACCTGGCAGGCACCGATGGCTACCGTTTGGCTGAGCGCAAACTTATGCCAACACAAAGTGCAATCCAGGCCATTGTACCAACAAGTAGCCTACAAGAAGTGTTGCGTACCATTGGTGATGGTACGGAGGTGGTAGATGTATTATTTGATGATACGCAGGTGCGATTCCGCGTTGGTGAGGCCGAAATTACTAGCCGCCTAATAGATGGTAACTACCCCGATTATCGTCAGCTTATCCCTAAAGAATCTGAAACAGTAGTTGAGTTAAAGGCAGATGAATTTGCACGAATCGTAAAAGTTGCCGGGCTATTTGCTCGCGAGTCCGGAGGTAGCGTAACCTTAAATGCTGATGCCGACACTAAGTCACTGAGTATCCATAGTATTGCTAGTGAACTGGGTGAAAACACTAGTAGTGCCGATGCCACCGTGACGGCAAGTGGTGTTGTTACACTTAACTCTCGCTATATCACCGAAGCTCTTAATGTTATTGAGGGTAGCGTAATTCAGTTCCGATTTAGTGGCAAACTAAGTCCTTGCGTACTAATGGCGGTGGAAAAAGAGTCCAATTACACGCATATTATTATGCCACTAAAGAGCTAGCATGCGTGTAACGGAACTCACAGTACAACATGTTCGCACTCATGCTCGGTTGGCTGTGCAGTTTAATACTAACGTAACGCTTATCACGGGTAAGAATGGCAGTGGCAAGACAACGCTACTAGAGGCAGTGTATATTTCACTGCGAGGACGTTCATTTAAAGATGCTGACGATGCAATACTGGGTCGTGGGCGTGACTGGTACCGAATTGATCTTGCAACTACCAGTGGCGGCCGTAAAACAGTGTACGATGTGCGTACGGAACGAAAAAAGAAAACTCATACTATTGACGGAAAGAATCACACACGACTACCTGACAAGTTAAAATACCCTGTTATTCTATTTGAGCCAGAGGATATGCAAATGATTACGGGCAGCCCGGCACGCCGCCGCCGCTTTATGGATACGATAATTACCCAGTATTACCCAGGGTATTCGAGTATCCTTAGTAGGTATGAGCGAGCATTACTACAGCGAAATAAACTCCTAAAACAGCCCGGGCACACTACCGATGAGCTATTTGCTTGGAATGTTGCGCTTAGCCGTTACGGCGCTGAGATTGTTGCTGCCAGGCAGGAAATGGTGGCGTATCTAGATCGTACGCTTACCGATACTTACCGCACAATCGCTCCTACCGAGGACACCATTGGGCTACAGTATTCGCGCACCACTCCTCTTACGTCGCAGCACCTACTTACCGAGCTAGAACATTCGTATGATCGCGACAAACTACTGGGCACTACTGCAGTGGGTCCACACCGGCATGATATTGCCGTAACCTTTAATGGTGTTCCTGCAAACCAAAGCGGTTCGCGCGGCGAACTGCGAACTATTACGCTGGCGCTCAAGTTTATAGAGGCAATGTTAGTGACAGAGCGTACTGGGCGGCAGCCAATTATCTTGCTTGATGATGTTTTTAGCGAGCTAGATGAGTCACGCCAACAACGATTGCTTGGTGAGTTTCATGATAATCAGGTAATTATGACAAGTACATCAGCAGTAAAAATTGCTACTACATCCAAAATCATAAAACTGCCGTAGAGTACTAACTGTAGTATAATACAGTATATACATAAACTTTACGGGCATCTACTCTTGGTGATACAGCGGTTACAATTGGTTGCGCAAAAAAGCTTTCTAGTGCTGTTAATGATGGCAGTTACTGTATCGTCGGTTATTAGCTTTGTTCAATCGGCTAGTGCCGTTCAGCCATCGTGTGACTACGAGTTTTATTCGGCTAACCAAATTATTACTTACGACCCATGTGCCGAGGCTTGCGCTGCCGAAGCATCAGGTAGTACCTCTATTGATACGAGTGGCGATACGGCTGAAGTGGTATACAGGGTGCTCACTAGTACGCCATATAAGAAGAATGGCAACAAGGCACTTACTGCCGTACAGGCTGCCGGCTTGCTTGGTAATGCGGCAGCCGAATCGGGTGTAGATCCAAAAAGAATCCAAGATAAACCCGACGGGAAACCTCAGCCATACGATGAAAGTAAGGCTAGGAGTAATATAGGTGGCTACGCTTTTGGCTTGTGGCAGTGGGATGGCGGGCGACGCCCCGCTCTACTAAAACATGCTGATGAAGAGGGTTCTACATGGGATGATTTAGTGACGCAGCTAAACTACTTAAAGGAAGAGCTTGATGGCGGCGAAGGCGCTAACTTATTTAAAGATAAGGAATTTAATACTACTACCGACCCGGCCGTAGCGGCTGTGCGTTTTAGGGTGGTATTTGAGCGTGCCAGTATACCGCACGACGAGAAGCGCCAGAAGGCCGCAAAACAGTACTATAAAGATTTTAAAAATATTACGCCCGGCAAAAAGGCTGTATCAACCAGCTCAAATGTGAGCGTTTCGAATATTAAATATATTGCCAACAAGGACATTCCGTTGAAAGGCATAGAGGTCGGTGTGTCTGTATATGGTGGGCTATACAAAGATAACAGTTGGTATGTCCAAAATGGGTACCAGGCAAAAATGCAAAAGGATGACCCTGAAAAGTTTAAAACCTTAAATGCGAAACTGGATAGCAATACTAGAGATGACTCGGGCATCGGCAATCACGACAACCCGCTACATAACACCGTATCATTTGCCGAGCTTAATATGGGTAAGGCGTTGGGTGAGTTAAAGAATGGCGATAAGATAGAGGTTACCTATAAGGGTAAGTCGATTATTGCTTCGCGCGAGGATATTGGTGGGGGTGGTGGCGATGTAAAAGGCAAAATTCGTGCTGTTGACCTATGGTGGGAGGCTGCCCGAATACTCGATTTTACAAATGGTACAGACACGATGAAAATTCGTGCTGTTGACCCGAGCACACCAACAACGCCACTCGACGGCGGAGCTTTGAAGACCGGCGATACAGTATCAAGTAGTGACACTTGCGACGGTGAATCTGGATCAGTGGATGTTGGTGGAAATATGGATATTGTTAAAACGGCACTAGATTTAGCTTGGCCACTAGGCTCTAAAAATAACAATGATAGTAGCAAAGAAGCCAAGCCGGAGTATAAAACGGCGCTAGAAAAGGTAAAACTCTCAACTTACCCTTATCCAGTTGGTATTGGTGCTAGCTGTGACGCCTATGTGGCAACAGTGATGCGCTATTCGGGTGTAGACCCCGATTACCACTGCTGCTACGCCAATACACAGGCTGCATACATGCGCAAGCACCCTGAGCTATACAAAGAGCTTGGCAAGGTAACTGACACTGGTGATAAAGAAAAACTGGTACCAGGGGCAATCCTATGGCGCGACCAGCATATCAAGTTCTATATTGGCAACGGTGAGGTACTATCGGCCGATGCATCCTATGGCCAGCGTACTGCTATGCAGCATAAATACTTATCGCTAAATGATGGCAATGGCGCGCCGTATTACTCGTTCGTATATATTGGCCCCAATAAACCATCTCTTAGCACGGAGGTACTAACAAGATGACAAAAAAACGCATCATTACTACTGCTATAGTTATAGTCACCGTACTAGTTGTAGCGCTGATCGGCTGGGCGATTTACCGTCATATCTATTCGGCTACCATACACATCAATATCGCTCCTAAAAGCTCTACTATAACTATTAATAATGGCGGTGGAAGGATTGGTGATAACTACGTGAAGCCGGGCGAGTATACGGTGCGCATAACCAAACAAGGCTTTACTAGCTACACTGAAAAAGTAACCCTTAGGGCTGGCGGAACCGTTACGGTAGAAGCAGGCCTGTCGCCATCAAGCGATGCTACGGCTGACTGGTACGAAAAGCACCACGACGATTATGATATTGCTCAAGGAATCTGGGATAGAAAGGCCGATCAAGCGGCGGCACGCATGTTGCGTGACTACCCTCTTATTAAGGTATTACCAATGATCGGTCCATTTGAATCGTATCGGGTAGACTACGGGTTATCACCAGAACAAAGCAATAAATACATAATTATCATCCGCAGTCAGTCCGAGGATGCTAAGCAGCAAGCGCTAGCGGCTATCCGATCGGCTGGCTACGATATTAGCCGCTACGAAGTTCAATACAAATCCAACGCACTTACCGACGGTGGTACCTCACTCCAAAACACAATTTCCTTGACTAATCGCGGTGTGTCGAAATCGGTATTGAATAGAGTAAAAACAGTGCTTGGCTCACAATACCCGGGTGACACACTATTATTTGCCGATGATACCAGCCATGATATATTGGACGATGGAGGGACACACGTCTATACGGTTAGCTTTAGTGTTAATGGCGAAGGCAGCTATCGCCTTGTAGTCACTGTTCGCGACATGGCCACCGTCGAAGTAAAAGTCGGCAACCAAACACTCTATAGTGGTGAAATATAGTAGTCTAAGAACGTATCCTAAGCGTCGATTGCGTCGCTAATATAATGTAATAAATCGGGGTTATTTAGTTCTTCGCTCGTAAAACTACCAGTAGAGTAATTTGTTAAATATACTGTGCCATTATACAGTTCAAACAGAAAGTTAATCCGTTGCCCATCGCTGGTGTTTGTTTTAACTACAGCAATGTTGTTATTAACATACTGCGCATCTACCACCGAAAGGTCTTCTACGGAAAAGTTAGTGTTGTGGTCTGCCAGTGCTGACTGTATGATGTCTAAGCAGTCTTGGCTCGTGACATCGTAGATAGTTTGTTCACTCGTGCGTGCGGAGATGGCGGATGTAAGTAATAGTACCGAAAAAACTCCGGCGACAACAAGCCCTATCCAGTAAATTGGTCGTATCATTCAAAATCTCCTTCTTGCAACGAGTCTTTGCACTGCCAGTCTGGCTCTTTTTGCTCGGTTGGCGGGGCGCAACTTACGTCTGTACCGTTATACACGATAAATGTTTTCTTTACGCTAGGTACGTCCACTAAAAAACTTACCATGTCATCATCCTGCGAAACTTGCCAGCTGTCGTCCCTGTAATTTGCTTGGTAGTGACTCCCCTTTTTATTTGGGTCTATCAAGTAGGCTATAGTGTCCTGGATATTACGCGTTTGCGTGTAGGTAACATTGAGTGGCAGGTTAGTAATGGTTGAGGTAAATTCCGACGTACTATTTGCTTGCGGAGGGAGTGTTTCTAGGTGCGGGCTCTCGGGTATAGTGTTTTCGCGCCGTATACCGCTAGAAGGAAAAATATAGAGCAGTAGCGCTACACAGGATGTAGTCAAAATAACTACAGATACTAGTATAAATAAGCGTTTATTCTGCAGTAGCATCGGCTGCCTCCTTATTTTGTGGTGCTAGTCGCGCAGTGGTCATTAGGTTATCAAATGATATGCGTGGGGTTGGTGGGCTCACTACTTTTATGTACGCAGGCGAGTATCTAGGGTCATATAGTAAGGCCCGCGTAGTGTCGTTGTTTTGCTTGTTTTTTACTTCTACAATTACCCAGTGCTTATTCTTCACCTCCACTCCAATAACGGTAAACGTATCACGCATAGCTGGTGAGTTATAGGTGATGGCTTGTATATAGGTTGTATCACTACGCCGGAATGCCTCGCTTGTGGGTGAACTATAAATAAGTAGTGCTAGCTTAGAAAGGCCAATAACCACACCAAAAATAAATAATGGCACCACTATTTTTACCGCAAGCTGCCGGGAAATCATACGCGGATCATCTCCTTGCATTTAGCAGTTTTGGACGCATTCTCGCTATCAGGGCAGCTTATCGAAGTAAGGGGCGGCACTTTGCCTGCCGGGTCAATACCAACAAGTATCGTAAAGCTTGTATTCGGCTGTTTTACATCCATAGTAATCGCCACGTTGCGTTGTAGTGGTATGCCAAGGCGGTAAGTAGTGTCATGCAGGCTTCCCTGCCTTGGGGTAATATTGGTAGCAGACTGGTCACGAACACCGTTTTTGTTTAGCCAGCTAGACACATAGAATCGAGATTCTATTGGTATGCTGTTACTATAAAACCCTAGTGATTCTACTGGTATCGACACAAGTGGTGGCGAGGTTGACTTTGGGATTGGTAGCATCGGCACTATAATAGCGACTGCTCCGGTAATCAGTGCGAGTATATATAGCTTAAACCACCATCGTTGCAGCATAGTGTATCACCTCCCGCAGGTTGGCTTACCTTTTTTAACCATCGCACCAAAGTCGAATTCCATATTGCCAGTAGCTGCTTGGGCAAATACATCCTGCGGGCAGATATATTTCCCATCGTAGGCTATGCCGATGTGGAGGTGGCTACCAAAGGAGTTACAGCCAAAATTACCTTGGTCCATAATATAATCACCGGCCTTTACGGCGTCGCCTACCTTAAACTGCTTATTCTTACCATGCATATAGGCTACGCCAAGATTTTTACCACCCGCATCCGACACAATAGCTATACCGTCGCCGGCACCGCATAGGTTTGTCGACTTAACGACGCCGCTAAACATTGCGTATACTTTAGTACCTTCCGAGTGGTGGCCCAAGTCAATAGCTATGCCACCCCCCTTGTTTGATACACCCACCTCATCATATGCACTTCCCCATGCCGTACCGGTATAGCCACCACTACTACCAGTGGCGGTGTGGGCTTTTTTGTAGGCAGCGGTATTATTTTTGTAGTCATCTTCGCTAAATGGCCAAGCAAAGCCATCTACAGCTATCGACCCAGTGCTACTTTCGTCGGCAGCTTGTTGTTCGGCAGATTTTGCTTCAGGAGTGATCTGGGAGATAAAGCGGCGGACATCATCATATTCATCATATTCTGGGTGGCCTACATGCTTTACGCATACACCTACGTAGTCCAAGTTATCGTCGCGGTATTCGGGGTCAAGCTCCATTTTTTCGGGGTCTTTACATTTTTCCACATACTCATAAAGTGGCGTACCGGGAATAATACTTAGGTTTGGTTCACCGGTTGTCTCGTCATCACCGTCATACTTCACCATCGGGTTATCACCCTTTATATATTTATCCTCTACGTCTTCAAAGGTTAGCTTTTTATTGGCAACCATAAGGGGGGTGCCGGTTACGGTAAGCATTAAATCATTATCGTTATAAAATCCTTCACCACCTGTTACCTGGTTGGTTATTTTTTGTGGAGTTGCCTTGTCGTCTTCGGCAGCGTTTGCTACACTAGCAATTCCCGGTAGCCGTAGTGGCAGCGATGCTATTGATTTTAGAGTGCCAACCATGCTTAGTGAGTTGGCTATGCCAAGGGTTTTTTGCATACTAAACATTGCCGACCCTAGGGCTGAGTACGGGGTGGTTAGGTCAAATGGCCTATCTTTTGCATCATACTTTGCGTCGGCAATATACCGTTCTTCATATTCATCTTTAACGCTTTGGTATTGGCCTGCGGTAGCAATAGTGGCCGGTGTCATACCGATAGCCGTCCCAGCCTGGGCTTCGTAAGCAATCTGACCCGTGACTGTTCCCTCGAACCCCGCAAGGCCATTCCGGAAGAACCCTGCAACAGTACCGCCCGAGAGAGCATTTACGATATAGGGCATAGCAAAGGTACCTACGGCCGCCAATAGAAACGCTGCCTTATCTGCAGGTGTGAACGATTTCCATGCGAATCTAAAACTCTTTAATGCGCGGCTGCCAAAATACTTCAGAGTACCTTCGGAGCCTATTTTCCCCAGCTCGTCCTTTATGGCTTGTTTACCAAATTTACTTACGACTGCTTCCGCGATCTTTTTTTGAACAGCACTAAACCCTAATTTCATAGTTGTGCCAATACCTTTAGTAGCTGCCGTTCCTGCGCCTGCGGTAAATATAGTTAGCCCAACGGTCACCACCAACTGCACTAAACCATTAGTAATTATGTTACAGCCATTACGTAAAGCATAGCGGCCTACTGACGCATTGCCCATGCCTACGGCCAGGTGGAGTGCATGCATGCCCATCATCAGCGACATCATTGCCTGCCCGCCAAATGCGCTTACCGAACTCGGTTCGCTTGACAATTTGCCAGTAAATAAGAATGCAGCATAACTGGACGAATCAAACGACCGGCCTGTTTCGGGGTCTTTACGTTGTAGTAATTCGGTTATGTAGCGTAAGGATTGGCCGTCGTCATCACCAGCCATCGCTTTTTCTACTGTTGTCTTCATATAAAACGAAAAAGATATCATCTGGCCTACCGCTATACCACGCGCTATCATTTCGGCAGTATGGGCTACTTGGTAGGTAGTACATAGGGCATCCAGCGGCTCGGCGGCGTTTACGAACCCCCATAGTTTACTACCTAGTCCTTTTGTTGCCGCACCGGCATCTATAACGGGGCGATCCATTTGGGTAGCAATGTTGCTCATGTCAGCATCCTTGGCCACGGCATCGGTAAATTTACCATCAAGAAACTCGGCTTTTTTCACTTCTATTTCGTCGGCAGCCTCACCACCTACCTCGGCTGCGTTTTTTGCTTTGTTATCAGGGTCTTTTTCGTCATCGTAGTTTTTAATTTTGCCATCAATAGATTCGTCGGCTCCATTCATTGTTTGCGTAAACAAACTCTTATCACGGTCGGCATCGGTTTTCCCTTTAATTTTCGGGTTGGTGGTTACGCGGTGTTTTGCTTTTACCTCTTGTGCTGGTATGCTTTTTGATGACTTAAAATACGATGATTTCGTGTACACAATTGCCTTACGGAATGCCGGATTCTTACCTATTTCACGATTGAATTCCTTGCCAGCTGATATCCATTTAGCACTCCCCTTCGTTCGTACATGGGTAAAAGTAGTCTTAGGTTTCCCTGTTATAGGGTCTTTTTTTACTGTAGCTCCTTTAAACTCCAGCCCCCTAGCTTCCAGCTTTTTAATATCGGCGTCGCGCAGGCCGGAAAATTCGCCCTTCTTACCATTTTTTAAGCTGGCTGCTTTATTAGCGCCAAACAGTCTATATGAAAGGAAGTCTTGATTGTACTGGTCGAGCGGCAATAGCATACTCTTTGCGTTTAGATTGCCTATAAAGGCAAACGGGAACGAAAAACTGCCAATAAACGGCACAGCTCCACCCGTAGCTAGTACTCCGGCAAGGGCAGCTATGGCCCCCTTTTTCTGAAAGAACGTCTTTACATTCTTTGCAATGCTCTTTATGCCACTAGGAGCAACTGGCGACTTGTCGGTGGTATTATTAGCCCATTGCCCATCCGTTTTCTCACCATTTCGTGCAGCATCACCGAGGTCATTGGACTGGCTATCTTTTTGGATAGATTCATTACTAGGTGATGCCGCGTCGGTTTCGGCGTGGTGTAGTTGAGTGGCTGTAGCCGGGTCACCTAGGTTTTCGTAGGCTCCCTGTATATTATCTGGCCTAATACCGTTCGGCATGATTTATGCGCCTCCGCCCGGCTGATTTGGTAGTAGCGCGGCTTGCGGGTTAGTGGTAATCAGCCCCGTTTCGGTTTCGCTAGCAATAATTTGTATATGTACGTGATTCTGCCCGGCAAAGAATAACCCCTGCCCTACTGGGAAGTTGGCTAGGCGCTTGCGCTCTTCTTCGGTTAGTTTAAATACGTCAGCTAACACATCTACGGCGCTCGAAGATTGTTTTAGTAGTAGCTGCATCGAGCTGTTAGCGACAATCGCACGGCCCATCTTGCTACCCATAAAGTCTTCCACATCCTGAGTGATGGTAGTAAGGCCTAGGAAATATTTACGAGCGCGCTTAGCGAGCGAGAACAAGAAGTTTGCGCTGTCGTCATACTTCATCAGCTGCCACGCCTCATCTACAATCAGCATACGCTTTTTTTGTATGGTACGGGTAATGTTCCAAATATGGCTCAATACAATATACATCGCTACTGGTCGCAACTCGTCTTCAAGGTCACGAATATTAAATACCACCATGTTGTTATTAATATCGATGTTACTTTGCTGGCTAAAGATACCGGCGAAGGTTCCCGTAGTATATTTACGTAGGCGCTGCGCCAGTTGCGGGCCTGTGCCACCCATGTGGAGCAGCGTATCGTACAGATCGCTAATAGTTGGCGGCTGCGAGTTGTGTGTTAGCGGGTCGCTGGTAATACCGACGCGGGCGTAGGTATCAATTAGGCCTTGATCTAAGTCAGCCTCTTCGGCAGGGGTAAGCCCGGCTATCATCTGTCCGCCTGCAGCTACTTGGCTACCACCAAGCATCAGGCGTAGCAGGCCATGTAGGGTCACCAGGTTTGCGCGCAGAGCGTCGTCGGCTTCGTCACTATCTATCACGCGCGGCAGGTCAAATGGGTTAATGCGCGTGTCGCTACTAAGGCTCAAGCGAATGTAGCTGCCGCCTACGGCATCGCTTAGTTTTTGGTACTCATTTTCCGGGTCAATAATTACTATGTCGGCGCCCAGCATCATACTGCGCAGCGCCTCTAACTTAACGGTGAATGACTTACCGGCACCAGACTTTGCAAATACCACCATGTTGGCGTTTTCTAGGCTGTAGCGGTCAAATATCACCAGGCCGTTGTTGTGCATGTTTATACCGTACAGCACACCTTTTTCTTGTGTCAGGTCGGCGCTAGTGAATGGGAAGCTGGTACTGATAGCGCCAGTGTTCATATTGCGGCGGATCTGTAGCTGATCGGCCATTTGCGGAATGGTACTGTTTAGCCCCTGCTCTTGCTGGCTTGAGGCTACCTTGCTATATACCAGTTGCTGGCCAAATAGTGTTTCAATAGTATGTTGCACAAACCCTAGCTCTTCTAGGCTGTCAGCGTAAATGGTAAGGTATAGGCCATAACGGAAAAATCGTTCGGCGCCCACCTGCAGCTGGTCGCGCAGTTCTTCGGCATCAGCTAGGGCCGCTTCCTTGCCTGGGTCACGGGTTTTGCCTTTATCGGCATTAATTGCCATGTCTGCTTCAAGCTGAGTTACCTTTTTGCGCAGATTATTTAGTACCACCTCGGTTTCTACCGGGTAAATAAACATACTAATATCGATTACTTGATCGATATTGATTAACCCTGACAACCACCCCGTATATAGTTCTCGCGGGTAGCCATAAATATAGAGCGTACGGCCATATTTGGTACCTACGCGGAAGTGGCTTGAGTGGATTTCAAGGCTGCTTGGCGCAATCAGGTCGCGCAGCGTTGTCATACCCTTCAAAAAGGCTTGTTCTACCTCAGCTTGTTCACGCGCGCGTTGTTGTGCGGCAATATCTATTGGATCTAGTTTCTTTTTTGCCATTATTGTATCTCCCCTGGTTGGGCTGGTGTCTCAGCCGGTGTTTGCGCTCGGCGTACATAGGTAGAAGTAACGTCGCTAAAATCACCTAGCGGTTCACGTACAGCGGTATCGGGGTTGTATACATTGTAGTACAGCTCGCCTAGCTGTTTGGTGTTTAGCTGTACTGCCTGCACGCCTACCTGCAGTAGGCCGCTCACCACGGCGCCAACGCGGTTTTTTATTTCGTCTTTTGCCTTTTCGTAGGTGGCGTTATCGATGCGCGTAACGGTGCTATTGGCAGTAGGGTTGCCAAATATCTTGCCAAAAAACCCCTTACCTTGCTCTACTACGTTCGACACATCACCACTAGGGAAAAATGGCACTACAATAAAGAAGCTTTTATCCATAATATTTGCTTCTTGGGCTAACGCGTCAATAAAGTTAATGTAATCGTCCATCAGTACATTAAGTAGCATATTGTCTTGCCCGCGGCGAATACCTTCCAGCTTATCTATGTATGGGCCTATATCTACGCGCTGCGAACGGATAAACACTTGTATAGGGAAATACAGCGCGTTTAAAAAGTTCTGATAGCTAAATTCTACGCCCTCGCGCTCGCGCGAGCTCATTAGGTCAAAGTTAATCGACTTACAGGCAATCACCGCTCTAAACGACCCGTCAGCCATAATTACCATACTATCCCGTAGTTCGCTTAGTAGTAGTGAGTTTTGGGTCGAATTTACTTTGCGTTGCCCAGGTGCAACTTGGCCGCCCGGGCCCGGCTGTTGCCCGGGTTGTGTGGGAGTAGTACCTACGGGTTGCTGGACGGTAGGTGGAACAAACTGCTGGTCGGGTGCTACAGCAGGATAGCCCGGTGTAGCGGCACCTGGTTGCTGTGGCACTTGATTAGCTGGCTGCGCGTTTGGCGGCACGTCCCCTCCCTATGATTATCCGATTAATGAAGCGCAATGAACACTTCTCCGTCATCTTCAGCTTTTTGCTGTATTCGATTTGCCTCACGCTGAATCGTCTCGATGGATAAGTCGGTATTGTTTGCAAGACTAATTATATCAGGCGAAAGCGGTTTTTCGCTAGTGGTTACGGCTGGATTTGGCTGCGGTATGGGTGTACTTATCGGTGCTGCGGCTGGTTGAGCTATAACCTGCCCGCCGTTAAGTGGTTGTACTACTGATTGGTGAATAGCGTTCGGGTACGGGTTAAATTGTGGTGAAGTAGGGTCGCTAACCTGTGCTGGCTGTACTATTGGCGCCGGTGTGGCTTGGGTTAGTGTGGCGTATGGGTCGGCTACCGGTATTGCCACTGGTGCTGGCGCAGGGGTCGCCTGGTGCATACGGGCAATCATATCTTGCCGGCGGCGCTCGTCTGCCTGGGTAATCATGGTGTCAAAGGTATGAGCAACGCCGCCATCTTCACCTAACACATCTTCAGCCTGTTGTGCCTCAAAGTATGCATCGGTAATCATTGAGTTGCCAGCTACAGGCTGTGCTGAATGCCGTACCGCCCAGCCACGAGTATCGGCAATATCAGCCAAGTATGATAGACGCTTTTCGGCTTCCATTTGGTCAATGTCCTTGGTGCGCTGCACTTCTATCACCTTTGGTACGGTAATCTCTATCAGTGACTCTATGCCGTCAGGTGTCCATAATCGCTTGCGGGGCTTTAGGTAAAACGATACCAGCGCCGCCATGTACACCTCCATAGGCTGGTCTTTGCGGAGCGGTAGGGCTAGCGCGCCAAAAAACAGAATAAGAGGCAGCGGGAGAATTGCAAAACCAACAAATATCTGTCCCAGCCCCCAGGCTAGCGCAATAGCAATCGCTACAATAATCAGGTAAATAAATTGGCGAAAACTAAACGGGCCGATTAGCTTATCGTCCGCCTCTACATCCTGCGCCACCTTGTAGACTGCCATAACTGCTATAAGTATACCATTTTTTAGCTGTTTGCTTAAGTAAAATACCATAAGCAGTAAGGTATTGCATTTTTGTTGTGTTTATGCTATAATGGAATTACGAAAAGCGCCTCAACAGGGAGGCGTAGCACAGATCACGAGGAGTGATTACGGATGTCGATTTCTTACAGCTGCCCCGCTACCCCGGCCCCCAAGAAGGGCCTTCGGCGGGTAGCCATGGCTGCGGTTGTGGTCATCGTGGCCGCCACCGTCGGCCTGCTCGTCTGGCTCAACACCCGTCCATCCGGCCAGGTGATTGACGAGAGCGCAGCCGGCTACACACTCGTCCTGCCGGACAATTGGAGCACCGAGACCGTCGGGTTCACGAGTACCACTGGCGCACCGGGATTCGATCTCCGGTACAGTGACGTTGAGGTTGAAGGCCACCAGGCCCGCATCGCGACATCACATGACAGCCAGGTGGTGACCTACGATGAAGCTCTGGATATCGACTCGGGATCGGGATGCCAAATGGGTGACATCGACAAGAAGGACGTTAACTGGAATGGCATTCCAGCTGTCCTCGGTCGTACGTCGTTGACATGCCCGCCCGGGGTCACGACCGGCGCCATCCTCGACGCCACTGGCCACGGATTCATCGGTGTTGTTGTCGCCAAAAACAACCCCAAACTCGGGGCCAGCTGGTCAGCCAGTAGCTCCGAACTCGACAAGGCGGCTATGAAGGTCGTCATGAAGGGGATGAAGCCAATGAGGTGACTATCCCCGCTCCCCGCCCCTACTACCCCCCGTTCTCTCGGTGCAAGTTGCCGAGGAGCGGGGGATGCTTGTTTGTGGGGGTTGTGGCACTCTATTGACAAACACGCTAATGTTTGCTATAATACAATCATAATATAAACAAAATAAAAATATCACCAGTAGTAAATAATATCGCTACGCAACAAGGAGATAACTACAATTATGGCAATAGGAAAAGACCCTAAACCTGGCACAGGTAACTGGCTAAAGCGCAGAGCGATTGAATTCACAGCGCTAGGGGCTGTAGGCCTTACGGCTTTTGGTTGCGCCTCTGCTAGTGCCGAAAAAGGCCCCGAACCAGCACCTGTTACTTCTAGTGCTCCTGCGGCCCCAGGCGAAGCTACCCCAAGCGCAACTGCTAGTGAAACTGAAGCAACTGAGAGTAACAAAGAAATAGACTACAAGGCATCAGAATTTTACAAAGGGTTGTCCGCTGCTAATCAAGAACAGATAGATGAAGCGGCAGCTGCAGATTTGGAAGGATATGGCGAGCTTGGTTTTGAGCAGCGAGCGCTATTTGCGCTAGCATCCTTTTATGCCGATGATGGAGAAACGTTTAGTAGGGCTTATGCTCGAATGCATAATGTCACCGACCCAGCAGAGATAGCATATGCCAAACAAACGGCCGATGATGGGGTAACCGGTGCAGAGATAGGAAATGTAATCCGTGAAAAGGACGACACCCTTATACCTGCCTACACCAACGATATTATAACGGTTGCACTACAGAAGGCGTATGACACTCGTAATTCAACCGAGGCTGAAAAGATGCTATACGGCCTCTTTGAACAGACGGTTAAAAAGCCGGGATCGAGAAACAACACCCTCCCTATATTGGAAAATTTGATAGACAGAGCCCGTCAGGCTGCCGCGGGCAATGAGACTGACCTGTACGGTGACGGATATGATGCATCAGATCAACTCCCTAGCGGTAGTGATAAAGCAAGGCTTGGCGAAAGAAATGAAGGCAAGGAGTATATATATACGCTTACGCTAGTTGATGATTACTATGGTATGCCTCAAGGTTCAGGTTTTAGTTATGTTGCTTCTACAGCATCTACTATTCCCGGTTATACGCTTTGGGGTGTTGACAGGATAAACACACCCTCGGCAGAAATGGCCGGAATGAAACCTGATTGGCTCGAAAAAGAGTAAGCGGCGGCAACTTCAACAACACTATGTAATACCCCACCGGCAATGGCGGGGTATTTACCTATGGAACCACTAGCGGTATGTTTGTGTTTACGCTATAGTAATTACTATATGAAGGCGGTTGGGGCACAAAAACCGAAGTCTAGCAGGCTAGGGCGAGCTAAAATAGCTTCGCTATTAGTGTTATTTGTGGTAGGCTCAGTATTTTCTGTAATTACCTCGCTAGTGCAGCCTATTACCGCTAATGCACTTACGGCAGAACAGAGGCAATATTGCCTAGATCATTTTCCGCCCGGCACAATTATAACGATAACCTTAGTAGTGCCTAATCAGATCACAAGTACAAAGTCGGACCCACCCCAGGACTGGGTGGACAATACTTGTAGTACTGTATGTAAGATAGCACCGGGTATGGAGAAGATCTCGCCCGTAGAGAGGGTCACTAGTTGTGATGCGAATGCCCCCTTATCTATCGATGCTAGCCCAGTTACAATTGATGCAGTAAAAAAAGGGTTCGGTGACTCGGCAGTAGAGGCGTCTTGTGGTACTGAGCGAAGTAATGACCCAGACTGGGCTGCGTGCGTAAAAACAATGCGGAACGGAGTGTCGTCTTGTATAGACGAGTATGTCACAAATGCCCCCGCAAACGCACCCGAGTTTCCGTTAGTGGATACGGACTGGCTTGTAGAGTGCATGGGGCGTGACGGTAAGCTAACCCCCGAGCAAAAGAAACCGCTTCGAGCACAGTTTAAGAAAGATGCAGCTGAAATCGCTAAAAATGCCAAAGAGGCCGAACTCAAATCCCAAAGAGAAGACTGCGAAGCAAATGACGGCACTTGGATAGAAGATACCGAGGAATGCGGTACCAAGGTAACCTGTACCTCGAGCATTCAGGGAGTTGGGTATATTGTGTGCCCTGCTATGAACTTTATCGCCGAAACCAGCGACTGGGCATACGGCTTTTTGGCATCAAACTTTTTGAGCGTGAACGTGGGTATGGTCGATGGCGTAAAGGATTCGTGGGCTAAGTTCCGCGATATTGCCAATATTGCCTTTGTGATTGCCTTGCTGATTGTTATTTATTCGCAAATTACCTCTGTAGGCATTAGTAACTACGGCATTAAAAAAATGCTGCCAAAAATCGTCATCGCCGCTATATTAGTAAACGTATCGTACGATATATGCCGTATAGCGGTGGACCTTAGCAACATATTGGGCTACGGTATTGCTAAGTTTTTTGAAAATAACTTTGGTTTTACCGAGGAGCTTACTACAACGGACAATTCGGCACTTGGGGAGGTAGGAGAAGCTTTTACAATGGCTGCTGCTTGGGGCTTGGCTGCTGCTGGTGCTATAGGCGTAGCTATTGCGGTGGGTGTGCCAGTGTTACTTTCGGCTATGCTTGCACTGGGGCTTATTGTGCTAATTCTTCTTTTGCGCCAGGCACTCATTATATTACTAATTGCCATTGCGCCGCTGGCGTTTGTGGCCTACCTACTGCCGAATACCGAGCAGTGGTATAAAAAATGGCTTAAACTATTCTCTACCTTGTTGCTGCTCTTCCCTATTGTAGGGTTGGTGTTTGGCGCTAGTAAGCTGGCGGCAAATATAATGCTACGCGTGGGTGCCGACCAAAGTGCTACCGGCCAAGCGGGTGGTATAACTCAAATGCTTGCCATAGGTGTGCTAACGGTGCCGTTTTTCGTAGTACCAGGCCTACTAAAGGGCTCGCTAAACGCTATTGGTGGGCTGGGCGGTAAGCTATCTGGCTGGGCAGATAAGGCAACTGGTAGCGCGAGCAAAAACCTAAAGGATAAATCACTGGTGGGTGCCTATAAAAAGTCGTGGGACCGCAACCAACAAATCAAGCGTGCGCAGATACTGGGTGGTACTTATAAGGGTAAGGGCTTGGCCGGGCTATCTAGCCGAATAAATAGCAAGCTTAACGCAAGCGCCCTCACTGGCAAGATGGGTACGGACACTGCACGCCAGGCTGCGCAAATGGCCAACAAGTTGCAGGTAGAGAACGTAGAGGCGGCAAAGGCACAGATAGATAACGCAAATCTAAATTCTAAAGAACTAGCAGCCTTAGCTCGAGGTGAAACTGTAAAGGGTATAAACGGCAAAGATGCGTCCAACAGGGCTGCTGCGGTCAGCACGGCTCTCGACTCGGGTAAATATGATATTGCTAAGCAAGGATGGGATGCGGCGGCGAACGGTGATAAGGAGACGCAAGTAGCTATGGCGGGTGCAATAGCGAGGTCGCAAAACCGCCCTGCCTTTATTGGCCAGGGTGCGCTGGCGAAGATGCGTGGAGATCGTAAAGATGGCGAGAAAGTAGCTGACTGGGATACGACGGCGCGTGAAGGTGTAGCGGCGGGTGCGTACTCACCGGAAGGTATTGCCAAGGCTAGCAAAGACGAGCTAGAAGAAGCAAGGCGCGTTTCGGAAGGTCATGCGGCCGCTGAAGGGGCTCTTAAGGACGCCGCTATCGAGGCAGATAACCACGCGGATATCCGTAAAACGATTGGTAAGACGAGAGGTACTATCAATAGATTTAAGGATGGCAACTTTAGTCCACCTCCTCCTCCACCACCGTAATACCTATTTCATCTCCCCAACTTTAGGGCTAAGCCCTTGGTGGCGCATAGATTTAAGTACATCATCGCTATATATAGAGAACTGTCGAACAACCTCTTGCTTAACATTGGCCAACGCACCAGGGTTGGTGCGAATACCATCGATAATGCGCATGTAGGCTTCGTAGTCTGCCCTATTGGTTTTGCCACTATTGTATAGTTTTTCAAGTGCAAACCTTTGGGTGGTGGCATTTTGGCTAGCAAAGGCCATTGGCGATAGGTTCTTCCAGGTATTCAAATCGTTAGAAAGCTCATTAAACGTCTTATACTTAGGTTTGCCGTCAGGCCCAGTTATCACATTGCCTGCGGCATCCTGGTGGGCAGAGTTGGTTAGGAAGAACTCGATATCCTTACCGGCCGACATAATCTTACCTTCTTCGCTAAGCAGTTCCTTGAAGTCCATTAACTCTTCTGGTTTTATTAGGCCACCGCCATCACTGCCAAGTTCGGTAAGTACCTGGCGTAGTTTTGCAACGCCCGGCCCGCCATTCTTTGACATAGCCTTAGTGTAGGCAATCTTTTCGGCAAAGCTTGTATCTGGATGCGCTATCTTTTCGTACAACTTATTATTATTGGTAGATAGCGGGTATTCCATGGTGCTACCAATGTTTTTAATATCTTCCATAAGCGCGGCCGAAACTTCGCTTTTAGCCTTGGCGGCAACGGCACGCTGCCCTGCGATACCCTTTATACCGCCGGCGTATTCTACGATGGTCTTGCCATCAATAACCATGGTGTTTTCGGTCATGGCCTTAGTCTTGTTTTCGGCAATCACACGCTCAGCCTGACTCTTAGCAGCCTGAACAGCAGCAACTTCTATGGTGCTGGTCTTTATGTCGTGGGCGATATTTAGCATGCCGGCTTGGGTGTGCGCATCAACACCGCGCAAGTTTAGAATATGCTCGGATTTGGCGCCTTGGGCGATAATATCTGACTGAATCTTCTCTAGCTTTTCCTTAGCTTTGCTCGCTTCAATTTCGCTGTTTTTTACCTTCAAATCAAGCTCCAGTAGGCCCGGGTCAGTGCGGCGACTATTGTCCCAGTTTGCTTGGTGCTCATTGTGTATGCGAGTCTTTTCTAGTTCTACAGTACGTTTTTCGGTATCTACCTTGTGGCCGTATTCATGCGAATCCTCAAACTCATTTTGTACACGTGTCTTATCTATTTCGGCCATTTGTTGGCGATAGGTTAGCTTGTGGCCTTCCTGAGTACGCAGCATAGAGTTTTCGATTTCTTGCTTGTCCACGCCTAGGTTGCGTGATTCCAGCTCAAGCCGGCGGCCTACGGTGCTATCGGCAAATTTGTTTTCGGCACGCTGCTTAGTATTGGCGCTGCCCTTATTTATTTCCTCTATGTGGTGGCCATATTTAGTGCCGGCAAAAGTGGCGTCGGCGGCGCCCTCCCAGGCTTTGCGGCGGCCCTCTACATAGCGGCGGCGGTTATTTATCGCTTTAGTCCAGCGGTTCGGATTCCATACCTTGTTGTTTAGGCGGCTAGTGCGGTTTTGGTCGCTTAGAATCTTATTGCGCGAGTCGTCGGCTACGCCCTGCGCCCAGTTGCGAGTACGGTCAACGATACCCTTGTTTCGGTCATTTACAATACCCGCTACCTTGCCAATAATACCGCCACTAAACTTCACAAGTAGCGGTGTTATGACAATTGGTGCTACCTGTACGCCTAAGCCCAAGATGATAGTAAACAGGTTGCCGGCCGAACTTTGGATAATAGCCATACCGGCAAGTTGCGCGCCACTAAATACCACCGAAAATATCGGGAATAATAGCAGTAGTGTCATAAAGGCTTCGCGCCACTTGGTAAAGTACTTTTCGGTGTTAGGCAGTATGTAGGCGACGAATGCTAGCGGGCTAATAATGATAAAAATGGTAATAAGCGCTTGGCGTGCGGCCAGCACCAGTAGTGCCACGAGGGCCGCAATAACAGCCGAAAGAAGCAGTGGAATAAGGAGCGCAAGCGAACCGGGAATACTAGCACCAATTAAGCTCCACCCTGCCACTGCAGCACCAGCCGTGCCTGCTAGCGCCACTGCTGCCACTTCTTGCCAGGTAGGCACAAGCCCGGTGTAGTTGCTGCCCACACTAAATTTATCCATTAACCCGCCGAACATACTGTGGATGGCGTAGCCTAGAATATTTGATGCATCTACGGCTATGGCGCAAATCCAGTACGAAATATTTACCAGTATGGCCGCTATGATAATGCGCGGCAGCGTATGCTTGATGCCGTAGTTGCTAATGCCGATACTGGTGAGCTGTGAGTAAATAATAACAATGATGGCGATGACAAAACAGACATTCGCGATGTCGCGAATGATCTTCCACAGCTGATAGAGTGGGCTGTTTGTATCGGCAGTAACTGTGGTGACAGCTAGGTAACCGGCAATCACTTGGTAAATTTTATCCATGCTTTTGGCAATAAAGTTTACCATTGGGCAGATAAAGTACCCTACGCCATCAAGCATCCCACCACCTCCGTCACAGGCGGATACCTGTTCGGGTTGTTCTTCCTCGACTTGGTCACCGTTGGCGGCGGTAGTGTTAATTGTTACGGTTATTGCCGAAACACCATTGCTGGTGTAGTTGTTTGGTGGGTTAAAATCGTATACCACATAGTAGCCACTTGTGGCGGTAGTGGCATCACCTTGCACTAGTATAAAGTGCACTTTATTGGTTTGCGGTTCGGCGTAGCGGTAGCCTTGCGTATCTGGTGATTGGGCTACGACAGTAGGTGGCAACTCATCGGCAGAAGCCTTTTTGTAAGTATTTCTTTGGAATAGTAGGTCGCTGCCGCTTCGTTCGGCATCCTCGGCGTGAACAGGGGCGGTAAAAGCAAATGCTGCCACGAAAAAGGTCAGCAAACCACTTGTGACCAACAGCAAAATACGTCGCCCGGGATATCTACCGCGCGAGAACCTTTTTACTTGATCCCACATATCTTCTTGATTTTATCATTTTTGATATAAAAAGTCAATGATTCACCCCTATAGAATTTAGGATCATTCTATGAAGTGCTAACTAAGCTTTATAGGCAACCTCTCCTTGCCTATTTACAGATACCTACCCCAGACGGTACACTAGTAGCTAAGGACTACCTAATAATGAAATCAACACTCGCTCTATTTGCAACACTTGCCGCCATGATTACGGTTGTTTCGGTGGGCTTTGCGCCGGCCGCGTTGGCTGCCGAATCAGGGGTTAAGTGCTCTATTTTGCCGGCAAAGTTTTGCGAAACTGCCACAAAAAAAGCTTCAGGTGACCCTAACTCTAAGAATGATGCCGTATTCATGATTTTGGAGTGGGCAATCGGTATTTTGACTGCTGGTGCAGGTATCGTGGCAATTGGTGCGTTTGTGTACGCTGGCCTTATGTACGCGAGTGCTGATAGCAAGGCCGAACAGGTGCAAAAGGCCAAAGATATCATGAAGCAGGCGGTAATTGGTCTAGTGGCGTTTGCGCTATTTGCGACAGTGTTACTGTGGCTTATCCCAGGAGGAGTATTCTAATGAAGCAATTTTTAGCAAGTTTAGTAGTGGTTGTGGCGTTGTTTGGCGCCGTCACGGCGCCATCGGTAGCATTTCCTGCCCCTGCTTATGCGGCATGTAGTGACAAGGCTATACTTGGCGTAGTGCCTTGGTATCGTGGCCTGCAAAAAGAAGAAACCGATGCCGAAGGTAATAAATACTGTGCGGTTACCATGCCGGGCAGCGGCCTTGCAAAGTTTGTCACTATGATTGCCCTTAATATTTTGCAGGCAGCCTTTACTATTGCGGCGTATGTTACCATATTCTTTATCATAAAGGGTGGCTTTAGCTACATGCTAAGCGCCGGTTCGTCTGATGGCATGGCAAATGCCAAAAAAACTATTACCAATGCGGTAATTGGCTTGGTAATAGTGCTCCTTTCTACGGCGATTATTAATACGATTGCGGGTATACTATAGCTATGATATATCAACAGTTATTCTATTTTGCAGCACTTATCGACCAAAAAGCGGCCGGAATTCCTAGTGCGGCAAGTTTTAACCTAAAGAGCATCCTTAACGCTGTATATTTTTGGGCGGGTGTTATTGCTGTCGTTATCATTATTATTGCTGGCTTTATGTATGTTACCTCTATGAATGATTCGTCACGAATTACGCGTGCCAAGAATGCAATTTTAGGTGCAGTGATTGGTCTAGTGGTTATATTGCTTGCCTTTGCTATTACAAATATTGTTATAAAGGGTGTGTCGTAATGCTACGCCGATACATTGCTGCCCTACTGGTTGCCACGGGCTTAGCCGCTACGTTTGTATTTGCGCCAGCTACTTACGCATTAGATGTCACATGCCAATCAGATATTCCCGGCCAGTGCGACATGATAAAAGGTGCTAACCTCAAGAAGGGCGTGTGGGACATCATTAGCTTCGCCCTTGGTATTCTAGGTGGAGTTGCTGTTATCGTTATCATTATCGCGGGCATCATGTATACTACGTCATCAGGTGATTCTGGCAAGATTACAGCAGCAAAAAACACCATTATCTATGCAGCGGTAGGTCTTGTTGTTGCCATACTCGCAGGTGCGATAGTGTCATTAGTAGCCACCCAGTTTAAGTAGATAAAGGAGAAGTATGATGATAAGTAAAATGCGAATAATAGTAGCGGCTGTGCTAGTGAGTGTGGGCTTAGGGGTTGCGGTAGCGGCTCCGGTGGCGTATGCAGCACCGGCCGACGAGGTACAAAAAGGCGTGGATCTTGCGAGCGGTGGCGGGAGCAGTAAAACAGCCGAACCGGGCGATATTATCGAGACCATCGTAAGGGTGATGCTATTCGTTATCGGCGCAATTTCGGTGATTATGATTATTGTTGGCGGTATCCGCTACACCATTTCGCAGGGCGATAGCGGCAAGCTAACAACCGCTAAACATACCATCATGTACTCTATCGTAGGACTACTGGTGGCTATATTCGCTTACGCTATCGTTAGCTTTATTGTCGATCGGTTTGTTTAGTACTTAACAACAGCGCCAAGGTCTGGTATAACTAGTAATAACGTTGCTACATAACGAAAGGAATTACATAGCATGAAAATCAATATTAAAAAGCAGTTGCTCGGTCTACTAGCAGTGCCTGCATTGGTACTTACTATTAGTTCGGCGCCTGTATTTGCGGCAGACGATTTGTCGCTACAAAAAGGCGTTAACTCATCTCAAAGTCCAGAACAGCCTACAGAGCTGTTTGGCGATGGTGGTATCTTTGAAACTATTTCTACGGTACTTCTGTTTATTATCGGTGCTGTATCGGTAATCATGCTTATCATTGGTGGTATCCGCTACACCATCTCGCAGGGTGACAGCTCGGCTGTTACTAGTGCTAAGAATACAATTCTGTATTCAATCATCGGCCTAGTGGTAGCGATTCTTGCCTACGCGGCAGTAAAATTCGTTGTCGGAAGTTTTGCCGCCAACCAATAGGGTTATAGTTGTTTCCTAAAATAGAGAGGCTTAATAAAATAGCCTCTCTATTTTTTATTGATAGCCTGATTTTCTAAAAAACTATACCCCGGAAACCCGGGGTATAGACGGTACATGCAGCTAGAAGAATTACTGGATAGTAATCTTTTTAGCTTGTTCCTGCTTGATCTTGGCAAAGGTGATAGTGAGTACACCGTCTTTTAGTACGGCAGCCACTTCATCTTCCTTTACTTGCACTGGTAGCGCAAGCGTGCGGCTAAACTCGCCCCAGTAGCATTCCTGGATGTGCCAGTTGGTTGCTACGGCGTCGTCACCACTACTTAGGGTGCCGCTGATAGTTAGAATGCCGTCAGAAATACTTACGTCTAGGTCTTCTTTGTTCACGCCTGCAGTGCGGGCCTTTACAATCAAGAGCTCTTCGGTTTCGTACACATCAACAGCAAGCTGGCCTGGAAAGTCATCTTCTGACTCTTCCCATGCGCCATCAGCGTCATCGGTTGGTTGTTGGGGGGCAGCGGCCACAGGGTCGTCTGCCAAGCTGTCGTCATTCAGGAATGCTGCAGCCAGTTCGTCTTCGATCAGCAGATCGTCGTTTTGCTTACGTGCCATTGATATCCTCCACTTTTCTCGTTGGCTTTGACAAATGTCTAGAGTACATTATAGCTAAGAGATACGCTATAATCAACTAAAACCAGTGGTCATACGTAAAAAATACAATGCAAATACCCTTTGTGAACCTACTCGCACCTCACTACTGTTGTTCTTGCGGTAGTATAGGAGCGCTTTTATGTGATTATTGTAAATATGACATCATCAATGAACCATTTGAGGCATGTATTTTGTGTCACAAACTTTCGTTACCGGGCCAACATAAATGTGGTGTATGCAAAGCCCCCTTTACTAAAGCTTGGTGTGCCAGTGACCGCCGTACCGGAGTAAAGGAGCTTCTAGATCGTTATAAATTTGAACGTACTAAAGCGGCAAGCAAACCTTTGGCAGAACTTTTACACGGTATGTTGCCTGATTTACCGGCCGATGTGTGTATTGTGCCCGTGCCTACCATTGCCCCGCATATACGTCAGCGGGGGTATGACCAAGTGGTAATCCTGGCAAAAGCGGCTTAATCCAAAATTTTGGTTGTTTTTTGTCCCAATCCATAGCGCTTTTGCTTGGTAAAACCAAGGTTTATCTGTAGTCTTAGCATGATGAGTAAAAAAATGCCCCCACTGTTCACATACAAAAGGAATCTACTACGGTAAGCGCCTTGGCAAGCAG
>Ga0209572_1000653_pt1 | contig 43271 bp, 39 predicted proteins | sample EBPBio232012_DNA_FD_185867 | JGI IMG/M metagenome (GOLD analysis project Ga0209572, IMG submission 185867) | Wastewater treatment Type I Accumulibacter community from EBPR Bioreactor in Madison, WI, USA - Reactor 1_1/23/2012_ DNA (SPAdes)... | ecosystem: Engineered > Bioreactor > EBPR >...
AGGTACAGTTTGGGGTGCTCAGGAATCATTTGTTACTGCCACACCTGGTATTACAACAACAGCACTTTCAGCCTTTGGTGCTATTTGTGTGAATACTACTGGCGGGCCTAATTCATTTACAATTACCGGAACGAATCTAACTCCGGCTAATGTAACAGTAGGGCCGCTGACTGGTTATACATTCTCTACAACATCTGGCGGAACATACACAGCTTCATTAACTCTTGCTCAGCCAGGTGGGTCGTATTCGCAGCAGGTATTTGTAAGATTTACACCAACAGCGCTGCAATCCTATAATGGAAATATTGCAGTGAACGGTGGTGGTATCGCTGCTGCAGTAAATGTTGCTGCTTCTGGTTCCGGAATCAACACTACTGCTACAGTTACGACAGGCGCAGCCTCAGCAATAACTTATAACAGCGCAACGGCTGCCGGTTCTATAACTGCCACCGGCTGTTCAGCTGTTACTGTCTATGGAATTGAATATAGTACAACCAATGGCTTTGCCAATGGAAGCGGTACACAGGTTGCATCTTCTAACCTGAGTGGCGGCAACTTTACATCAGCCCTTACCGGATTAGCGGCAAGTACTGTTTATTACTATAAGGCGTATGCCACAAATGCCGGAGGAACAGCCTATGGTTCTCAGCAAACATTTACAACTGCTCCTGTTCCAATTGCATTAACGGCAACTTCACTCAATCCGTTTGGCAACTACTGCATCAATGTTTCATCTGCATCGCAGTCATTTACAATTAGCGGTGCATTCCTTACCACTGCAAATATTAACGTGGGCCCGTTGGCCGGATATACTTTCTCTACAACATCAGGCGGAACATACTCGGCTTCATTGTCATTAACACAGCCGGGTGGCACATACAGCCAGGTGATTTATGTACGGTTTACGCCAACAGCTGTTCAGGATTATATCGGTAATATTCCTGTTGCAGGCGGTGGCTTTGGTACAACAGTTAATGTTGCAGCTTCTGGTTCAGGCGTGAATACAATGGCAACAGTTGTGACCGGAACATCTTCAAATCTTAATAACCATAGCGGTACTTTGGCAGGCTCAATAGCTGCCACCGGTTGTTCTAACGTTACGGCTTATGGTATTGAGTACAGCGGCATCAACGGATTTGCCAATGGAACAGGAATTAAAGCAGTAGCTTCAAATCTTAGTGGTGGTGGTTTCTCTGTGAACCTTAATGGCTTAGTGCAGGGAGCAACTTATTATTATAAAGCGTATGCTACAAATGCCGGCGGAACTTCATACGGTTTACAGCAGTCATTTACTGTTCCTGCAATTAACCAGGGATTCTATTTGTACCCTGCACCTGCACAAAGAGGATCAGAAGTAAGGCTGACCAAGGATAAAGTGAAACCTGGCTACTATGGCCTGCTCCTCTTCAACAGCAACGGGCAGTTAGTATTCCAAAAGGATATGAATATACAGGCTGACTTCATTAACCAGGCGTTTACAATTCCGGCCACACTTACACCGGGAGTGTACACAGTGTTACTGGTTCATGACGAAGACCTGGTGGCAACAAGGATGATTAATATATTCTAAAACAGAATTACCGAAATATAAAAGAGGTGATCCATTTGGGTCACCTCTTTTAGTATAGAAAATGTTCAACTTAAAGTTTGGTAAGCTTTACAACAGTTCTCATATCTTTTGTTTCTATCTGAAGGAAATAATCACCTGGCGATAAATCAGGTAAATCAGGCCTGAAAGTTGTCCCCGCTGCAATTGTTCCGGTTCTTTGCTGGTTTACAAGTTGACCAAGAATATTGTATAACGAGAATTGAACATTAGTAATGGTTTTTGTCGCAGTGACTGTAAAGTCGCTGATGTATGGGTTGGGGTAAACTTTAATCCCTAATGTTTCAGCGGTAACATTCGGAAGGCCGGTAACCACACCATTCAGATTGTATTTGGAAAATACCGGGTAATGGTCTGATGTGTTATGTGCAGTTACATAATCGGGGACTATTGTGGTTACATCCGTTCTGACTTGTGCCGACGCAGGAACATAAAAAGGTTTTGCTTCGTTAGAGATAATATGGTTGTCGATTACATTCGGAAAATTAATCATTGTTGTTTGTCCGGCAACTCCCAGCGGCAGCGTTATTGATTTATAATGATCGCTGTCGGTACTATCCGTAACAATGGATGTGTAAGAGCTTACGGTTGCCCCGGTATATATACTTGTGTTCAGTGCGTCGTTAAAGTCGCCAATAATGAAAGTGGTGGCAGTAGAAAAATGTGCATCAAGTGTATCCTTAAGTTCCTGTGCCCCTGCAAGTCTTTTATTATAATCTGTAGCTGTACTGCCTGCTTTGCCATGAATGACAATAAAATGAAGCGTTTTGGTCGTGCCATTAATGGTGGCATCAGCTTTCATCAGAAAGGGCAGACGGCCGCTTGCCCAGTTTGTAACAGCTGTCGGGCTGTTAAGCATAAGTCCACGAGTAGAGATATTTGAGAATACACTTTTTTTATAAAGAAAAGCCAGCTTTTGGCTTTGCCTCCAGCCATTGGTGCCAATAGCACCATCTGTACTATAAGGAGCAATAATATACTCATAATTGGTGCCGAGAGAATCCCTGAGTTTTCGTAAATGGGTTGTATCAACTATTTCAACCAACCCGTAAATATCAGCATCGAAATAACGCATGATTTTTTTTGCATTAGCCTCCTGCAGGTCTTTATCATCAGGGCCGCTATTATATGGTGCGCCGAAAAATTCAAGATTCCAGCTAACGATATCAAGTGTTGTGGTGCTGCTTTGGGCATTGCTTTTTGATATAAGAAATGCAGATGTGAAAACGTACAGGATAAAAATCTTCTTCATGTATGAATCATTAAGGTATCAAATGTAATGTAGAATCGGGGATAATTATTGCAAGGATGCTTTGCAGTCGATTACCCGTATTTGCAGGGAACTGTTCCCGTTCCATTCGTTAATATCAATCGTATAGACAATGTCAACAGGTTTCTTTTGTTCGAACAATTCATATTTTGATGCCATATTAAACCCAATGCCGCTGATGGTTACATTATCTTTTTTTACAGAGAAGCGAAGGTGCTGTTCTTTTACAATTTTTGTCCAGCCGGTATCCGTCACATTTCTTGTTATAAAAACAGGTCGAAGATTTTCCGGCCCATAAGGTTCCATCTGGCAGAAAATATCAAAAAATGGTTGCCGGATGTCTTTCAGTTCAATTTCAGCATCAATAACAATTTCAGGAATCAGCATTTCGGGTTTTATGGTTGCGGCAACCACTTCTTCAAATTTTTCCCTGAAGGCATCAACCTGATTTAATTCCAGCGTCATACCTGCCGCTGCAAAATGTCCTCCGTATCCAAGCAAATGTTCTTTGCAGGCATGAATGGCTTCGTACAGGTTAAAACCCGGAACGCTGCGGGCACTGCCAGCAGCATATTCGCCGGATTGTGTTAATACGATAGTTGGCCTGTACCAGGTTTCAATTAAACGGGAAGCCACAATGCCTACTACTCCCTTGTGCCAGTGTGGCTGAAATACGACAGTTGATTTTCTGCTCTTCCATTCTTCTTTATCGGTTATTTGTGCCAGGGCTTCTTCTGTAATGGTTTTATCGGCTTCTTTCCTGTCCGTATTATCACTGTGCAGCATTTCTGCATAGCTCATAGCTTCTTCTTCTGTTTCAGCAATGAACATCTCCACTGCTTTTGAAGCATCGTCCATTCTGCCAGCAGCATTCACCCTTGGTGCTATCATAAACACAAGGTTGGTAATGTGCAGTTCCTGTACCAGTCCGCTGAGTTTTGCCAGTGCTTTAATGCCGTTGTTTGGATTTTGATTTGCTTTTATCAAACCATGATAAGCCAGTATCCTGTTTTCTCCTGTCATCGGCACAATATCTGCTGCAATGGCTGTAGCCAGCAGGTCAAGGTATTGAAAAGCAGAATCCGGGTGTAGTCCCAATCTTTCTGTTAATGCCTGCATCAGTTTAAACCCAACACCACATCCGCAAAGTTCTTTGTAAGGGTAAGGACAGTCTTCCTGTTTTGGGTTCAGGATTGCAACTGCCGGCGGAATGGTATTATCGGGCAAATGGTGATCGCAAACAATAAAATCAATCCCCAGGTCTTTAGCATAAGCAATCAGGTCGGCCGACTTAATACCGCAATCGAGTGATATTATCAGGGTGATGCCATTATCTTTTGCAAAGTCAATACCAGCCTTACTGACACCATAACCCTCTCGATAGCGATGTGGTATATAGAAACTTGTATAAGGATGAATTTTCTTGATAAAGCAGTACATACTGGCAACAGCTGTCGTGCCGTCAACATCGTAGTCGCCGAATACAAGTATTTTTTCCTCGGTGTTAACGGCGGCAGTAATCCGGTCAACAGCTTTTTCCATGTCTTTCATCAGCCATGGATTGTGGAGGTCACTGAGTTGCGGGCGAAAAAACTGTTTTGAATTGTCGAAGCTTGTGATACCCCGCTGTACAAGAACTTTGCAAATAACAGGATGTATTTTCAACGAATCCTGCAGTGATTTTACAGCCGTTTCATCTGCTTTCAGAATTGTCCATCTTTTTTCCATTAGCTGTTGTTTATAGTATTTCGGAAAGCAGACTTTAGTATTTTCTGTCTGTAACAAAAAGAACCATGTCTTTTAGACCTTCACGGACATCACTTTCAGGAAACTGATTCAGGACAGACAGGGCTTCGTTTTTAAAGTGATTCATTTTTTCGATTGCGTAAGAGATGCCACCTGTTCTTTCCACTTGCTCAATCACCCATTTTACTTTTTGTTTGTCGTTATTGTTGTTTTTAACGATGTAGATGATTTTTCGTTTTGTTTCCTTGTCAATATTATTGAGGGTATAGATAAGTGGCAGGGTTAATTTTTTTTCTTTGATATCGTTACCGGTGGGCTTGCCCACGTTTTCACTGGCATAATCAAACAAATCATCTTTTATCTGAAAGGCCATGCCTGTTTTTTCACCAAACAGCCGCATTCTTTCTGTTATTTCTTCATTTTGAGATGTACTCCATGCTCCGGCAGCGCAGGCCGAAGCAAGTAATGAAGCCGTTTTGTTTCTTATTATTTCATAATAGATATCTTCTTTCAGGTTCAGGCTCCTGGCTTTTTCGAGTTGAAGAAGTTCTCCTTCACTCATTTTTCTTACAGCATCAGAAAGAATATGAAGTATCTGGTGATCATTATTGTCTAAAGACAACAACAGCCCTTTTGCCAGCAAGTAGTCACCGATGAGTACATTAGCCTTTGCCTTCCACAAGGCGTATGGTGAGAAAAATCCTCTTCGTTCCATAGAGTCGTCCACCACGTCGTCATGCACAAGTGTCGCAGTATGAAGCAGTTCGACCAAAGATGCAGCCCTGTATGCCGGTTCGTTTATTTCTCCATTTAGTTTGGCGGAAAGAAGAACGAACATGGGTCTTAACTGCTTCCCTTTCCGTTTTACAATGTACCGCATAATCCTATCAAGCAGCGGGGCATTGCTGCGAACTGCATCTTTAAAGCGGGTCTCAAATACCTGCAACTCTGCTTTTAAAAGGTCGGTGGGTAATTTCATTAATACGGAGGGCAATTTACGGGCAAAAAAATAATTATTCGGTGATGCAACAAATAATGGCCAAAAATGGACTAAGTAATTGAAAAATAACAGGCAAAGAAAGCAATTAATTATATAAAATTTTGGTTATTAATCGGTAGTTTCTATTTTTGCTTATTATTTGGACATTGTTTCACAATCTAATTCTTAGTTATGGCAAGCAAAAAGTATTTATTACTGGCTGCAGTGATGTTATTTACTGTGGTTAGTGCCTTATCTCAAACAAAAATCGGGACATACTATGATTCCACTCAGATTCCTGAAAAGAGAATGCCTCAGCATCAGGAATTCTTAAGCGGACAGTATAACTTCCCTGCTAAACCCCGCAACCAATGGGAAATTGGTATTAAGGGCGGACTTTTCCAGGTGAGTGGCGATATCCCCGCAAAATTCCTTTCCCCAGGCTTTGGTGCCCATGTTAGAAAAGCTTTCGGTTACATCTTTTCTATGCGTTTAGAGTATATGTATGGTATTGGTAAAGGCCAGCATTGGAGGATTGCAGAAAATTACAAGAAAAACACTCCTTTGTATGATGCTGGTTATTTTGCTCCTTACCGTACTCCGGCAGGACCAATCCAGTATGTTTCAAAACTGGGTGTTGGACAAAGAGCTGATCCTGTTTTCTATAACTATAAAACAGTTGTTCAGGATTTATCATTAGAAGGTGTTGTTACACTTAACAACGTACGTTTCCATAAATCAAAAACAGGCTTCAATGTTTATGGTTTTGCCGGTATCGGCGGAAGCATCTACGACACTAAAGTAAATGCACTGAACTCTAAGAACAACAATCTGAAATACGATTATTCAACAATTGCTCAGTCTCCTTATACAGACCGCAGGTCTAAACTGAAAGAGCTGAAAAATTTGCTGGATGATTCTTACGAGTCTCCTGCTGAAAATCATGGCGAACGCCGTCCTAAATTGTTTGGAGATACTTTCAAACCTTCAGGAACTGTAGGTATGGGTGTTGCTTTCAAACTTTCTAACAGGCTGAATCTTGCTCTGGAAGACAGGTGGACATTCATTAAGGATGACTTACTGGATGGCCAGCGCTGGCAGGAACATGCATGGGGTGACGCAGTTCAAACCCGTGATTTTGACTCTTACAACTACCTCAGCCTTGGTCTGAATATCAACCTCGGTGCAAAATCAGTTGAACCACTCTGGTGGATGAACCCACTGGATTATGCTTACAGCGAAATCCGCAATCCTCGTTTGATGAAACTGCCTAAGCCGGTTCTGCCTGATACTGATGGTGACGGTGTAACTGACCAGTTTGACCTTGAGCAAACACCTGCAGGTTGCCCTGTTGACAGCCATGGTGTATCTCAGGATACTGATGGTGATGGTGTTCCTGATTGTAAGGATAAAGAACTTATCACCCCTACTTATTGCCAGCCTGTTGATGCTGATGGTGTTGGTAAATGCCCGGATCCAGAATGCTGCAAAAATCCTCCGGTTGTTGAGAAAACTTGTGCTGAACTGATGGGAGCATTACCAAGTGTTGCCTTCAAAGCTAATTCTAACAAACTGGCTGATGATGCAAAAGCAGTTCTTTCAACTGTAGCTGCTAAAATGCGTAACAATCCAGGATGTAAAGTGGTGGTTATCGGCTATTGCTCTTCTAACAAGAAAGAGCAGCAGTTAAGCTGGGATCATGTAAATGCAGTAATCAATTACATGGTGGATAAAGAAGGTATCAATGGCGACCGCTTCATCTTCAACTACGGTCAGGAAGGCGGCGACTGCAACACAGTTGACCTGCGTGTAGCTGCTGAAGGCGAAGATGGACCTAACACTATCGAGCCTCCGCATCCAAATCTGCGTAAAAATTAAGTTTATACTTTTTGCTGATAGAAACCTCCCGATTCTTCGGGAGGTTTTTTTATGCAAAAGCCAGATAACTGTCAGTTTATCAAAACCTTAACTGCCAGTTTTTGGCGCTTTATGTTTTTTGCGTAAGTTTTGCCCTCATCCGTTAACTTTGCAATCCTTTTTATGCGATACTTCTGGATAATAATAGCGATGTTTTTTCTGGCTGGCTGCAGCCGCAGCAAGAGCCTGACCAAGATTTTAAAAAATCCTGACCCTGCATACAAGCTCCGTATCGCCGAGCAGTTTTATGTAAAAAAGAAATACACCAAGGCCCAAACTATTTATGAGGACATAATGCCTTATTATAAAACGGGTAAAGAATTTGAAGACATTTATTACAAATATGCCTATTGTGCCTATAACCAGGCCGATTACATGAATGCAGAAAACCTGTTTAAGAGTTACCTGGAAATATTTCCGAACAGCACAAAAGTTGAGGAAGTAGATTATATGAGGGCTTATTCGTATTATAAACAATCGCCCAAACCGGAACTGGACCAAACCAATACACAAAAAGCTGTTGGTATGATGCAGGTGTTTATTAATACTCATCCCGGCTCTCCAAGAATAAAAGAGGCTAACGAGATTATAGATAAATGCCGGGCAAAACTGGAAACAAAAGATTATAAAAGTGCGGTGCTTTATTACGATTTGAGCCAGTTCAGGGCGGCAGGAGTGGCCTTTACAACGTTGCTTAACGATTATCCGGAATCTCTCAAGGCAGATGAGTACAAACTTTGGGTTATAAAATCATATTTTCGCTATGCTGAAATGAGTGTGGAAGAAAAGAAAGTGGAAAGATTTGAGCAGGTGATTAATGAATGTCATGAGTTTACAGACAGGTTTCCTGACAGTAAATTGAAAAAGGACTCCGACAATTTCTTACAACAATCGCAAACCAATATTAAAATTTTAAAAGATGAGCAAACTAAGACGCCAGCTTAGTGCCGGAATCACCAACAATGTTGAAACCCGCAACCTTGAGGATATCAAGGCAAAAACAGGTAATCTCTATGAGTCGATTTCAATAGTTGGCAAAAGGGCAAACCAGATTAATATTTCCCTGAAAGAGGAACTGCATAACAAACTGGAAGAGTTTGCCAGCCATACCGACAGCCTGGAAGAAATTCATGAGAACAAAGAGCAAATTGAAATTTCCAGAGCATATGAAAGGATGCCTAATCCTGCTCTTTTGGCAACACAGGAGTTTATGGATGACAAAGTGTATTTCAGAAAGGGAGAAGATGAGTTATTCAGCTGATCTGATTTCAGACAGATTGTTAATATATTCAGGGTGGCTGGTTTAAACCGGCCACTTTTTCTTTATAAACTGTATTTTTGAACTGCTATGCTACAAGGGAAAAAAATCATCCTGGGAATAACTGGAAGCATTGCAGCTTATAAAGCGAATAACCTGGTTAGGTTATTTGTGAAAGCTGGTGCAGAAGTTCAGGTAATGATGACCCCGGCAGCCAAAGATTTCGTTTCTACACTTACTCTTTCCACACTAAGCAAAAAACCTGTTCTCGTTGATTTGTTTGATGAGCAAAGCTGGGCCAATCATGTAATGCTGGGCCGCTGGGCCGATGCAATGCTTATTGCTCCGCTTAGCTGTAATACTTTGGCCAAAATGGCAAATGGCATTTGCGACAATCTTTTGCTTACGACATATCTTTCCGCCACATGCCCTGTAGCTGTGGCACCGGCAATGGATGAAGATATGTGGAAGCATCCCGCTACTAAGTCAAACCTGGAAAAGATTGAGTCTTACGGCTGCAAAGTTATTCCGGTTGACAAAGGGGATCTGGCAAGCGGCTTAAGCGGTGAAGGCCGTATGGCTGAACCGGAAGCAATTGTCAGTTTTCTTGAATCCGGTTTTTTTTTGGCCAGTAAGGAGTCGTCTCCATTGTACGGGAAAAAGGCATTGGTAACTGCCGGGCCGACATACGAACCATTAGACCCTGTTCGTTTCATTGGAAACCATTCTTCCGGTAAGATGGGAGTGGCTATTGCAAATGAACTGGCAAAAATAGGTGCTGATGTTACGCTGGTGCTGGGCCCTGCATCAGGTACTGAAGTATATCCGGGTATCCGTAAAATACAGGTTACTACTGCCGCAGAAATGTTTGATGCCTGCCTGTCAGTGTTTGAAAAATGTGACCTTACAATAATGGCTGCCGCTGTGGCTGATTATACACCGGTAACGGTGGCAAAGCAAAAAATAAAAAAAACGGAGGGCTCGTTAACAATTGAACTTACAAAAACGAAAGATATTCTGAAAAGTCTTGGTGAGAACAAAAAGGAACATCAGGTACTTGCAGGTTTTGCGCTGGAGACATCTGATGAGAAAGCAAATGCTATCGAAAAATTGAAAGGAAAGAATGCAGATATGATTGTGCTCAATTCGTTAAACGACGAAGGTGCAGGATTCGGACACGATACAAATAAGATTACTATTTTCGGAAAAAGTGGCGAGGAAATAAACTTTCCTTCGAAACCAAAACAGGAAGTTGCAAAAGATATTATTGATACAATAATCCGCTTACATTATGCTTAAAAAGTTTTTGCTTTTCATTTTACTCGCAGGTGTTGCGATGCAATCGGGCAGCCAGGAACTCCAGGCAAGAATATCGGTTCTTACGAGCAAAGTAAGTACGCAGGTAGATAAAAAAATATTTCAGACACTGCAAACACAACTGACGAATTTCATGAACACCCGCAAGTGGACGAATGATGGGTTTCAGCAAAATGAGAAGATTCAATGCAGTTTCCTGATTACTATTGAAGAAGATATGGGCGGCAATGTATTCAAAGGCAAGCTTACCGTTCAGGCGGCACGGCCGGTTTATAATACCGATTACCAGTCGCCGATAATTAACTTTCTTGACGACAACCTGGTGTTTAAATACCAGGAGTTTCAGCCAATAGAATTTAATGAGAACAGGGTACAGGGCAACGATCCGCTTACGGCCAATATCACCGCAGTATTGGCATATTATGCAAACCTGATACTGGGCTTTGACTATAATTCTTTTTCGCAAAGGGGTGGTGATGTGTATTTTCAAAAAGCATGGAACATCGTAAACAACGCCCCCGAAAACAGCAGTATTTCCGGCTGGAAATCATTTGAAAGCCAGCGTAACCGTTACTGGCTGGCCGAAAACCTGAACAATAACCGGTTTGCCCTCATACATGATGCTGTTTATGCTTACTACCGCAGCGGCATGGATGTTTTTTATGAAAACGAAGAAGCAGGCCGTACCGGCATCCTTAATTGTTTGAACTATCTCAATGTGCTGAATACTGAAAATCCCAATTCTATGATCCTGCAATTTTTTATGCAGGGAAAAAGTAACGAACTGGTAAAAGTTTTCAGCAAGGCAACTGCTGAACAGAAGAGCAGGGCAAAAGAAATGCTCTCAAAGATTGATATCACAAATGCAAATGCCTACAAGGAATTGAAATGAAACAGTTGAGCCTTATTGTATTTGCAGTAGTGATGCTGACTGCCTGTAACCGTAAAAATAAAGTGCCTTCCGGTGTTTTACCACCCGATAAGATGGAGGAGGTAATGTGGGATATGATGCGGGCCGACATACTTGTTACAAATTATATGATGCCCAAAGACCCTTTGCTGGTTAGGGATTCGGCAGTAAAAAAACTCTATGATTCAGTTTATGCCATTCACCACATCACAGAAGAAAAATTCAATAAGAGTTTTCTCTATTATAAGCGGCACCCTGAAATGCTGAAAGCTGTACTTGATTCAATCAGTGTAAGGCCGGCAGCAGACCAGGCCAAACCTGCTTTAACGGATTCCCTTGCAAAAAAGGATTCTCTCCATCGGCTGGATTCTTTGAAAAAAGCAGATTCACTTTCACGGGGCGATACAGTTAAGAAGTTGCAATCTCAGCAATCAGTACCGGCAAAAGATACTATTATCAAAAGGAAAAGAAAGATTATTCCGGTTGCTTTGTAAAGAACATTTCATTCAGGTTTTATTCAGATGTATTAATGTTCTACTTTTACAGCAGCTTAAATCGCTTGCTATATGAATAAAGTTGTAGCCAACGCCGCTGTAGCCCTGCACGGCGTTACGGACGGATCAGTATTAATGATTGGTGGTTTTGGTCTCTGTGGTATTCCCGAAAACTCAATAAACGCTTTAGTAAAACTTGGGGTAAAGAATCTTACCTGTATCTCTAACAATGCCGGTGTGGATGATTTCGGTATTGGCCTGATGCTTCAGCAGAAGCAGGTGAAGAAGATGATTTCCTCTTATGTGGGCGAGAACGCCGAGTTTGAAAGACAGTTATTAAGTGGTGAGCTGGAGGTGGAGTTAATTCCGCAAGGAACCTTGGCCACCCGTTGCCTGGCAGTCGGGTATGGAATGCCTGCCATATACACCCCGGCCGGGGCCGGAACGGAAGTGGCAACAGGTAAAGAAACCAGAATGTTTAATGGTAAAGAGCATTTGCTCGAGTATGCACTTGAAGCAGACTTTGCCATCGTAAAAGCCTGGAAAGGCGATACAGAAGGCAACCTGATTTATAAGGAAACTGCCCGCAATTTTAACCCGCTGATGGCAATGGCCGGAAAAATAACCATTGCCGAAGTAGAAGAACTTGTTCCCGCAGGACAACTGGATCCGAATTTTATTCATACTCCCGGCATCTATATTCACCGCATTTTCCAGGGAACTGATTACGAAAAAAAAATTGAACAGAGAACGGTGAGGAAGAAGAGTTGATAATGGATTTTTTTTAAATGATAATTTTCAAATTCTAACCATGGCATTAACGAAAGAACAAATAGCGCAGTGCATTGCAAGGGAACTGAAAGATGGTTATTATGTAAACCTGGGCATAGGTATTCCCACACTGGTGGCCAATTATATTCCTGATGGGGTAAATGTGGTGTTGCAAAGCGAAAATGGATTGCTTGGAATCGGACCTTTTCCGGTTGAGGGGGATGAAGACCCCGATCTTATTAATGCAGGCAAGCAAACGATAACTACTTTACCGGGCTCAGCTTTTTTTGATTCAGCTATGAGTTTTGGAATGATAAGGGCTGGAAAAGTTGACCTTACAGTTCTTGGTGCCATGGAAGTAAGCGACCAGGGTGATATTGCCAACTGGAAAATTCCGAACAAGATGGTGAAAGGGATGGGCGGGGCTATGGACCTGGTTGCCAGTGCCCGCAATATTATTGTGGCTATGATGCACACCAACCCTAAGGGAGAATCAAAACTGCTGCCGGCATGTACGCTGCCGCTTACGGGGGTTAAATGTGTAAGAAAGGTTGTTTCAGATATTGCAGTGCTTGATGTTACTTCAGAGGGCTTTAAACTGCTTGAAAGGGCTCCGGGAGTTTCTGTTGAGGAAATAGTTGCCAAAACAGCCGGAAGGCTTATAGTGGAAGGAGAAGTGCCTGAAATGACATTTTAGAAAGGGTGGCTCCTGGTAATTTATTCTCTGTTTCTGACTTCATATATCCGACCTCTGACTTCAGACCTCCGACCTCCATTCCCCGCCTTACTCTATCAAATTATTTTTAACGGCAAAGAAAACGAGCCCTGCAGTGTTTTTGCTGCCAAACCGTTCCATCAGCCTGTCCTTTATTGCTTCAACAGTTCTGGGGCTTATTTCCATTTTTTTGGCAATTTCAGCAGCGGTAAATTCCATGCAGATAAACCGCAGCACATCTTTTTCCTTATCGCTCAGGGTTATTTCACTGTTAAGGGATGGCACCACTTTCTGGCGGGCATGCGATTTTTTCAGTAAAATGCGGTTTACAAAGTTGTTCAGGTAATAGCCTTTTTCCTGAACCTCCATTATGGCCCGGCGTATTTCCGATGGTTCTGAATTTTTCAGCAGGTAGCCGTTTGCACCGTTTTCCATCATGTGGTAAACAAAGCGTTCATCTTCGTACATGGTAAGCACCAGCACTTTAATCTGCGGATATTGTTTGCTTATTATTTTGGTGGCTTCTATACCATCTTTTCCGGGCATCCGCAGATCCATCAGCACCACATCAGGGCTGGCTTCGGCTATATTTTCAAGCAGTTCGTTACCATCGTTAGCCTCCAGCACAAATTTGATATTGCTGTAAAGGCGCAACGACAGTATCACCCCTTTTCGGAATATTTTATGGTCGTCGGCTATTGCAACTTTGATGATATTCATAGTATCAGATTATAGCAAATGTATGCAGTTCACGGGGTTTCTTCATCCGTTGTTTATCACAGGTCAAACGGCTCATCTTTGGGCAGTTCTATTGTGATTTTATAATAAGTCTGCGAAATATCTTTTTCAAATATGATGCTGCCGTTCAGCAGGCGCAGGCGGCTGGTGATATTCTTCAGGCCAAGGCCCACATTGCTTTTGTTCAGTTTGTCAAAATCGGCCTGTACAATGCCCCGGCCATCATGATGGATGCGCAGGTAAAACTTTTCCGCATGAATGTTCTGGGTAAGGTGTATAAAGCTGGCATTGCTGTGTTTCAGGATATTATTGATAAGTTCCTGCACCATGCGGAACACAATCAGTTCTTTTTCTTCTTTCAGCCTTTCTTTATACTCATGAAAACGGCAACTGGCATTAATAGTGCCGGAACCGCTAATTTTCTGAAACAGGTCATTAATGGCCGATTCCAGTCCAAAATTTTTCAGGGTCGGAGGCATCAGGTTGTGACTGATGTTGCGGATAAGCTGTATGGTGTCGTCCACAATTTGCCGGGCCTGAAAGATGGACTGTATCTGTGTGGCTTTATCGTGGTTAACTAAGTTCTCGTTCAGGTACAGGCGTACGGTGGCCAGCAGCGGGCCGGCATCGTCGTGCAGGTCGGCGGCAAGGCGCTGCCGTTCCTCTTCCTGCATTTTAATGGAGGCATTGAGCAATATGCGCTGCTGCTCTTTCTCCATATCCTGGATTCTTTTGTTGAATTTGGTTACCCGTTTATTATAGAGAACAAGAAACACAACAAGCCCCACTGCAAGCACAAGCATGCCCAATGTGCCTAATAAAAGGATAGCAAAAGTGGTGGTTTGGAAGAGGAGCATACAGGTGGTTCGTTGTTCGGGTTAGTACATATCAAGAAAGGGAACTTTATCCGGGTCTTTTTTAGGGACACTTTTTGCCTCTTTTGATAAAAAATAAATGCCTATTGTAAACAAAATATTTTTTAAAATATCTCCTAGGTAGGAGTAGTGAAAATAGGAATTGATAATCTCTCTGTCTAAACTATTTGCAAGTATATTAAAGAAAAAGGTAAATGATATATAAATAAGGATACCAATGATAAACCAAAATGATGATTTCTCAATAATACTTTCGTTCGAAGCAGTCTTTAAAATATTGTAAAAATACAGAACAGTATAAACCAATACAATAATTGATTCAATTCCTATCGGGAAAGAATCTAATCTTTTAATGTTCACAATTAAGTAAAAGCAGATTAAGAAAACAACAAAAAAAACAGTTAGGGCAACAATAACTCTACGGGCTGTTCTATTATCTAAAAAGTAATAGAAAATGAATGTAAGAGTTAAGTATTCTAATAATGTGTATAGGAAATAATATAATTTAATCCCCAAAAAAGAACCAGACTGCTCGAAAAAAAAGTTCAGAACAAAGAAAATGGAAAAATAAAGAAGCAAAATAGCACCCAATAAAAAGTTCTTAGGTTTTCTAGCGTTAGGACAAAAAACATAATACAAGCACACTCCAAGGAGGGGCACCAAAAACGAAAAGTTGAGGGTATATGATAAAAGCTTTTCTATACAATTGGAATTATTCCAAAGATAGAAAAGCTTTTGCTAATCTTGTGAAATTGATTTACAAAAGAATCATCCTAGTCTTCCCAGATATAATTAATATCCTCGTCGAAGAGCCGCCTTGACATTTTTCTTTTCATAACAGTAACATTTTAAAAGCCTTAAAATCGAATTCGATTCATAAAAGTTGACATACTGGCTTTATTTTACAACCTGATAGTAATCCGAATAAAAACTTTTTTAGTGTTTAAATTGCTTAATAACAAGCCGTTGGATAAGTAACGAGCTGAAATACCACGAATGTAATATAAGTAAATTTTCTTAGTAAAATTAGTATTTTTACTAAGAAAAAAATAGTAATTTTTCCCGGAAAAACCCGGTTATTAACAGGTGTGGATAAACAGGGAGAGTGGGAGAGGGCAGCTTTGGGCTGCTAATGGGCGGTCAGGCTTTTCTGTAAATAAACCTTTCATCAGCCGCTCAGTTTATATTGATAAAAAGAAGTTGATTGACATTGGACTTAGCGATGGCATTCAAAGGATTTGGAAATATGTTTCTGGACGGTTTCAGGACATTGGACTACTAATGGAGCCTTATCTCTTGCCAATCAACTTAACACAAAGGTATATCCACACCCGGGTGTGTACAAGAGCAGTATCCCTGCTTTTCCGGGCTGACGTTTTTACTGGCCGCCATCGTAACCTTACGGCACAGCAATGAAAATACACTGCCTGTAAAATGAAAATTTACGATGGAGCAGTCTCCGCACAGAAATTGCTTGCTTTTCACTCGGTCCGCACAGTGTTTACAGGACATTTATCAGCGCAAACGCATCTAAATTTATAGTAAAATAGAACACGGATGCCACGGATGGATAGATACACACAGATATTATTCGCCTGGGGCGAATAACCCGATAGCTATCGGGTTGGATTGCTTTTATAATCCGGCATCCGCCGAAGGCGGATTATCCGTGTTCATCCTTTATTAGTCAATAAAATTTGGTATCATCATTTGTCTAAACCATAAAATTCCGTTTAATCCGTGGCATCCGTGTCCCAATTCGTAGTATTCAGATACGTTTGCCCTGGGGCATTTATCCTGAACCTTGCTTTCTGCTGTAATTAGTTCTATTAAGAAAGAGTTTTTGAAAATGCAGCAGGGTTATACAGTAACCACCCCGTTTTTAAGGGCTACAATGGCCAGCCCCACCCTGCTCTTAACATCTAATTTTTGAAATAGCTGGTCACGAAGGGTATCAACCGATCGGGGGTTCAGGTGCATTTGCAGGGCAATTTCCTTATATGTAAGATCGGAACAGGCTAATTTAAGAAATTCCAGTTCCTGGCTGGTAAGCATGGCTTTCTGCAGGCCGCTTCCGCCGCTGTCATCTTTCTTAAACAGGTTAATTATTCTGCCGGTGGTGTGGTTAGAATAGTAATAGCCCGTTTGCATCACTGTTTGTATGGCTAATTTCAGTTCGGCGGGATGAATGTCTTTCTTTAAAAAACCCCGTACACCTGATTGCAGCAGCCGGATAAGCGACAGTTCTGAGTCGTACATGGTAAGCATCAGTACGAATACCTGCGGGCAGTTACTATGCAGCCAGTCTGCTGTTTCAAAACCATCCATCTCGGGCATATTCAGGTCAAGCAGTACCACATCAGGTATGTTGCCGTTCTTAATATGTCCGGTCAGTTCAAGGCCGTTTCCGCTCTGGTGTATGGTTTTGCAGTTGCCAAACCCGTCAATAAGCTGGGCCAGTGCATTGCGCAGCAATACATGGTCATCGGCAAGGGCAACTTTTATAAAAGAAGTGCTATTGTTCATTTTGTTCAAAGGGGATGGTAAAGTTAAGGGTGGTTCCTTTGCCGGGTATGCTTTCGGTAATCATTTCGCCGCCCAGCATTTTTATACGGCTCTCCATATTTTTTATGCCTGCCCGGTTGTGCAGTTTACACAGTTCAGCATCAAAGCCGATGCCGTTATCAGAAATAGTGATGATGAGTTTTGTCTCGTTATAATGTATATGCAATATGGCCCTGGTTGCCCTGGCATGTTTGATAATGTTGTTGAACCCTTCCTGGATGATGCGGAAGATGACTAACTCCCGCTGTGCATCCATATATATGGTGTTGCCGGTAAGTGTATAGTCAACGGCAAAAAGGCCTGCCTGTTTTATACGGTTCAGTTCATCTTCAACAGCGCTAAGCAGCCCCAATTGTGTTATTTGCCCGGTGTTCATGCTGCGGGAAAGCTGGTTAAGCTCGGCAATTGATTTGGTGAGCAATTCAATTGACAGTTCCAGTTTACCGGCGGAGCCGGCCTTATCGTTCCAGTCAAATGTATTGAGCTGCAACTTGGCCAGCGTAAGCGAAAGCCCGATATTATCATGAATTTCTCTCGAAAAATGCTGCAGGGTTTGTTCCTGTATTTCAACCTGTGCATTCAGGCTGGTTTTTTCGTGGTCAAGTTTCAGTTGTTCAATATTTTTTTCAAAAGCCAGTTGCCGTTTCCGGTACAGGAAAAGCATGCTGATAATAAACCCTGCCATTAAAAGTATAATGGTGCCAACAACTATAAAATAGATAATTAAATCGTTAGGGTTTTTTTGCATAAAAAAGCTTTGGAAAGGAAGATAAAATTGAAGGCAAAAGGGATATAATAAAGCGTTGCTAAAAAAAATTTTTTATAAAAAATGGTACCATTATTATTAATAAATGAAAAAAGCAAATAAGAGGGAATTGATATGACAGAGAATAAGAAAATGCCACTGACTATCCAGAATGAGGGCTTTTGCGAAAGCGGAGTAGCTGAAATATTTTTTTGAGCTTGTACAAAATAAGATAAGCAAGGGATAATCATTATGAGCATTTCAAAAGCCCCTATTACGAATGAAATGTACACATACCGAATTGTCAGAAAATCATATCTCGTTGTGATATAAATTAGAGTGTTTATAGTGAAAATGATGAAAAAATATTTCAAGAGAATTTTGATTTTTCGATTATTAAGAACTATTGAAAAATAATAGTAATAAACAAAAAGTTCCACAAACGAAATCAATGTGTTTGAAGTAGTTTGAAAAAGAAGTCTTTTTTTTTTTGGAATTGAAGAGTTTGTTACCTGATACCATCCTGTGAGTAAAATAATTAAGTCAAAAGCGATGTAAAAAATAAACAAGCGACCTATCTTTTGTTTCTTTGCATAATTAGTGGCCAGTACAAGTGCTAATACTTCGGCAACAAGCATGAATAACTCTGAATAATAATTTTGTTTCCATCTTAGTAATAGTCTACTAAAGTCCATTAGTTACGTATTTTTTTACTAAGGTAAATCCTATGCTTTAATCTTTGCTTTTTCGTGTTTCCGAAAAAAACGCCATAAAATGTTTTTTTTCCCCTTGCGGTTACGTTGGGCTGTATCATTTTTGGCTGTGCTGTGGAATTGAGGCAAGCCTTATCAATTTATCATACCTGTAAACACTCCTGTTTGTTATTGTGGTGCCACAGCAATACTGCAGGAGTGTTTTTGTGTGGTGGTGGCAGCCGGGGCTTTTCCGAAAAAAACGTTTTAAAATGTTGTTTTTCCCGTTATCTTTCAGAAAAACATCAGGAAATTTGGGTGCAAACAGCTCTTTGCCGGGTGTAAAACAGCAGAAATAACTGAGGGTTTCAGCGCAAATTTTCAGGAAAGAACATTTTTTTCATGGTGGTTTTCATATGGCGGCGGTTGGTGTGGCTGGTAGTTTTGGTGCAGCATGTAATTGTGATGTGCACCACAGCCAAGTGCCACGGGAAAGCCGAAAACCGGGTATTGAAAAGAGTAGGCGGGAAAATAATCATTATGAAAAAGATTACAGCATTATTTCTATTGTTTGTCATTGCCTTGAATTCTAATTCGTTTGCTCAATCAGGTAATGAATCGGGAAACCAGAGTAAAAACGGAGGTGTTGTTCAGCAAAAAAAAATAAAAGTAAAAGTAAGGTTCAGATGGGATGGTGTTGGTGGTCCGGATAATCCATGTTATTCACCAAGTCCATGCGGTATGTGTTTTGGTATTTGTGTTTTAATTGAGTTTAGAAAAGGTGATACAATGTTGTCAAAATCTGAAATCGATGCAGGTGATGGCTATGCTGAGATAATTTATGATGATGTGAATAACAAACTAATTTTTATTGCTGATGGGAAGATGGATGATGGAAGAGGGCTTGTTACAATAAAGGGTGATTATAGCATCGGAACCGAAGTGAGTTCCTTGATATCCAGTAAGCAACTAATTATTAAGCCAGGTGATTATAAAATTGACTACTCTATTAGTAATGAGACTTTTGGAAGGGTGGTCTTTGACCTTAAGTAGATTGCTCAGATATGGTCTTGGAAAATGAGAAATTAATTTAACTTGATTTTATGAATTGTAATCGTTTGGTCAGATTCTATATTTTAGGTATACTTTTCTTACAAGTTTTCTTTTGCAGTTGTAAAGTTCTTTTGGGTATAAAAGAGCCAAAGTACTTGGAAAATTGGCAAATAATTGAGGCTGCTCAAAAGACTGGAATTCCTGATTCTTCAGCAATTTTTAAAATAGATACTGGGTATTTTAAAAAGAAATACGTTTCCCAGAATAAAGAAGTGGAAAAATGGCTAAAAGATATTATGCAGCCTCTGCAAATAAAGGCATATGATAAAGAAGGTGTTCTGAGTCTTTTTTTAGTTAATTGCCATGTTGGCGGGAATGGAAAGCATTTAACATGGAATAGAGAAGGTTCATTCAATAAGTTTATTCCATATCAAGGGCTAATTGAAATGCCAGACTCTTTGAGAAGTCTTGACGAAAATATCTCCCTCTTTATGCTTGTTAAAGGGAAGGAGTTCAAAAAAGATATTCTTGCTAAGAACGATTTGACCATTTTTGTTTTTTGGTCATATTTTATGGCCAGGTATTCAAAAGAATTGATTGAACAAATAATATCCTATAATTCCAAGCATAAGGACAAGAATATCGAAATTTATTATATCAATATGGATAATCTTTTCTGCGATTAGGATGTTAAGATATTGTTGATAAGTTTCTTTCAATCATTTCATAATGAAACCTCTTTTGCCAATATTACTATGGCTGTGTCTCGCCACAGGCAAGATGGCCATAGCACAGGCAAAAGAGGTTTCATCTTTTGGTAATCAGGCAAGCAAGTACGACCAAAAAGTTGATACAACTGCAAAAGTTCCCCTTCGGCAGGCTCAGGGTGGCAAGCCTGAAATCTTCACCTCCGGTTTTATAGATATTGTAAACAATGGCCAGGTAAATGCCAGCGCCAGGTTTATACGGCTCTTTATTGGCGAGCCGGGTAAATTCGCCATACCCATTTCTTTTTATGGCGGTGTAAGCAACAACACTTTTCAAAACACCACTCCCGGCACAGCGCTTAATAAAAGCAATATGCACTTAGTAAACGAGTATATTAATCCCCTCAGCGGCTTAATAAATGTAAGCATAGAAGGGGTGCAGTTTTTTACAAAAAAGAATGTTACCACCAAACCGGGGTTGCTGTACCAAATAGGCGAACGGGTGCTTACGGGCATCCGCACCGGCGAGATAAGCAACCCGCTTACAGGCAAGCCCACCAACTTTTTAAACAGCTTTGGGGCAATGGGCCTGTATTTTCAAACAGGTGCCTGGGAACGCAACAACAGTAAAGATGTGGGGGTGTTCTGGCTGGCCCTGCGCTATCATGCCTGTAAGAGCAACGCCGGACAGTTAAAAGAGTTTTTGCCGGCCATTGAAACCAATGGTTTTTACACCGGCTGGTCGGCAGGGTTTGGTATAGAGATTACCAAACTTGTTAACATCAAGGCCATTTATTACAAATACACCAAGGCTCCGGAGATTGATTACGGGCTGCCCATCTACCAGTTTTCATTTAACTATTCACTGAAGTAGGTGTTCGTTGCTTCATCATTTTTAGCGATTTCTTTTCGGCTCCCAGTTTCATACTTTGCAGCTTGCTTTGGCCAGAAGAATTTTCAGTCAACCAAGAAAGAGTTACTGCATAGCGTATTTCTACTTAAAATGCGTATTTTTACTTTGCTTCTAACCCAAGCACTGATGCTATGAGTATCCAGCAAATAAAAGTGGCTATTGCCGATGACCACAAAATTTTCAGAGATGGTATCCGGATGGCCCTGAAAGACCGGGATTACCTGCAGGTAATATGGGAGGCTGAAGACGGAAAAGACCTGATGCACAAATTGAAACTGAAATTGCCGGATGTTATCCTTATGGATATTCGTATGCCGGAAATTGACGGGATTAATGCCATCGGTCTGATACGAAAAGAATATGAAGCCATCAAGATTATTGTACTCACCATGTACGATGACCAGGAGATGATTACCAAGATGATGGAAATGGGAGCCAATGCCTACCTTACCAAAACCACCGATCCGGACGAAATTTACCAGGCCATCCTTACCTGCGTTAATGAGGATTTTTATTTTAACGACCTGGTGAATAAAGCAGTACTGCTGAAACTGCAGCACAAGAAAACGGTAAGGCAGTTTTATCCCAACCCGGTGAAATTCTCGGAGAAGGAAGTGAAAATTTTGAAACTGATAGCTGAAGACAAAACCACCGAAGAAATATCGAAAGAGGTTTTTTTAAGTCCCCGCACCATTGAAACAATCCGCCAGAACATGAAACAAAAAGTGGGTGCCAAAACAATTGCCGGTCTGGTGATGTATGCCATGCGGAACAAGATCCTGGATTAGAAACTCTTTAAGCTATTCTGATGAGTAATATTAACGACACATATTTCGACGGTCATTATAAAGAAATCTGGAGAACAATTATTCCTGATGAGCTAACGGTTAAAGAGACTGACTTTATTCTTAATTACTTTACACTTGAACCCGGTTCTGCCGTGCTTGACCTTATGTGCGGATATGGCCGGCATGCTTTTGCACTGGCAGAAAAAGGAATAGAAGTAACGGCAGTTGATAACCTTTCCTCTTATATTGATGAGATAAAAACCAAGGCCACAGAAACCGGCCTGCCGGTAAAGGCTGTATTATCCGGCGCACTTGACTTTACGCCTGATGAGCAGTTTGACCTTGTACTCTGCATGGGTAACAGCCTTAACTTCTTTAATGAAACGGATACAGGCCGGTTACTCGCAAATATTTCCGGGATGTTAAAGAAAGGAGGTTCACTGCTGGTTAATTCATGGTCACTGGCGGAGATAGTATTCAAGAATTTCAGGGATAATGGATGGAGCACAATAAATGGCATGAAATTTCTTACCAGCAGCAAAATACTTTTTCACCCGACCCGTATGGAGTTTGAAAGCACCATTATAGCACCCGATGGTTCAGAAGAAGTAAAGCAGGGAACGGATTACATCTTCTCCATTAATGAAATGGATGCGATGATGAATAGGGCTGGTTTGAGTATTAAAGAAATCTACAGTATCCCCGGACGAAAAAAATTCACAGTTGGCGAGCCGAGGGCTTATATAGTGGCAGAAAAAAATTAGCTAAATCTTCAGAGCAGGAAAAAAATTAAACCCCGGGGTTATGACTTCCGGGGCTTGTTGTTACTGTTATGAAAAGAGAAAAATTATTTGAGCATTGCGCTTCATAGGGACAGCTTAACCATGCTCAGGGTTTAATTTCTTCAGTTGGTATGGATTGTAAAAACGGGATAACCCAAAAAACAGAAAGTTGACTGACCGGGATGAGCCTTCCGGTAAAGACCGGTTTAGTTTTTCAAAGGTATTGGAAAGAACTTTTCTGGACGGTTTTGGACATTGGATGAAAAAGGTATCTCTCTGCGCCAATCAACTTTCTGACACAAAAATATATACACATTGAAATGTGCACAAGAGCATAACTGCCCGATTTGCAACCACCGGTATTTACGTATATAGTCGTAATTATCCGACTTGTATAGTGGGAATGTTTCGTATTGTAAATGTGTAAATATTATATCGGTACTTTCCGTATCTCTGAAATCAAGTACTTTCCCTATGGTATATGTTGCGGGAATTTTCCAACTTGCACTCGAAATAACACTGAATTACCTCATAAATAAATCCAATTATGAAAAACAACGAAAGTAATACCGTAGTTAAAGTTGCTATTGCAGATGATCATGCAGTATTTCGCACTGGTATTAAAACAGCCCTTCAGATAAGAAAAGATATTCAGCTTGTAGCAGAAGCTGAAAATGGAATGCAGTTGCTTAATCTCCTCCGCCACATTCGTCCGGATGTTATACTATTAGATATCCAGATGCCTATTATGGACGGACTGACAGCTCTGCCGGAGATTAAGAAATTATATCCTGATATCAAAGTAATCATGCTGTCATTCCTGAATGACCATTCGGTAATAGCCAAGATGATGGAGATGGGAGCCAATTCTTACATTACTAAAGAATCAGGCGCTGATGCCATCTACGATGCCATCAGGGGTGTTTATGATAATGACTTTCATTTCAATGACCTTACTAATAAAGCATTGCTCAGCGGCCTGCGGACAAAACGCATACAGGAGTCTTCAATGCCGCAGGATGTACATCTTACAGATAAAGAAGTCACCATTCTGAAACTGATGTGCGAAGAAAAAAGTACAAAAGAAATTGCAGATATTGTTGACCTGAGTCCAAGAACGGTTGAAGCAATCCGGGATAAGCTCAAAACAAAAACAGGCACCAAATCAATGGCTGGCCTGGTGATGTATGCTGTGAAAGCAGGGATTGTTGAACAGGCTTAGTCTGCTAATATCTGCCCCGGGTTACGGTAATAAATATATCTAAGAACAAAATGCTGGTCAGAATAAAAACTGACCGGCATTTTTTTGTTTAATTTGGTGCAATGAACAGTATTTGCATCAATGGAAAGTTTGTAAAAGAAGACGAACCGGTTCTCATGGTATCGAACAGGGGATACCGTTATGGTGATGGGTTGTTTGAAACGATGAAAGTGCTGGATGGGAGAATATTGCTGGAATCTTATCATTTTGACAGGCTGTTTGGCGGGCTTGAATTACTACATTTTTCTTTGCCTCAACATTTCTCGGTGAAATTGTTGACAGCGAAAATTCTGGAGCTGTGCGAAAAAAACAAATGTACTTCTCTTGCCAGGGTCAGACTTTCCATTTCAAGGGGTAATGGAGGTTTATATGACGGTGATAACCGGGTTACCTATATAATCGAATGCTGGCCTTTAAGTAATACGGTAAACGAAATAAACAGTAATGGTCTGATCGTCGGCACTTTTCCTGTTGCCAGGAAATCCTGCGATAAATTTTCTGAAATTAAGTCAGCCAGTTTTCTTCCTTATGTGATGGCAGCACAGTTTGCAAAAGAAAATAAGTGGAACGACTGTATTTTGCTGAACACGGAAGAAAAAATTGCAGACACAACCATCGCCAATGTTTTTCTGATAAAAGATGGAGTCATCAGTACACCGGCTGCAGGCCAGGGCTGCGTAATGGGAGTGATGCGCAGGCATCTGCTTAATGTGCTGCCGCAGGCAGGGTATGATATAAATGAAGCAGCTATTTCTGTCAGCGATTTGCTTCAGGCGGATGAAGTATTTCTTACAAATGCAGTCAGAGGTGTTCAATGGGTTCAGCAATTTGAGACAAAGACATACAGTTCCATCGTGACGGCTGAAATATATAGCCGGTTTGTAAAAACTATTTTCTATTGACTTTGTTATTTCATTATGAAAGAGCAGCTAAATATTTTTTGGTTCAGAAGAGATTTGCGTCTGCATGATAATGCAGGATTATACCATGCTCTAAAGGAAGGAACTCCGGTTTTGCCACTGTTTATTTTTGACAGAAATATATTGGATGAGTTGCATGATGGAGAAGGGACAACGACAGACCGAAGGGTGGAGTTTATTCACCTGGCTATACAGGATATGCAGAAGCAACTGCAAAAGATGAATTCGTCATTACTGGTTCGTTACGGAAAGCCGGCAGATATTTTCAGAGAACTCGTAAAGGAGTACAGGATTGGTAAAGTGTTTACAAACCATGATTATGAGCCATATGCCAGGAGCCGGGATGAAGAGGTGCGATCAATACTCAATAACGACGGTATATCATTTCATGCATTTAAAGACCATGTGATTTTTGAAAGGAATGAAGTGTTGAAAGATGACGGGAAACCCTATACTGTATTCACACCTTATTCAAGAAGGTGGAAAGCGTTAGTTAATGATTTCTACCTGCGGGCATATCCGTGTAATAAATATTTCTCAAACTTCTTTGCAACAGGTGAAACTTCAATTCCTTCTTTAGAGGAAATGGGCTTCATTGCTGCCGGCGGATCATTTCCTTCAAAAGAATGGATGGGTCAGGTAATCCGGAATTATAAGGAGCAACGGGATTTTCCGGCGATAAATGGAACCACCCGGTTAAGTGTGCATTTACGTTTTGGCACCATCAGCATCAGGCAATTGGCAGCTGAAGCAGGAGGATTAAATGAAACTTTCTTGAATGAACTCATCTGGCGGGATTTTTATCAGATGATACTCTGGCATTTTCCGAATGTTGTAGGTAAATCTTTTAAGCCGGATTATGATAAGATTAATTGGAGAAATGATGAGACGGAGTTTAAGGCATGGTGTGATGGTAACACTGGTTATCCGATTGTGGATGCAGGAATGAGGGAATTGAATGAAACCGGGTTTATGCACAACCGTGTACGGATGATTGTGGCATCGTTTCTTACCAAACATTTATTGATTGACTGGCGCCGGGGCGAAGCATACTTTGCAAAGAAGTTGCTTGACTTCGATCTTGCAGCCAATAATGGAGGGTGGCAATGGGCTGCAGGCAGCGGTTGTGATGCTGCTCCTTATTTCAGGGTGTTCAATCCGTACTTGCAGACACAGAAATTTGACCTGCAGTTGAAATATATCCGCAAATGGGTGCCGGAGTTTGAAGAGCTTACTTACACCCGGCCGATAGTGGAGCATGATGTTGCAAGAAAAAGATGTTTGGAGGTATATGCTGCAGCACTAAAGAAATAAACTGTCTTGATTTTTCATCACAATGCTGTTCATATCGCAATACACCGCATAAAGTGACTGAATGGCATTGGTGCCATCAGGGCCAAGGCCAAGGCTAAACTGGTTTACATATAAATCGATATGCTTTCGCATGACATCTTCACTCATCGTTTGTGAATGTTCCTTTACAAAACCGGTAACGGCGGGATAATCGGCGAAAGCAAATTCGAGACTTTGCCTGATTAAGCTGTCAACTTTCAGGCTTGTCATCCTGTCAAATTTTCTCTTAATGGCTATCCCTCCGAGAGGTATGGGCACATTCATTTTTTCTTCCCAGTACTCGCCGAGGTCGGTTACTTTTTTTAATCCTTTTTGCTGATAAGTAAAGCGGTTTTCATGTATAATCACTCCGAATGAATCAGGATTGTTTAAGACTGTTTCTTCGATTTCAGAAAATAAAATATGATTTTTGTTCTTTGCTTCTGAGTATGCAAAACTAAAAAGAAGATTGGCCGTAGTGTTTTCTCCGGGAAGAAAGACCTGTTTGCCGCACAGGTAATCTGCTGAGGGGAGTGGTGATAAAGAATTTGTAACTAAAAGCGGACCCACACCCTTTCCTAATGCGCTGCCGCTATTCAGGAGTAAGTAACTGTCCAGCGAATGGAAGAAAGCCGGGAAACTGAGTTTAGTAATATCCAACTTGCCTTCGATGGCCCATTTATTCAGGGTTTCCACATCTTCAAGCACTACGTCAAAATCTAATTCGCCGGTATCAATTTTTTTGTTTACCAGTGCATCAAATATAAAAGTGTCGTTAGGACAGGGACTAAATCCGAGTGTAAGTTTCAAGGCTATGAATTTATGTTCTTTAAAGTTTTCACCAGTTCTTTATTGAGATTGTCAACAGATTCTTTCATGTTCCATTTCTTCTTGTTCCTTTCAGCTATATAATTAGACACAGCCCTGATTTGTATGAAAGGAATGTTTTCCATTAAGCAGGTGTAATGCAGCGCTGCCCCTTCCATTGATTCAACAACAGGTGAGAAATGTTTTTCATAAAAAATCATCTTCTTCCTGGATGTTGTTATTTCGTTAACGGAAATGCCTTTTACTTTTTGAAGTTTTATATTCTTCAATAGTTCATTTTTGTTAATCAGCCACCCGTTGCGATAAGGGAACTGATTATGCGGAATAAGTTTCAGGTCAAAAAGTGTTTTTAGCTGATTGATTTCAATGACGCTTTGGTCGGCAATTGTTTCTTGCTTTACTGCAACAACAGTTCCCAGCGGTTTGGTTTTATCAAAGCATCCGCCAACTCCGGCCTGGATAACCAGGTCTGGTTTGTAAATTTGAAATTGTTTGGAAAGTGTGTAAGTAGTTGCGGTAAGTCCGATACCTGTAATCAAAACATCAGTATTTGAGAAAAGCAGCGGGTCCTCTCTGAGTTGTTTCAGGAATGGGCTGATTTCGATAGGTGTGGCGGCGGCAACCAGTATTTTCATGATATACAAAATAATAGATGCAAGGTAATAAACTATAAAGAGGTTTGGCTGAACTTTATCTAACTTTGGTTGTTATTAATACATAAATACTGTGATGAATAAAAAAGTTTCAGTTTTCAGGTCGGAGCATTTTAATGCGGCACACAGGCTGATGAACCCTGCCTGGGATGATGCAACCAATGAGCAGGTATTTGGCCGCTGCTCATGGCCCAATTATCATGGGCACAACTATGAGGTGGTGGTGAAGGTAACCGGGGTGCCCGATGAGAAAACAGGATTTGTTATTGATCTAAAACTGTTAAGTGAGATAATGATAAAGGAAGTAGTGGAAAGATTTGATCACAAAAACCTGAACCTTGACACGGAAGAATTTAAGACACTGATACCGACTGCGGAGAACATTGCTATTGTGGCTTATAACTTAATAAGACCGCACATAGATGCTGAGCATGAAATTCAGGTGAGGTTATATGAAACTCCCCGGAATTTTGTTGAGTACCCTGTTTCTTAATTATTTGAACGTTTATAATTATGGCATACAAAAAAATAGAAGAATACGATGAGAAATCGTTGGAAGGATTAAAGCAGAACTATCGAAACATTCTTTCATTCCTGGGAGAAGACCCGGAAAGAGAAGGTTTGCTGAAGACCCCTGAACGGATTGCCAAAGCGATGCAGTTTCTCACTCAGGGTTACCATCTGGATGCAAAGTCGATAATCAATTCTGCCAAGTTTCATGAAGAGGTGAGTGAGATGATCGTTGTAAAAGATATTGAAATTTACAGCATGTGTGAGCATCATATGCTTCCGTTTATAGGCAAGGCTCATGTGGCTTATATACCAAACGGATGGATTACCGGCCTTAGCAAAATCGCAAGGGTGGTGGATGTGTATGCCCGCAGGCTGCAGGTGCAGGAGCGTCTTACCATTCAGATAAAAGATGCGATAAAAGAAACATTGAATCCATTGGGAGTGGCAGTTGTTATTGAAGCAAAACACCTTTGCATGATGATGCGGGGTGTGCAAAAACAGAACTCTGTTACAACCACTTCTGCATTCGATGGTGAGTTTCAAAAGAATTCAACAAGAAGTGAGTTTTTAAAACTCATCAGTACCAATTTGCATTAAGCTTGTATATTTGCACTTCTGAAAGTTTGATTGTTTTACAATCAAACTTTTTTGTTTGACGTATCTGCTTATAAATCATTCAGTATGAAACATGCATTTTTATTTCCGGGACAGGGGTCACAATTTGCAGGGATGGGTAAAGAACACTACGAGAACAGTGCTTTCGCAAAAAAATTGTTTGAACAGGCGAACGAAGTGCTGGGTTTTCGTATATCAGATGTTATGTTTACTGGTACTGATGAGGATATCAGGCAAACAAAGGTTACCCAGCCTGCTGTTTTCTTACATTCAATAATTGCTTACAGAAGTATTGAAAATGCATCGCCTGACATGGTGGCGGGCCATTCGTTGGGAGAGTTTACTGCGCTGGTGGCAAATGGCACTTTAAGTTTTGAAGATGCACTGCAGCTTGTTTCTATCAGGGCGCAAGCCATGCAGAAAGCCTGTGAAGCAAAACCATCAACAATGGCAGCTGTATTGAACCTTGCAGATGATAAAGTGGAAGAGATTTGCAAACAAGTACAGGATGAAACGGGTGAAGTGGTGGTTCCTGCAAACTATAACTGCCCCGGACAATTAGTAATAAGTGGCAGCAAGGAAGGTATTGATATAGCCTGTGAAAGAATGAAAGCAGCAGGAGCAAAAAGAGCATTAGTGCTGCCAGTGGGCGGTGCTTTTCATTCTCCGCTAATGTTGCCTGCAAAAGAGGAGTTGGCGGCCGCTATTTTATCTACAAAATTTCATACTCCCACCTGTGCGGTTTATCAGAACGTAGCAGCGAAGGCTGTTATGGATAAAGACGAAATAAAACAAAACCTTATTGACCAGCTAACAGGTGCAGTTCGCTGGACGCAAAGTGTACAGGCAATGATTGCCGACGGAGCATCCCGGTTTACGGAAGCTGGTCCGGGCAAGGTACTGCAGGGCCTTGTTCAGAAAATTAATAAAGAAATGCAGGTTGATGGTGTAAGCTAACCATTAGTTAATATCAATAATTCCATTGATCCATTCCGGGTCAAAATTTGTATTATACTTCTTGTAAAAGTTTATTGCCGGCTCATTCCATTCAAGCACCTGCCAGGTAATGCGGTTGAAGTTTTTTTCTTTTGCTTCTTCAATCAACTTATCAAAAAGCATTTTACCTATTCCTTTTCCCCTTGCCTGTTCGGTTACCAGTATATCTTCCAGGTACATTGCCTGCCCCTTCCAGGTTGAGTAACGGATGTAGTATAATGCGAACCCGAGAATTATACCATTTTCTTCAGCAACAAAAGCCCACCATACAGGTTGCTCTCCAAAACCACTATCAACAAAGTGCTTCAGTGAAACAGTTACCTCCTCCGGGGCTCTTTCATAAACAGCAAGTTCTTTAACCAGTTCAAGAAGTCTTGGGCAATCTTCACTTACTGCTCTGCGAATTTGTATTCCCATTTTTGTTCGATTAGTTTAATGCTTGTGCCAGATCGTTGATTATATCCTGCACATTTTCTATGCCTACATTCATCCTTATCAGCCCATCGGTAATGCCATATTTCTCTCTTTCTTCTTTTGGCACACCTGCATGTGTCATTGATGCAGGATGTGAAAGCAATGAATCGCAGGTGCCAAGCGAAACAGTTCTCACACACATTTTTAATTTGTTCAGGAAAGCTTTGCCAGCTTCAATTCCGCCCTTCAGTTCAAAACTGAGCATACCGCCTGGATGTTTCATTTGCTTAAGGGCAATATATTGGTCAGGGTGATGCTCTAAGCCGGTATAGTTTACTTTGGCCACTGCCGGGTGTGTATCTAAGTAGTTGGCCACTTCCATAGCATTATGGCAATGCCGTTCCATTCTTACTTCGAGTGTTTTCATTCCTTGTATCAGCATAAAGGCATCAAAAGGATTTGAATTTGAACCAAGCAGCCGATGAAATTTTGTGCATTTGGTATTCATGAATTCAATGTCTTTACCCAGAAGGATGCCTCCAATGGCAGTGCCATGTCCGTTCAGGAATTTTGTAGTGGAATGAATAATAAAATCAACACCATACCTGAAAGGCTGCTGCAGGTATGGTGTGGCGAATGTATTATCGCAGGCCACTATGCAGTTATACTGTTTGGCAAGTTTTGTAAGTTCTTCAATATCCACACACTGAATGGTGGGGTTAGCTGGTGTTTCCAGGTAAACCATTTTAATGGATGAATCTGATTTCAGCATTTTCTCTGCCTCATCTAAATTCCTGAGATCAGCAATTACCGGGGTGATGTTTAATTCGGGTAATACTTTGATAAGCAGTTCATTTGTGCCGCCATACAATGAGTAGTGAGAAAGAATTTTATCCCCTGATTTCAAAGTGGCAAGCATCAGTGTGGTGATGGCAGCCATGCCGGAAGCATGAAGAATACCTTTAGCTTCCATATTTAAACCGAAACATTCAAGAAGGGCAATTTTTTCTTCTGCTTCATTTATGGTTGGGTTACCCCATCTGCTGTAAATGTATCCTTGCTCCTGTCCGCCAAAACGGCGCATGCCCTGCTCGGCGGAATCAAATTCATAAGTACTGCTTGCATAAATGGGAACGAGGTGTGCATACATAGGATCCTTTTTGTGGCCACCATGCACTGCTATTGAGCTCCAGCCGGAAACCTGAAAATTTTTATCCATTGCTGATTATTATTGTAGTTAAAAATAAGCAGCCAAAAGTAGTTTAATAATCATTATGGCCGGATCAGTAATTTATACCCGGCTCATCATGATTACCACTCTTTCATTTCCGGATCCCGGCGAAGCCAAAAGGTAAGGAGCAGTGCAATGCCTAATGCAATGCCCGCCAGAATGAGAATAAAAATAAAGGGGTCTTCTTTTAAATGTTCTTTGAAACTTTCGCTGTCAAGCACAAAATAAACGGCAGGTACGGCTATCAGGTAAATCAGGAATAATTTCAGTACGGATTTTAGAAATTTTTTGCTTTGACGGTTAATCATTAAAACAGATTTTATGGGTTGCTACAAAAAAAGAACCAGGATGATATGTTTACGCATATCAGTATTCTTCCAGCAAGCATCCTCCTGCTTACTGAATTATTCGAAAACCGAATAACATAGAAAAGGCTGAATTTTCTTATTTGGCATCGTAGGCCCACTTCACTAAAGTGGCACCCCAGGTAAAACCGCCTCCGAAAGCGGCGAGGACAATGTTGTCACCTTTTTTTAACTGGCTTTCCCATTCCCAAAGGCAGAGTGGAATAGTACCGGCTGTTGTATTTCCAAATTTCTGGATATTTATCATCACTTTCTCTTTTGGAAGGCCTATTCTGTTGGCTGTGGCATCAATAATGCGCAAATTGGCCTGGTGCGGCACCAGCCAAGAAATATCATCCCCGGTAAGATTGTTTCTTTCAAGTAATTCGGCACTTACATCGGCCATACCTTTTACGGCAAACTTAAAAACCGGCTGTCCGTCCTGAAAAGCATAATGTTCCCTGGCCGTAACAGTTTCAATCGATGCAGGTTTCTTCGAGCCTCCTGCTTTCATATGCAGGTATTGTCCGCCGCTGCCATCCGTTCTTAACAACGAATCCTGTATGCCAAGGCCTTCTTCATTGGGCTCCAGCAATACAGCACCCGCACCGTCGCCGAAGATGATGCAGGTTGCCCTGTCCTGGTAATCTATTATCGAACTCATTTTATCGGCGCCACAAACCACCACTTTTTTATAGCGGCCGCTTTCAATCAATGATACACCGGTTGTAAGTGAAAACAAAAAACCTGAACAGGCAGCCAGTAAATCAAATCCCCAGGCATTTTTAGCGCCTAATTTATCGCAGGCGATATTTGAAGTAGAGGGAAAAATCATATCAGGGGTTACGGTGCCTACAATCAGGCAATCTATTTCTTCGGGGCTGATGCCTCTTTTCTCGCATAACTGTCTTACAGCCGGTACAACCATGTCAGAGGTGGCAAGTCCTTCACCTTTCAGAATTCTTCTTTCAGAAATACCGGTACGGGTACGTATCCATTCGTCATTGGTATCAACTATCTTCTCCAGGTCAAAATTTGTCAACACATCCTGTGGCACATATCCGCCAATTGCTGTAATGGCGGCTGTAATTTTTTTATTGCTCATGCTTCAAGTATTAATAAAAGTGGCCAAAGTTAAGGCAGAACGGCGAAACATCTTTTTGTATCCCTCCGCCGGAGGCATCGGCCTCTTTTCTTATTTTCGCAGCTATGATTGCATTCCTGAAAGGTCGCTTTGCGCATAAAACACCGGCACTGGTGCAGATTGATGTAAGCGGTGTGGGCTACGAAGTGCAGATTAGCTTAAATACATACTCAAAAATTCAAAATCTTGAAGAGGGGCTGCTCTATACAGTACTGATCATCCGGGAAGATGCACACCTGCTTTTTGGCTTCGCTGATACATCTGAAAAGGAAATGTTTCAGCACCTGATTAATGTATCGGGCATTGGTGCAACAACAGCAAGGGTGATGCTGTCATACATGAAACCGGAAGAACTGGCAAGGGCTATTTCCGGCGGTGATGTGAAGACCCTTGAAGGGATAAAAGGAATCGGGAAAAAGACCGCCGAACGTTTAGTATTGGAACTCAGGGATAAAATGGCAAAACAGCCACTGGAAACAAATATTTTGTCACTGAAAAACAATACTTTGCAGCAGGATGCGTTAAATGCTCTGCTGGCTTTGGGCATTAACAGGCAGGCTGCCGCCCAGGCTTTGGAAAAAACGATGGCAGCCAATCCGGCATTATCCGTTGAGGAACTGATTAAACAGGCACTCCGTACCTTGTAGCAAAACTCTTATTTACTGGAAACTAATTGATTGGAGAAACATTGAACCTTAGAACTTTTCATATTTTACGGCCACTCTTATGCACCGCATTTATGTTTGTAGCATTATTGCAGGGTGCTGCTGCCGATGGAAACCCCGGTTTCTATTACAGGAACGGATTTATTCCCGATACTTCAAAAAATCCCATTAAGGACAGGTATGGCGATCCCTACAGCTATCCTAACCGAAATACTTTCGACCTGAAGGATACAGCTTTTATCAAAAGAACAATTGAATACGACCCCCGCACAAAGCAGTATTACATTGTAGAAAAAATTGGAAATAAATACTACCGCACCCCTACAGCTTTCAGCATGGACGAGTTTGTAAGGCTGCAGGGCAAAAAAGACGAGGAAGATTATTTCAAAAAAAGGGCAAGCCTGCTTGCAAATATGAACCGTAGGCAGTTTAAGCCCAAGTTCAAAGTGTCAAACGACTGGTTTAACCGCATAATGGGTGCCGGACCTGACGGAAAAGTAAAGATTGACATCCGTCCGACTGGTTATGTTGATTTTCTGGCAGGCTACCAGGGACAAAACATTCAAAATCCAACCTTACCTGAAAGAGCAAGAAAGAATGGCGGTCTGGATTTTAACATGAACTCCCAGTTGCAGATGGATGCAAGCATTGGTGAAAAACTGAAGTTGCCAATCAACTACAACACACTGGCCAACTTCAATTTTGAGAACCAGCTGAAACTTGATTTCAGGGGAAAGGACGACGACATTATCAAGCAGTTCCAGGCAGGTAATACAAGTTTTGCATCTAAAGGAACGCTGATTCCGGGTGCACAATCCTTATTCGGCGTAAAAACACAGTTGCAGTTCGGCAAACTTTTCATTACATCGGTTTTTGCCAATCAGCAGTCACAACGGCAGACTCAAAATCTGCAGGGTGGAACATCAGCACAAAGCTTTTCGCTGAAAGCCGATGAATACGATGAGAACCGGCACTTTTTGATGGGACAGTACTTCAGAAAGAATTACAACAAGTCAATGGAAAAATTGCCTGTTGTTAATTCAAGGGTGATTATTCAAAGAGTGGAAGTGTGGGTGACAAACAGAAATGGTACTACAACCGATGTAAGAGATGTGGTGGGCTTTATGGATCTGGGCGAAAACAATCCTTATAACACAACCGTATTGTCGGGAACGCCAAGCGATTTACCTAATAACGGAGCCAATAATCTTTACTCGATTTTAAATTCTAATCCTGCTTACAGAAATTCTTCCACATCCCAAAGCCAGTTAACAGGGTTGGGACTTCTGCCTGTACAGGATTTTGAAAAAACATTTGCCAGGAAACTGCAGCCAACTGAATATTATTTCAACCCGCAGATTGGTTTTCTATCACTCAATCAGCCGTTGCAGCCTGATGAAGTACTCGGGATAGCCTACCAGTACACTTATAATGGAAGAGTGTTCCAGGTAGGTGAGTTTTCGCAGGATGTGCCGCCGGATTCAACCGGTAATTCTCAGAAACTGTTGTTCCTTAAATTACTGAAAGCAACTTCTCAGCGTACCAATCTTCCTATTTGGGATTTGATGATGAAGAATGTGTATTCAGTAGGTTATGGCCAGTTGGAAAGACAGGATTTCCGTCTTGATCTTACTTACGAAGAGCCAAGCCTTGGTGAGAAGCGTTACCTGCCGCCCACTGATGTTATCAGTCAGCACCAGGGCCAGCCGCTTATTTCACTAACAAATCTCGACCGGCTGAATAACCAGAACGACCCGCAGCCGGATGGTGTGTTTGACTTTGTGGAAGGCTATACCATTATTTCATCGCAAAGCCGTATCATCTTCCCCGTGCTGGAGCCTTTCGGTCATGATTTGGACTATGTGTATTCAACCCTGGCACAGCGAAACAAGTACTTGTATTACCCGCTGTACGATACCATTAAGGCCATAGCTCAGACCTATGCCAACCTTAACCGGTTTAAGATTGTGGGCAAATCAAAATCTTCGGGCACACCGGGCGGTGGTACCAGCGAATACCAGTTGGGATACAATATTCCCCGTGGCTCGGTAACAGTTACTGCCAACGGGCAGGTGCTTCAGGAAAATGTGGATTATGAAATAAATTATGACCTGGGAACCCTACGGGTTACCAACCAGGCCGTTATTAATTCCGGTATTCCGGTAAGCATTAATTATGAAAATAATCAGGCCTTTGGCTTCCAGCAGAAAAGTTTTCTGGGTGTAAGGCTCGACTACCAGGTAAATAAAAAATTGTCGCTTGGCGGAACCATTGTACGCCTTAGCGAAAGACCCTTCTTTACCAAACAGTCTTATGGTGAGGATCCAATCCGGAATACCATGTATGGGTTTGATGTGGATTATCGCAACAATCTTCCCCGGTTAAGCAAGTGGCTGGATAAACTTCCTTTTTATTCTACAAAAGCTATTTCTTCGGTTACAGCGTATGCTGAAGCCGCTGTACTGCAGCCGGGCCATGCCAAGCAAATCAATGGTACAAACTCAAATGGAGATATTGACCGTACCGGTCAGGTTTATATAGATGACTTTGAAGGCACCCGTGCCGGTATCGACCTGCGGTTCCCGTTAATAAGCTGGACACTATCTTCCGTTCCGCAGGGCAATGGTCTGTTTCCTGAAGCAAACCTTAACAACGACCTGGCCAGTGGCTACAACCGTGGAAAATTAGCATGGTATAATATTGAACCGGTCTTACAGGAAAGAAGCAATGGCAACAACCCGCTGAGAAATAACCTGGCTGAACTGTCAAAGCCCGAAACAAGGCAGGTTCTGAGAAAAGAAATTTTTCCTCAACAGAGTTTTCAGTTGGGTGAAGGGCTCCTTACCACTTTCGATGTCGCTTTTTATCCTAAAGAAAGAGGTCCGTATAATTTTGAATACAGGTCGGGCAGGATGAATGCAAATGGCCAACTTACAAATCCCCGCCAGGCATGGGGTGGTATGATGCGCAATATTGATCAGACCGATATGGAAACTGCCAATATTGAGTATATCGAATTCTGGATGCAGGATCCTTTTATTAAGAACACTGCAAACCCTAATGGCGGTAAACTCTACTTCAACCTCGGTAATATTTCTGAAGACATCTTAAAAGACGGCAAAAGGGAATATGAGAATGGCTTAAGAACACCTACCAACAATGCCCGCATGGACGAAGGCACTGTGTGGGGACAGGTGCCTGCCATTCCAATGCAGCTTACTAATGCCTTCAGCAGTAATACAGATGACAGGCTGTTCCAGGATGTGGGTTATGATGGTTTGATGGATACGGCTGAATTAAGGAAATTCACCAGCTATCTTTCTAATCTTGCTGCCTCTCAGGGTTCCGGTTCTTCCGTTTACCAAAAAGCACAAAAAGACCCTTCGAACGACAACTTTGTTCCTTACAGGGATCCGGCTTATGACCAGGGTACTCCGGCTGGTATTTTGCAACGTTATAAAAACATCAACAACCCGCATGGCAACTCTCCGGTGGCTGATGGCAATACACAATTTGTAAATGCCTTCACCCAATACCCTGATGCAGAAGAGCTGAACAGGGATAACACCATGAACGAGGCCGAAGAATACTTCCAGTATGAGGTGGACATCAAGCCGAACATGGCAGTTGGCTCTAACTTTATTACCGATAAGCGTATTGCCACTTATACTCCTGTTGACGGAAGCCCACAGCGTAATGAAACCTGGTATCTTTTTAGAATACCTATTAACGAATACCAGACCAAAGTGGGCAACATCCCCGACTTTAAGTCCATCCGCTTCATCAGGATGTTTGTTACCGGTTTTGACGATTCAGTGGTGATGAGGTTTGGCAAGCTGGAACTGGTACGTAACCAGTGGAGAAAATTCAAGAACAATATCGATACCACTGGACAGAACACTAATATCCCATCACCTGATCCAACAACAGTAAATGTACTTGCAGTAAATATTGAAGAGAACGACCAGCGTCAGCCTATTCCTTACCGCATTCCTCCTGGAATTCAAAGACAGGAAGAACTGAGCAATAACAATACATCCTTTTACAGGAACGAGCAGTCAATCAGTATGCAGCTTTGCCAGCTTGCACAAAACGATGCAAGAGGCGTATTCAAAACCCTGAATATGGACATGCGTCAGTATGGAAGGCTGAATATGTTCATCCATGCAGAATCTGTACAGGGCCAGCAGCAGGTAATGGATGGCGACCTGAAAGCTGTTGTCCGTATCGGAAACGATTTCTCCGGCAACTACTACGAAGTAAAAATTCCATTGAAGATTACAGACTTTGGCGCAACAGACAGTGCCCGGATATGGCCAAGAGATAACTATCTCGACTTCGACCTGGAAGAACTTACCAATCTAAAAACAAGACGTAACGGCCTTGCATTGCCGCCTTCACAATATTATTCTGAAACAAATGCAGATGGTCGCACCTATGCCATCATGGGTAATCCCAACCTGGGCGAAGTAAGAGGAATGTTGCTGGCGGTTGAAAATGTGAAAGTGCCCGAGTTTGCCTGCACTGAAGTTTGGTTTAACGAACTGCGCCTGTCACGCCTCGATGAAAAAGGTGGCTGGGCTGCTATTGGCCGTGTTGATTTTAAACTGGCCGACCTGGGTACACTGACACTTTCAGGAACTGCCAAAACAAGGGGCTTCGGTACGCTGGAGCAGCGGGTAAACGAAAGAAGCCGTGAAGACCTCTACACCTTTGATGCCTCTGCCAATATTGAAGCTGGTAAACTGCTGCCTAAAAAACTCGGATTGCAGATACCGGTCTATATGGGTATCAGCAGAACAACAAGCACTCCTGAATACGACCCGTACGACCTTGATATCAAACTCAGGGATAAAATAAAGAATGCAAGCGGCAAAGAGAAGGATTCTATTAAGAGCAACTCCCAGGATGTTACCACCATCAAAACCATCAATCTTACCAACGTAAGAAAGATGAAGACAGATGGCAAGAAACCTAAAATCTGGAGTGTAAGCAATTTCGATTTCAACTACTCGTACATACAAACTGTTTCGCACAACCCGCTGATTGAAAATGAAGAGATGAGGCGTACCCGTGGTGCACTCGGTTATACCTATTCACCGCAGGTAAGACCATTCGAGCCGTTCAGGAAGATGATTAAATCAAAATCACCCTGGCTGGCATTGATTAAAGAGTTTAACCTCAACCCCGCTCCGTCACAGCTTTCTTTCAAGGCAGATGTGTTCAGGCAGTTTGGTGCGGTAAGGCCGAGAAATGTTGGCGGTGGTCCGTACAAGATTCCGGAGACCTACAACAAGTATTTCACTTTCGACAGGTATTATATCCTGCAGTGGAATCTTACCCGTTCCATCACCATCGATTACAACGCCACCAACTTTGCCCGTATTGATGAACCTTACGGACGTATTGATACGAAGACAAAGAAAGATTCTATTCGCAGCAACCTCTTTAAAGGCGGAAGGAATACCAAGTACATGCAGGAGGCAACAGTGTCTTACAATGTGCCTACCAACCGTATTCCGCTGCTCGACTGGACAAGTATTCGTGCCAGCTACAATACCAAGTACAACTGGCTGGCGGCTTCGCTGATGCCGGAAGCAAGGGCATTGGGTAATACTCTATCCAATACGCAAACAAGAACCATTAATGGTGAACTGAAGTTCGAGGAGCTTTATAACAAGTGGCGTTTCCTCAGGGCTGTTAATAGCGGCTCTCAAGCGGCCGGAAATTACAACCAGGGCAACAACAACGCCGGTGGCGATGAAATGGGCAAAGGCAAAAACAAAGGCAGGTCGAAAGAAAAGAATACAGAAACTAAGAATAACAAAGGAAACCAGGGAACTGCCGCAGATAACCAGGCGAAGCAAATTGCAGCCTTAAGTGTTACCGAGGGTAAATTCCGCTACGATACCATCCGCAACAAAGCCGGAAAGATTATCAAGATTAAGAAGAAGCGGATTAAGAAAGTTAAGCAGCCTAAAGAACTGAAACCGCTGCCCGAAATATCAGGTGTACCTAAAGCATTGCTGCAACTGGCAACAGCCGTTAAACGGGTGGGCATACAGTACACCGAAGATATGGGCACAACGCTTCCCGGTTTTATGGACAGCACAAGGGTGCTGGGCCAGAACCTTAAGAGCAGCCAGCCCGGCTTTGGTTACATATTCGGCTACCAGCCCGATACCAACTGGATAAACAACTTTGGCCGCAAAGGATTATTGTCTAACGATACATTAGTTACGGCAATGATACAGCAGCGCTACAACCAGCGGCTCAATCTTACGGCACAGGTTAGTCCGTTCCGTGATTTTAATATTGACATCAACCTCGACAAATCTTTCGACAAGAATTATTCTGAACTGTACAAAGACACCAGCTGGACGGATAACGTTGGCCTCACCCGCCTCAACCCGTATGCAGCCGGCAGCTTCAACGTAAGCTATATCGCATTCCAGACCTTGTTTGAAAAGTTTGACCCCAATGTTATTTCCACTACATTCAAACAGTTCGAAGCTAACAGGCTCATCCTTTCCAGAAGGCTGGCGGGACTCAACCCCAACCATACTTCAGCCACAGGCGGCGGACAGGATGCCGATGGCTACTTTAAAGGATACGGCCGCTACTCGCAGGATGTGGTGATACCTGCATTTATTGCAGCATACACCAAGAGAGATCCGCTGACGGTTAACCTGATTAAGAACAGCAACCCCAACCTGCGTTCCAATCCGTTCTCCGGCATTATGCCGAAACCAAACTGGACGGTTACCTACAATGGCCTCTCCAGGATCAGCGGGATGGACAAAGTGTTCACCAGCTTTACGCTGCGCCATGGCTACCACAGTACTTTCAGCATGAACAGCTTCAACACGGCGCTGTTGTTTACCGATCCGTTCCGTGTGGGCTACCCTTACTTCAGGGATACGCTTACCGGCAACTTTATTCCTTACTTCCTCATACCGAACCTTACCATACAGGAGGCATTCGATCCGCTTATCGCACTGGATATGACCTTTACCAACCAGCTGTCGTTAAGCTTTGAGTACAGGAAGAGCCGCCAGTTAAGCCTCAGCTTAGTTGACTACCAGCTTGCCGAGAACCAGTCGAAAGAAGTTACGTTCAACCTGAACTGGAGAAGAAAAGGCGTGCCAATCATTAATAAGTTTCCGTTTATGAAAGGCAAATTAGATAATGATGTTACCATCCGGGTGGATTTCAGCCTGCGGGATGATGCCACTGCCAACAGCAAGCTTGACCAGGGAACATCCTTTGGTACAGCCGGGCAGAAAGTGATACGCATTGCACCGTCAATAGACTATGTGATTAATAACCGGGTAAGTATGAAGTTCTACTTTGAGCAGAACAGGAACATACCCAAGATCAGTAATGCTTTCCCCATTACCAATACCCGTGGCGGTGTGCAGGTGCGTATTTCGCTGGCGCAGCAGTAGGAGAGTGCAGGTATTTACTTAATGATATTGAAGGGTGGCGGTTTCGCCACCCTTTTTCTTTTTTTTCTTTGGGGCTGTCGGCAGTAGTAACTCCGGTCAGCTACTGTCCCGGCTGTCCGCTATACCTTCGCTACGCTGCGGTGCCACTTTCATCCGGCAGCCCTTCAGCAGTAATACATATCCGGTAAAGACACTTAGAAGATGAATGTGATTTTTTACACAGATTTTATGTTAGGCGCAGTTTATCTCCAATAGTCGTGTTGCTCTACCTTGATGAAAAAAGTTTCTGTCTCATCGAAAATGAACCCGATTGAAGCTCCTTCAATTTTAATTTTCGGACAGTCGTCTTTGTAGATATTATAGATGTATTCAACGTAGTTCTTTCTTTCGGGGTACCCTTTATAGTATTTCTGGATGAGGTTTGGTTTCCCAAGCATTGAAAAAAGGAACCCATTCGTTATTGAGTCAGTCGTAACGTTTGAAAAAAGCATTGATAGCTTTAATCGATCTCCTTTACAAGAAGTTGAATCTAATTTCCATTGATTCGACACCTATCTGCATATGCTCGACAGAGTCTGGCCGCTTTGACCTTTACTGATCAAATGGATGAAGAAACAGAGTACTATTTTAAAAATAGTACACATAAACTTGAAATTAATGAGAGCAGAATTGCGCCAATGCATTGTTGGGCGCAGTTATATTCCTATAACATTTTGTAACCATTCAATCAAGGGCGGGATAATTAGGACTGAAGGTATTGTAATTAATATAAATGTTGTGTAGATTCTATAAATTTTTAATAAGGGCTTATGTTTTCCTATTCCGATGGTTGTTTTTGGATGAAAAACTGCCAATAGTAAAAAGCATACGCAGACAGCTAATATCTTAAACAGTTTATTGTAAGAGAGACTTTCTTTGGCTTCAGGAGGCGTATAGTCTGCGGAAATTTTTAAAAGTAATTCTGTTGCTTTAGCCTGGTTCGTATTATTGACTCCTACTTTTAGTAAATCAATTGTTTCCTGTTTATAGTACTCTTTCGCACTTCTATCCGTCGAAATATAATAAGTCGACGTAAAAAATAAAAAGAGCATCCCTAACATGCCTATGACTAACGCGTAACTATTCCACGCTTGCTTAACCTTGTTTGGCTTATGCTTCTCCACCCAATTTTCAATTTGATATTTAATTTCCTCTTGGCAATCTTGACTGGAACAAGCTACTGAATACGACAATTCGCCGTCATATCTTCTCTCTATGACTAACGAAAATTGATTGTTATATCCAACACTGATGTCAACTTTGAGTTCTTTGGGCCTAAAATCCTTGATTTTTGAATCTTTTAAAATGCCAAGAACCGATTGATCGACAAGTTTTGTTGCGTCTTTCGATATCAGGGTTACTTTCTTTTTGAGTTCCTCCTTATTGCGTGCCTTTATTTTTGCTAATGCACTACTAAAATCCTTGTCATAGCCTTTTTGAATATTGTATTTAGCCTCCTGTTCACTATTAAAATCTGCGGATTTCATGATCTCTTCTTCTACAAAAAGTAGAATGGGATCCAACTCTTCTAGTTCATTTTTTCCTAAGAACCAGGGACCTTTTATTTTTTTCTCAGCAGGAATAAACAGTTGTCCCATTTACTAGGTAGTGTTTTAAGTATTTGAAGTACATAAATAATTGCGCCAACTCATAAATATACGAAATTGTTCGCCCCGGCGTCTCCCGTGTTGTGGATTTGTGCCAGGCAGGGACGCCGGGATTTATGACCTCTTACCTTCTTCTATCTTCCTCAACACCTCCTCTACATCCTTGACCTCAAACCCAGCATGCTTACCAGAAATATAAAACCTCGCCGAACTATGCTCATACTTTGTTATATCGGCAGCAAGGTTCCATTTGCCCGTACACGGATTATTGTGAATGTACAATAGTTTCTGATAAGCAAATGCCGCTGTTTCACAATATTTCCAGTCAAAAGACTCTTTCCATATTTCATGCCGGTGGCCATTCTTCCTGTCTTTAGACTTTACTGCCTGCTCCAGCAATTGGAGTGTTTCTGTTTCATT
>Ga0209572_1000655_pt1 | contig 43148 bp, 45 predicted proteins | sample EBPBio232012_DNA_FD_185867 | JGI IMG/M metagenome (GOLD analysis project Ga0209572, IMG submission 185867) | Wastewater treatment Type I Accumulibacter community from EBPR Bioreactor in Madison, WI, USA - Reactor 1_1/23/2012_ DNA (SPAdes)... | ecosystem: Engineered > Bioreactor > EBPR >...
AAGTGATACATCAGCACCGTAACGTTATGGCTCTTGTGCAAGTACTCGCTCATCCTCCAAGCTTACGCCGCAAGCGGCGGGGAATAGGACCCGCAGAGATTCAAGTTATCGACCGACGACCAAGAGCTGGAAGCATTGAAGGTGGACACACCGTTGCGTGCGTTCTATGTGCAGATGCTTATGTCGGCGTCGCTGCGACTGGTGCCGAAGAACCGGCGCGACGAGCTGACAGAGTCCTTCGAGGAGACCTCACACGAGATCTTTAGGCAGCTAATGCCAACGGGCTGGGAGGTTCACCGCTTTGGCGCGAAAGGCGCGAACCGCTACGAAGGTCTGCTTTTTGATAAGCTGAAAGCCCTAGTTAAGGACCTGCGTGGAAAGCTACATCTGCAGGCCAAAGACTTCAAGCCCAATGATCGTGGCGACGGTGGTTTGGACCTCGTCGCATGGCATCCGATGGCTGGCGACGAGCGTGATGGTCTGCCGATCGCGCTCGCGCAGTGCGGTTGTACGTCGGATGGCGACAGCTGGAGCAAGAAATCCCTTGAAGCCGCCCCAGCCAAGCTGAGACCGCACATCCACTTGCTGCACCCTTGGTCCACGTACTACTTCATGCCTCACGACCTGACGGAGGCGTCCGGCACGCAGATCGACTGGCAGCAGCGGGCCAACTTGACCGAGACAATCGTGATCGACCGCTCCCGTCTGATCCGGCTGGCAACGCTCTATGGTTCGGTCGATAGGTGCGTGACGGCAAAGGCAACGGTTATTGAGGCCGTCGCGCTGACCTACTGAGGCCTACCAGATCGACTTTGGCAGAGCCTTGGCAACAGCGGCAAACAGAGGTGGTGGCACAGCATTCCCGACGACCGTGTAGCGCATGTCCAAGCTGCCGTTATCCGTATCAGGAAACTTGAAGTCCGAGTCAAAGCCCTGGAGCCTAGCCGCCTCGCGGTATGTGAACCGTCGAGCTGGCCGGTCGTTCTCAAACTCCCAAACGTTGTGACGCAACTTGCGTAACGGCGGGCTGATCGGGTGCAACGGCATGTGACGGGGGTTGGCCACGATTGTCTTCGACAACTCGTTCCAATCCCGACGGCGGTCACGCGAGAGGTAGTACCAGTGGAAATCGCGCCGGTAATACTCGTCTTCTGATGGCCAGTGCCGCATGTAGCGCAGTGCGTCTTTAATCGTCTGGTGCGGCTTGAGCTTGCCCTCCCCGTGAGTCGCCTCAGGGAATTGAAAGTCGGCACTCAGGTCGTTCCTCGTGCCGACTATCAGGATGCGCTTACGCTCCTGCGCTACGCCGTAGTTCGCCGCGTTCAGCAGCGCATTTTTCACGTTGTAACCGATCTCGGAGAACACCTTGATCTGGTCGAGTAGCAGGTGGCGGTAGTTCGTCCGCACCATACCCGACACGTTCTCTACGATGAAGGCCTTCGGTTTCATCTGCGCGAGAGCGCGTGCGAACTCGAGGTACAACGTGTTGATGCGACGATTCGGATCGCGCACCCCGCCCTGACTAAACCCCTGACATGGGTAACAGCCGACCAGTAGGTCCGCATTGGGGAAAAGCTTGATCTTCTGGACGTCGCCAAGCCGGTAGTCAGTCTCGGCGTGATTCGCTTCGTACACGTCCTTCGCGTATGCCAGCTTGTCATTCGCCATCAAGACCGTGAAGCCGGCTTGGGCGATGCCCAAATCCGACCCCCCACAGCCTGAAAAGAGAGAGACAGCCGTCTTCATGTTGTTTGCGAATCCATACTGCGAACAAGTGTATCCGCTGTCCACTGCCGCGCCCCAACCACACAACATAACGAGCCTATACGGCACCAAGCACAAAGGACCAAATTTTCCAACGACCCACGGTGCAACGGAAAATGCTGGAAATCCGCCGGTACAAGCTCTAGTGGGCCGGCAGGCTGCACCGGTCACCTTTCGCCCGTTCGTCGTTCGCTTTTAGCAGAGCCGGTCTTCGAGAGCCCGCCGATGGCTGACTGCAACCAGCGTTAAGCGTCCTCACTGGTGGCAGCCTCAAACGCCCGTGCTCGGCGGCGAGTTCAACCAAACTTCCCGCCCACCCCCTCAATTCCCCGCCACCTTCATCTTCCCAACCAGCACCGAGCCCACCGTCTTGGCGCCGTAGGTGTAGACGTCGGCGCCCACGGCCTGGATGTTCTGGAGCATGTCGCGCAGGTTGCCGGCGATGGTGATTTCTTGCACGGGGTAGGCGATCTGGCCGTTTTCGACCCAGAAGCCGCTGGCGCCGCGCGAATAGTCGCCCGTCACGTAGTTCACGCCCTGGCCCATCAGCTCGATCACGAACAGGCCGGTGCCCAGTTTGCGCAGCATGGCCGGCAGGTCGTCGCCGGCCTGCGTCTGGCGCGAACTCAGGACCAGGTTATGCGAGCCGCCGGCGTTGCCAGTGGTCGGCATGCCCAGCTTGCGCGCCGAGTAGGTGCTGAGGAAGTAGCCTTGCACCCGGCCGCCCTTGACGACCTGGCGCGGGCGCACGCGCACGCCTTCCTCGTCGAAGGGCGAGGAACCCTTGCCGCCGCGCACGAAGGGGTCTTCGTGGATGTCGATGTGCTTCGGAAACACCGCCTTGCCCAGCGAATCGACCAAAAACGAGGTCTTTCGGTACAGCGCGCCGCCGCTGATGGCCTGCACAAAGCTGCCCAGCAGGCCGGCGGCCAGGGGCGACTCGAACAGCACCGGGCATTCGCGCGTGGTGATCTTGCGGCTTTTCAGGCGGCTCAGCGCGCGTTCGGCGGCGTAGCGGCCCACCGCCTCGGGGCTGGCCAGGGCGCGCGCGTCGCGCTCGGAGCTGTACCAGTAGTCGCGCTGCATGCCGTCGCCCTTGCCGGCGATGGGCGCCACCGACAGGCTGTGGCGCGAGCTGGCGTAGCCGCCCCGAAAACCATGCGTGTGGACGCTGAAGAAATGGCTTTGCTGGGCCGACACGCCGGCGCCTTCGCTGTTGGCGATGCGCTTGTCCACCGCCAGGGCCGCGCGTTCGCAGGCCAGGGCCAGCTCGGCGGCCTGCTCGCTGCCGACGGCCCAGGGGTGAAACAGGTCCAGGTCGGGCTGCTCGGTGGCGATGTCGGCCACGTCGGGCAAACCGGCCACCGGGTCTTCGGCGGTGAAGCGGGCGATGTCGTAGGCCGCCTGCACGGTCTGCTCGACGGCGGCACGGGAGAAGTCCGAGGTGCTGGCGTTGCCGCGCCGCTGGCCCAGGTAGACCGTCACGCCCAGCGCCTTGTCGCGGTTGCGCTCCACCGTCTCCAGCTCGCCCATGCGCACGCTGACGCTGAGGCCGGAGCCTTCCGAGGCCTCGGCCCCGGCGTCGGTGGCGCCGAGCTTTTTGGCGTGCGCCAGGGCGGTGTCCACCAGGTCTTCGAAGAATGCGCGGGAATAGCTGAAGCCCGGCAGGGGCTGGGAGGTGTTGTGCATGGTGGCTATGATACTGACGCCCACCCCCAGGCTTCACACGCTTCGCGTTGTTGCGCCTCCCCCCTCGAAGGGGGCGACGCCAGCGACCGGGCACAGCCCGGCCGCGGCGTCCGCTGGCTCGGCCTGCTCCGCGGCCATTGGGGCTCCTGAAAAAACTATCTGATATGTCCCGCAAACCCAAAAAAGGCTATTTCGTGCGTGGTCAGTTCGTGGCCGAGGGCAGCGAACTGGATCTGCAGCTCAAGCAAGAGCTGCGCGGCGAGGGCCCGAGCAAGACCGAGTTGAAGGCGCAAAGCACCGAGCTGCAGGATCTGGGCGAACAACTGCTCGGCCTGCGTGCCGATTTGCGCACGCCGCTGGCGCTGCCGGCGCGGCTGGACGACGCGCTGGCCGAGCTGGCGCGCATCACCAATTTCGAGGGCCGGCGGCGCCAGAGCCAGCTGGTGGGCAAGCTGATGCGCCAGTTGGACGACGAGCAGATCGGCGCCATCCGCGACGCGCTGGAGGTACAACGCAAGGGCTCGGCCGCCGACACGCTGCGCCTGCACCAGGCCGAGCAGTGGCGCGAGCGCCTGATCGCCGACGACGCGGCGCTCGGCGAATGGGTGCAACAGTTTCCGGCCACCGACATCCAGCAGCTGCGCGCCCTGGTGCGCCAGGCGCGCAAGGACGCCCCCGCGCCACAGGCCGCCCAGGTGGCCGAATCGACCGGCCTGGCGCCGCGCCAGGGCCGCGCTTTTCGCGAACTGTTTCAACTGCTGCGTGGCACGCTGGCGGATGCCGATTCGGAGCAAATTCCGGGCGATGTCGGCGCCGAATAATCCTGAGCAGCTCTATTTTTAATAGCACATCAGATGACTTCACAGTCCCACGACCCGGTTTGCATCGGCATTGTTTCGGTCAGCGACCGCGCCTCCAGCGGCATCTACCAGGATCAGGGCCTGCCGGCGCTGCAAGACTGGCTGAGCAAGGCACTGAAGAACCCCATCCGCTTCGAGCCGCGCCTGATCCCCGACGACACCCAGCGCATCAGCCAGACGCTGACCGAGCTGGTCGATGACGCCGGCTGCGCCCTGGTGCTGACCACCGGCGGCACCGGCCCGGCCCGGCGCGACGTCACGCCCGAGGCCACGCTGGCCGTGGCCGACAAGGAAATGCCCGGTTTTGGCGAGCAGATGCGCCAGATCAGCCTGGCTTTCGTGCCCACGGCCATCCTGAGCCGGCAGGTGGCGGTGATCCGCGGGCACAGCCTGATCATCAACCTGCCGGGCCAGCCCAAGGCCATCGCCGAGACGCTGGAAGGGCTGAAAGGCCCGGACGGCGCCCCGCTCGTGCACGGCATCTTTGCCGCCGTGCCCTACTGCATCGACCTGATCGGCGGCCCCTACCTGGAAACCCACGACGCGGTGTGCAAGGCCTTTCGCCCCAAAAGCGCGGTGCGGCCGGCGCGCTGAGGTTCAGGCGGGGTACAGCCCGGCCATGCGGGCGCGTAGGCCGGCCAGGGCAAAGATCTGCTCCAGGGTCGGGACCGGATAACCCAAGGCCCGCGCGCACTCGATGGGTGCGCCCAGAATGGCATCCAGCTCGACGCCGCGCCCGGCCTCCAGGTCCTGCAGCATCGAACTGCGGATGGCGCCCAGCTGGCGTGTCTGCGCCATGCGTTGCTCCACTGTGGTGGGCAGGGTCAGCCCCAGGTGCCGACCCAGGCCGAGGCATTCCGACATCATGGTGGCGAACAGCCGACCCACGCCGGGGTCGTCCACCAGTTGGTCGCTGGTGGCGCAGGTCAACAAGCTCAAGGGGTTGGAGCAGATGTTGCCCATCAGCTTAAGCCAGATGTCGGTGCGGATTTGCGCCGAGGCCACGGCGCCCAAACCGGCATCGGCCAACACCGCGCTCCAGCGCGTGGCGCGTTCGCTCAGACCGCCGGCCGGCTCGCCGATCACGACCCGGCCGCCAGAGCTGTGCACCACCAGACCGGGTTCCGGGCAGTGGCAGGAGGCCACCACGCTGCCGCCCAGCACGCGCGGCAGCGCGATGGCGCGTTCGGTGGCACCGTCCGGGTCCACGCTGTGCAAGCGCTGGCTGTCCAGCCCCAACCCAGACACCAGGAAATACCACCAGGGCAGGCCGTTGTTCAGGCTCAGCACCGGCGTGGTGTCGGCCAGCAGCGGGGCCAAGCTGGGCGCCACCGCCGGCAGCGCCTGGGATTTCAGGGCCAGGATCACCAGGTCTTGCGGCCCCATGGTCTCGGGCGTGGCCTCGGCGCGCACGGCGTGGCGTTGCTCGGCCTGGCCACCACTGACGTAGCGCAGCCCTTGGGCGCGCAGGGCCGCCAGGGTGGCGCCGCGCGCCAGCAGCGTCACCTGATGCCCGGCGGCGGCCAGCCGAGCGGCCACGTGGCCGCCGATGGCGCCCGCGCCGATCACGCCGACGCGGCAGGCAGAAGAGGTAAAAGCTGGGGTCATGTGGGTGCGGGTTCCGAAAAGAGGTTAGCTGTTCACAGCTCGGCCAAGCGGGCGCTGATCTGGGCCGACACCTGGCACAAGGGCTGCAGATAGCGGGCGATGGCCTGTTCGTCGCTGACCGCCGAGGCGATCCAGGTCATGCCCAGCGTGGCGATGACCTGCTGGCCCTCCAGCACCGGCACGGCCAGGGTACCGGACACGGGGCGCACTCCCGGCGCGCGCAAGGCATAGCCCTGCTGGCGGACCTTGCGCAGCCCGGCCAACAGCGCCGGTCGGTCGTGCGCCAAGGCGTCTTCCTGGTTGTCCGACCGTTGCAGCATGTCCAGCAAGGCACGCCGCTGCTCACGGTCGCAAAAAGCCAGGTAGGCGCGCCCGAGGGCCCGACTGACCAGCGACAAGCGCATGTTGATGGTGGAATGCAGCAGCGCCAACGGCGAATTGGGAATGGTGCTGTAGCGCACCACCATGGCGTCGTGGTCGAGCACGGCGACGGCGAGCGGCCATTTGATCTTTTGGGTCAGCGCGTCGGTGGGCGCGGCGGCGGCCTCGACGATGCGGGGCTCACCGTGGTAGCCAGCCGACAGCAGCTTGACGCCCGAGGCGAGGCTGTACGCCCCATACTGCTGCGCACGGACCACGATGTTGCGGCGCTGCAGGGTTTCCAGCAGGCGCACCAGCGTGGGCTTGGGAATTTGCGTGTGCTGATGCAGCATGTCCAGCGAGCACACCGGCTGGCGATTCAGGGCCTGCAGCACGTCCAGCGCGCGCTCCACCGACCGGATGGGGGCAAACGAGGACACTGCGCGTTTGGCTGGGGAGTTCGGTGGTTGGGAGCGGCCGATGACCTCAGGCGGAGGCCGGTTCGGGCGGCATGGGGTACTCGTCTCCGTTGCAAACCTGGCCTTTCTTCGAAAAATCCCAGCGCGGCGGCGCGAAGATGTCCACCAGCGCACCCGGCGCGTCGACGTTGCGGCTGGTGTGCACCACTTTGGGCGGCACCACCAACAGCGAGGGGCTGCCCATCTGCTCGGCTTCGTCGGGGCGCCACAGCGTCATGTCGGAGCCCCAGGGGTAGCGCAAATGGTGCACGTAGGTGCCAGACAGCGCCAGCGAGCCCTGCTCGAAATCGGCGTGGCTGTGCGGACTGAGTTTGCGCACGTCGCGCGCCACCGGCCGCTTGAGCAAGGGGTTCACCATCAGCTTGGCGGTGCGGAAGATGCGCATCTGGCTGCCTTCGGTGACGTGCTCGGCCAGCCGGTAATGCCGCAGCTTGTAGCCGCCGAGGGGCTCGGGCCAGGCCACCAGGGGCGCCACGTCCGGGTTCGGCGTGGCGTAGGTGGCGTGGTTGTCGGCCAGCGCCAGAAGATCGGTGACGTCGCTGGAGAACACGCGCACCAGTAGGCCGGCGCCTTGCACACGCAGGCGGCTGGCGCCCGGCGGCACGATGGTCAGGCTGTCGCCACCAGCGTGGAGGACCTCCGAGCCGGCCTGCACCTCGACCGACAGGTTGGGCGTGTCCGGCACCAGCAGCACGTATTCGTCCGGATTGTCCCGCTGCAGGGTGTCCCCGGTCTGCACGCGCGAGACGACGACGAGAAAGTTCGCGCCTCGGGTGATCCAGGCCAGGCAGCTGTCGCCTGACACCGGGCGCGGCGCCTGTGCGTGGTGCCGCGCGTAGGTGGCGATCTGGGAGGTGAGCAACGGCATCGGCGTTCCAAAAAAAAGTTAATCGAGGTGCGCGATGGCTTGGGCCGCATCGCGCAGCAGGGTCTGATCGGAGGCCACGACGAACCAGTCCGCACCAAGGGCGGCGAACTTCTCGCGCTCGGCGTTGCCCGACACGTGCATGCCGGCCAGCTTGCCAGCGCGCCGTGCCGCGTCCAGCACATGCTGGGTGGCTTGGGTCACGCGCTCGTCGCGCGAGTTGTCCAGCCCCATCGACAGGGCCAAATCGGCGCGCCCGATGAACAGGCCGGCCACGCCAGGTACGGCGGCAATCGCCTCGGCATCCTGAACCGCTGCATCGGATTCGATCTGGCAGATGATTCGCGCCTCATCGCCCACGCGCAAGGCCTCCTTCATGCCCAGGCTGCCGTAGCCGGCGAAGCGCGGCGAGCCAGAATAGCCGCGCACGCCGCCACGGTAGCGCGCCATGGCCACCACCTCGCGCGCCAGCGCGGCGCTGTCCACGTGCGGCACCAGCAGGCCGGTGGCGCCGATGTCCAGGCACGACAACACCAGGGCCGGGCGAATCTCGGGAATACGGATGAAGGCCTGCAGGTGCGTGGCGCGGGCGGCCAGGACCATCAGATCGAGCATGGCGCGGTCGAGGGGGGCGTGCTCGGCGTCGATGCAGACGAAATCGAGCCGCGTGGTGCCCAGCACCTCGATGACGTGGGGCGAGGCGGTCTTGACGAAGGTGCCCAGTTGCAATGGTCGGTTCATTTCGGGGGCTTTTGTAGTTGTGGCCGGTTGTGTAGCGTGCCCAGCTCGGCATACAGCGGGCCTCCCAGGCGGCAAATGGGACGCATCTTCACGCTGTCGACATGGCGCCCGTCGAATACGGCGGACGACAGGTGAAACAGCAGCACTTCACCGATGTACAGCGTGTTCAAGCCACGGCCCAGGGTAATGGCCCGCTCCAGCCGGCATTCCATCTGGATCGGCGCGGCCGCCACACGCGGCACCTTGACCCGCTGGCCAGGCAGCAGATCAATGCCCAGTGCCTCGACCTCGCTGGTTTCGGGGGGATAGTCGGCACTGCAGCCGTGCATCAGCTCCATGACCTCGACATTGGGCACATTCACCACGAACTCGCCAGTTTCGACGATGTTGCGCGCGGTGTCTTTCAGCTGGCCATCCTTCGTGCCGATGTTGACCGCCACCATCGGCGGGCTGTGCGCGACGTAGTTGTATGAGCTGAACGGCGCCGCATTGACCACGCCATCCTTGCCGCGGGTGGTGATCCACGCCACCGGCCGTGGCACCACGGCCCCGACCAGCAGCCGGTAGGCCGTGGCCGTGTCCAGCGCGGTGGCGTCCAAGGTGGTGAAGTCGTGGCTGGGCATGGTGGACATGCCGGGTTCAGCCGCCACGGCCATCGCCACCCTTGACGAAGATGCGTCGGCCGGTGTCGTGGAACACGGCGCGTTGCTCGGCCTCGGTGAGCAGCGCGGCCGAGTCCAGCGCGCGCTGCACCATGTCCTGGTAAGTGCCAGATGAGGTGCCAATGTCCGAGCCCCACATGATGCGGTCGGCCCCATACAGATCCACCGCGCGGCGCAGCACCCGAGGCGCCGGAATACCCATCTCGCGACAGATGTCCAGGTTGATCGAAGTCCATTTGAACGAGATGTTGGGAATTGGCGAAAGCGTCTCGTAGCGCTCGTCCAGGCCGAAGTGCTCGCCCTCATCCATTTCAGGCTCCAGCAGATGGTCCAGGACCAGACGCACGTTGGGGTAGCGCCGTGCCAACTCGATCAGCGTGGGAATCGACGGGCCGCCACCGCCGATGGCCAGCACCTCCAGGTCCATGACCAAGCCGTGCGCCTGGGCCACCTCCCAGGTTTTCAGCGCCATGGGCGAATTCAGCCAGGGCATGCCACCGTCGGCCCCGCGGCCGCCGAACAGCCGCACGCCGGCCAGGCCATGCTCGGTGATGTAGCGGCGCACCAGGGGCGCGGTACCCGCGTCCTCGGCATCCAGGATCACGACGGCGGAGAAGATGTCGGGGTGCCGGTCGGACGAATCCAGGATGTAGCTGTTGTCGTAGCGGTAGATCATGCGTTTTTGCACCGCCACCGCGCCGTCCACCCCCTCGTGGGCCATCCATTCCAGCATGCGCGAGACGTCGGGCACCTCGTTGATGGGCTGGGGACCATGGTGGCCACCGGGCTTGCCGATCACGCCTGGCAGGCGCGGGGGCGCATTGGCCGCGCGCTGCATCGGGTTGCGCGGGTAGGCCTGCTGGTCGTCGGCGACCAAATGGGCATGGGCATCGAACAGGGTGATACGGGAGGATGTGGTCATGGCAGGAAAAACAGTCGTTGAAAATCGGGCACGCGCGCTCAGTTGAGGGTGATATTGGCCGTGGAAATCACCTTCTGCCATTTCCTGGCATCCACGTCCATGGCCTTGCGCAGTTGGGCTGGCGAGCCGGTGTGCACCACCGCGCCCAGGGTCTGCAGCTTGGCGCGGCCGTAGGTGGAGCCCACGATGTCGTTGATGGCCGTGTTCAGCGCCGTCACCACCTCTTGCGGCAGGCCGGCCGGGCCGACCACGGCAAACCACACCGTGGCCACCATGTCCACGCCCTGCTCGGTGGCGGTGGGGATGTCGCGCAAGCCCGGAAAGCGCGTCGCCGAAGTCACGGCCAGGCCACGCAACCGGCCGGCGCTGAGGTTGGGTATGAAAGCGGTGATCGGCGCCGACAAGGCCTGGATGCTGCCCGACAACAGGTCCGTCATGGCCGGGGTGTCGCCCCGGTAGGCTACGGTCGTGAGGGGAACACCCGAAACCATGGACAACTGCTCGATCGCCAGGTGACCGATGGTGCCGTTGCCGGGCTGGCCCACCGTGTACTGGGCGGGCTGCGCCTTGGCCAGGGCCAGGAACTCCTTCAGCCCCTTGGCCGGCACCTTGGGGTTGCTGGCGATCACCAGGGGAATTTCGCACACCAGGGCGATGGGGGTCAGGTCTTTCTCGGGATCGAAGGGCAGGCTCTTGTACAAGAATTTATTGTTCACCAACGGGCCGGATGTGGACAGGCCGATGGTGTAGCCATCCGGTGCCGCCTTGGCGACCTGGTCGGTGCCGATGTTGCCGCCCGCGCCGGTGCGGTTGTCGACGATGAACTGCTGGCCGAACTTCTCGCCGAGGCCCTGAGCGATGTAGCGGGCCACCATGTCGGTGCTGCCACCGGCCGGGAACGGCACCACCAGGCGCACCGGCTTGGTCGGCCAGTTACCGCCCTGCGCCCGTGCCGGCACGGTCATGGAGAGCCCGGCGGCGGCCAGGGCGGCGGCGAGCCAGGTGTTGAGGTGTCTGCGTTGCATGGCGATGTGTCCTGTGGCAAAAGTGAGAGGAAGCGGCGCCTACCCAGCGCCGCGTGCGCCGCGCAGGCCTTCGAGAATGCCGGGCATGCGGGCCTGGGCCCGCGCGCGCAAGCTGTCGTAGGCGTTGCCGCCGTGCACGTCGATGGCCACCGTGGCTGGCCCCAGCGCCTGTACGTCCAGGGTCAGCAGCCGGAACTGCGAGATGTATTCGTTCCAGTGCGAGCTGCGCACCGCACGCAAGGCGCGTGACAGCAGCGGACTGCCGCCGCCAAGAAAGGACAGGTAGACGCAGCCGCATGCGCGCAGGGCCGTGGCGCTGGCCTCGTCCAGACCGCCCTTGCCGCCCACGAAACGTGGTCCCAGCCCGCGTACGATGTCGGGCATCCAGGCGCTGTAGCGGGTGCTGGTGGTCGGGTTGAGGTAGAGCGGCTCGCGCACGTCGCCCACCTCCCGCACGTAAGTGCTCAGGTGCAAAAATGCCCCACCCCGCAGGTCCACTGGCAGCGGAATGCCGCCACGTACGGCCTCTGCCATGCGCTGGTGCGTGGCAATGCCAATGCTGACGGTGACCGCGCCCGTCAGGCTGACCATGTCGCCCACGCGCAGTTCGCGGATCTGGCTGGGCACCACGGGCAGTGTCAGTTCGTGCAAACGGCTCATTCCGGTGCCCTCACCCGTACAGCGTCTCGACACGCCCATCGCCGTGGATGCGCGCGGCCGTGCGTCGGTTGATCCAGCAGTTGAAGCACACCGCCACTGGCACGAAGCCGTGGCTGGCCGAGTACGCCACGTTCACGGCCATGGCGCTGCAATCTCCGCCGGTGCCCATGGCACCAAACCCCATCTGGTTGATGGCGTCCAGCAAGCGCTGCTCCATGCCCGCCAGCAGCGCATCGGGCTGCGGCTCGCCATGTGGGCGCAACACCGCTTCCTTGGCCAGGCGCGCGGCATGGTCAAAAGTGCCGCCGATGCCCACGCCCACCACGATCGGCAGACAGGGTTGCGAGCCAGCGCGCAGCACCACGTCGAGCACGTAGCGCTCCACGTCCTCGACGGTGGGGTACACGAAGGCCTCCATGGCCTCCCAGCGTCCCGTGCCCATGGCCTTGGGCGCGCAGACGATGTCCACGTAGTCGACGTCGTCTATCAGGTCAAAGCTGACGATCGGTACGTCCTTGCCGGCGTGGCTGCGCTCATGGGTGAGCGGGTGGGTGACCATTTTCAGAATCGGCGGGTTCATGGTCGCCGCCAGTTCGGCGAAGCCGTCCTGGATGGCCTGACGCACCGGCCCATTGAAACGCACTCGGGTGCCCACCTTGACGCTGTAGGTCGGCAATCCGATGTCGCTGCACACCAGTTGCCCCTCGCGCGCAGCCGTGTCGGCGCTGTCGAGCATCAGGCGGAAGGTGCGGCGCGCGGTGGGATCGGTCTCGCGCTCGCCAGCCCGTGCCAGCACTGCTCGAGTGTCGGCCGGAATGGCTTTCAGAGAGCGCTCATAGAGCGCAGCGGTAACCGCCTTGATGGTGGCGCTGTCGATGGGCATGCGAAGGCGAATTCAGATCACTTGGGTGGCCTGAATCATGCGTCCGCGACCTTCTCCAGACAACGCAAATTTTCCAATTTTTCATTCAATGAAAAGTTGGACATCCCTCGTGATCGTCCGGCGGGCGGGCGTTTCGCGCTTGTCGGCGCCGTCTGACACGCGCCGGCGAAACTCGGTGACGCACCGGCGTGCGGCCAGTCTGAACAATGTTTTCATCCAGCCACAAACAAGCCCTCCGGCACAGGAGATTGACCATGAAAAACCTTCGCACCTTGAGCACCGTCGCCCTGATCGCCGCCACGCTGGGCGCCGCGGGCTGCTCCACCCCGCCCACCAACGCGCAGATCGGTACCGGCGTGGGCGCCGTGGCCGGTGGGGCGTTGGGCAATGCGGTGTTCGACAGCACCCTGGGCACCATCGGCGGCGCGGCAGCGGGTGCCGTCATCGGCAACCAGATCGGCAAGAACCGGGGCAACTGACGGCGCCCGGCCCGGTCCGGACGCGCGCCTACTTGCCGACGATTTCGTTCAGCTTCTCGGCCGAGAACTGCTCTTGCCGAGCCGCGTCCTTGGGCACGCAGTCCGGGTCGGTCTGGCAGGCCAGCTTTTCCACCGCCTGCCACAGCATGGCGATCTGATGCTCCTGGCTGGCGGTGCCGTCGATCAGGCCGCGCAGGGCTTGGCTGACCGGGTCGTCGCTGTTGGTCACGCCGTAGGCTGAAAAACCCATCTTGGCCGCCACTTCCTCGCGCCGCGCGTCGGCCTCGGCATGGATGATGCGCGCCGGGTTGCCGACCGCGGTGGCCCCCGCCGGCACCGGCTTGGTGACCACCGCCGAGGAGCCGATCTTGGCCCCGTCGCCCACCGTGAAGCCCCCCAGCACCTGGCTGTTGGCGCCCACGATCACACCCTTGCCCAGCGTCGGGTGGCGCTTGCTGCCCTTGGTGAGCGAGGTACCGCCTAGGGTGACGCCCTGGTAGATGGTGCAGTCGTCTCCGATCTCGGCGGTTTCGCCGATCACCACGCCCATGCCGTGGTCGATGAACACACGCTGACCGATGGTGGCGCCGGGGTGGATTTCGATGCCGGTGAAAAAGCGCCCCCAGTGCGAAATCCAGCGTGCCAGCCAGTGCCAGCCGCGCCGCCACAGCGGGTGCGCCAGACGGTGCAACACCAGGGCGTGGAAACCGGGGTAGGAAAAGAGCACGTCCCACACGCTGCGCGCGGCGGGGTCGCGCTCCAGGATGGCGTGGGCGTACGAACGGATGCGGTTGAACATGGCTTGGGCGCGAGTCTAGCGTTTGTCGCCACCGGCCGCCGTGCCCGCACCGCCGCCAGGGGCGTGCCGGGCCGCCTGCTGCATGGCGCGGGCGATGCCGCGCAGGATGTGCACTTCCTCGGGCGCCAGTTGCGCGCGGTTGAACAGCTGCTGCAGCCGGGGCATGAGCTTCTTGGGCGCGGCGGGGTCCAGAAAGCCGATCTCGATCAACGCCTGCCGCCAATGCGTCAGTAGGCCGGCGACCTGGGCGGCGTCGGCCTGGGTGGCTTCGCCCGGCCCGGCCGGCGCCGGCGCACCGGCCGCACCCGCCGCGCCAAACCGTTGCGCCAGCGCCTGCCGCCAGTCGTAGGCAATGAGTTGCACCGCCGCCGCCAGGTTCAGCGAGCCGTAGGCCGGATCGGCGGGAATCGACAGCGCCACGTGACAGCGGTACACGTCCTCGTTGGCCATGCCGTAGCGCTCCGGCCCGAACAGCAGGGCCACGCCCTCGGGCAGCGGCTGATTTTGATCGATATCAACCGTATGCCGGCGTGGATATTGCCCAGCATGCTCCTGATTCAATAGCGAATCAAAATGCTCGCGAGGCGCCCGCGTCGGGGGCCCGAAGTCGCGCGGGGTCATGGCCGTGGCGCACAGGTGGGTCATGCCCTGCAGCGCCTCGTCCAGCGTGGCCACGGCGCGGGCGCGCGCCAGCACGTCGCCGGCGCCGCTGGCGCGCTCGACGGCCTCGGGCCGGGTCAGCACGTCGGCCCAGCGCGGGCGCACCAGCACCAGATCGTCGAAGCCCATCACCTTCATGGCCCGCGCCACCGCGCCCACGTTGCCGGCGTGGCTGGTTTCGATCAGGACGAAGCGGGTGCGCGGCGCGGATTCGAACATGGCCGGCATTGTCACCGCCTCGCTACCATTCCTGGCTTTCCGCTTTTTTTCCACCCCCCGCGCACCATGACCACCACGCACATCCCCAACGTCACCCTCACCACCCAGGCCAACGTCTATTTCGACGGCAAATGCGTCTCGCACGGCTTCCAGCTGGCCGACGGCACCCGGAAAAGCGTCGGCGTGGTCCTGCCGGCCACGCTGACCTTCAACACCGGCGCGCCCGAGATCATGGAATGCGTGGCCGGCGCCTGCGACTACAAGCTGGCCGGCTCGAATGAGTGGCTGCGCAGCGGGCCTGGCGAGCGCTTCAGCATCCCCGGCAACTCGTCGTTCGAGATCCGCGTGACGGACAGCTACCACTACATCTGCCACTTTGGCTGAACCGCCAGGCATGGGCCACCCGCCTGCGTTCAGGGCCGGGCAGAACACTGCCGGATCGGCGCCCAGGGCAAAGCGCACGGACAAAAATACGCCACGGAGCTGTCTGCGAGACAGCTCCCTAGGGTTCACCCCAGTGCAGGGATCGGGCACCTGCCCCCTAGAATCAAGCCCAATTTCATGTAGTGAGCGTTCCATGAATCAAATGCTCCGGCACAAGCCGCCAAGGCGCGCCAATGCTGGATTTTGAGATTCGTTAAGAACGCTCTTTACATTCTCAGCATCCCAAAAACCAGCAACGAGGCCTTCTCATGTACGACCCTTTTGTCATTCAACGCCTGATCGACACCTGGCTTGCCGAGGACATCGGCGCCTGCGACCTGACCGCCCAGGTCATGATCGAGCCGGACGAAGTCGGCGCCTTCCACATGAACGCGCGTGAATCCATCGTCATCGCCGGCATCGACGTGGCCGCCGCGGTGTTCAAGCGCTACGACCCGAGCCTTGAGGTGTCGGCGCTGGTGCGCGACGGCGCCCGGGTGGAAAAAGGCGCCAGGCTGCTGGACGTGCGCGGCGCCGCGCGCAGCATCCTGACCACCGAGCGCACGGCGCTGAACATCATCCAGCGCATGAGCGGCATCGCCACCGAAACGGCGCGCTACGTGGAGGCCATCCGCGGCACCCACGCGCGCCTGATCGACACCCGCAAGACCACGCCCGGTCTGCGCATGCTCGAAAAACACGCCTCTTCCTGCGGCGGCGCGCTGAACCACCGCCTGGGCCTGGACGGCGGCGTGATGATCAAGGACAACCACATCGCCGTCTGCGGCGGCATCGCCAAGGCCGTCGAGCGCGCGCGCCGGCTGCTGCCGGTGCTGACCAAGCTGGAAGTCGAATGCGACCGCCTGGACCAGGTGCGCGAGGCCGTGGCCGCCAACGTGGACGTGATCATGCTCGACAACATGTCGGTGCCGGACATGGCCGAGGCGGTCAAGCTGGTGGCCGGCCGCGCCAAGCTGGAGGCTTCCGGCGGCATCCGCATGGAAACCATCCGCCCGATCGCCGAAACCGGCGTCGACTACATCTCCACCAGCCGCCCGCAGCAGTCGGCGCCGGCGGTGGACATCGGCCTGGACGAGTCCTGATCGGCCCCCCATGCGCCCAGGGGTCTTTTTTCTCATCGTCGGCCCCAGTGGCGTCGGCAAGGACACGCTGATCGACGGCGCGCGCGCGCGGCTCGCCGCCGACGCGCGCTACGTGTTCGCGCAGCGCGTCATCACACGGCCGGCCGACGCCGGCGGCGAGCAGCATCTGGCCGCCACCGAAGCGGCTTTCGAGGCCCGCGAGCAGGCCGGCGGCTTCCTGCTGACCTGGTCCGCGCACGGGCTGCGCTACGGCCTGCCGGCCGAGCTGTCCGACGCCTTGCGCGCCGGCCGCCACGTCGTCGCCAACGGCTCGCGCGCCACCATCAGGCGCCTGGCCACCCGGGTCGAGCGCCTGGTGATGCTCAGCATCAGCGCCGACCGCGGTCATGTCGAAGCCCGCCTGGGCGAGCGCGGCCGCGAGAGCGAAGCCGAGATCGCCGCCCGCCTGGCGCGCGCCGTCGAGGTGCCCGAGGTGCCCGGCGTCGAGACCCTGCACGTGGCCAACAACGGCAGCGTCGAGCAGGGCGTGGAACGCCTGATCGCCGCGCTGGAAGGCGTGGCGCGGCGGCTGCGCGTGGTGCCCTACCCGATCGACACCTGGCGCGAGCACATCGCCTACCTGCCCGCCGACAGCGTGATCGGCGCGCACGACTACCTGGGCCCGGACCGCATCGACATCGTCGGCGAGGGGCGCAGCATCCGTGCCAACGTGCATGTGGCCGGCACCCAGCCGGCCCTGGCGGCCGACCAGATCGGCCTGTCGCGCCAGGCCTTCGAGGACCTGGGCCTGCCCGAGGGCGCCTCGGTCGGCATCCACCGCACCCCGGCGCCGGAAAGCCGCGCCCTGCTGCGCGCCAAGCTGGGCGGCACCGAGCTGGACGAGGCGCAGTACCGCGTGCTGCTGACCGACATCATGCAGGGCCGCTACCCGCCGGGCGAGGTGGCGGCCTTCCTGGTGGCCGCCTCGCACCACCTGAGCGACGACGAGGTGGCGGCGCTGGCGCGCGTGCGCGCCGGCTTCATGCGCCGCGTGGCCTGGCCCGAGCCCATCGTGGTGGACAAGCATTCCATGGGCGGCATTCCCGGCAGCCGCATCACCCTAATCGTGATTCCGATCGTGGCGGCGCATGGGCTGGCGATTCCCAAGACTTCCTCGCGCGCCATCACCTCGGCGGCCGGCACCGCCGATGCCATGGAGGTGCTGGCCAAGGTCGATCTGACGGCCGAGCAGCTGCGCGGCGTGGTCGAGCGCACGCGCGGCTGCGTGGCCTGGAACGGGCGCCTGAACCACACCGTGCTGGACGACGTGATGAACACCATCACCGGGCCACTGGGCATCGACTCGGGGCGCTGGTCGGTGGCCTCGATCCTGTCCAAGAAGCTCTCGGCCGGCTCCACCCATGTGATTGTCGATCTGCCCTACGGCCCGCAGGCCAAGCTCAAGAGCCGCGACGAAGGGCTGGAGCTGGCGCGCCTGTTCGAAACGGTGGGCCGCCAGGTCGGGCTGACCATCGAAGCCCACGCCACGGACGGCGCCGCGCCGATTGGCCGCGGCATCGGCCCGGCGCTGGAGGTGCGCGACGTGCTGCGCGTGCTCGACAACGCCACCGATGCCCCGCCCGATCTGCGCGACAAGGCGCTGTTCTTCGCCAGCCGCATCCTGGCCTGGGACCCGGCCATCGGCAACGCCGAGCAGGGCCTGGCGCGCGCCTGGGAGTTGCTGCGCAACGGCGCGGCGCGCCGCAAGCTCGACGAAATCGTCGACGCCCAGGGCCGGCGCCAGCCGCCAGTGCTGCCCGGCGCCCTGACCCACACCGTGCGGGCCCAGCGCGCCGCACCCGGGGCCGAGCTGCACATCGCGCGCATCACCGAGATCGCGCGACGCGCCGGCGCCCCCAACGACAAGAGCGCCGGTATCGATCTGGTGTACCGAGCCGGCACGCCGGTCCACGCGGGGCAGGAGCTCTACGTTATCCACTCAAGCTCCGCCACCGATCTCGAGTCGGCCGCCACCCTGGCGCAATCCGATCCGGGCCTTCACCTTCTCGCCTAACCACCAAGGACAAAGCCATGTCGCACATCACCCGCAAACAATTCTGTCGCGCCCTGTCGCTCGTGGCCCTGCTTGGCGCTGGCGCGACCGCGCCGGCGCTGGCCCAGACCGGCGGCGCCCCGACCCGGCCGCTGGAAATCACCGTCACCTTTCCGCCCGGTGGCGGCACCGACATGCTGGCGCGCCTGATCGGCGCGCACACGCAAGAGGTGATGGGCCGCACCTCGGTGGTCGAGAACCGCCCCGGCGCCAGCGGCAACGTGGGCGCGCGCTACGCCGCCGGCCGGCCGGCCGACGGCACCACCCTGCTGATGGTCAACAGCTCGTTCGCGGTCAACCCCGGCGTGTTCAAGTCAATGCCGTTCGACCCCAAGACCGACTTCGTGCCGATCATCAACATCGCCTACATCGCCACCGTGGTCATCGTGCCGGCCAATTCGCCGTACAAGAGCTTCGGCGATCTGATGGCCGCCGCCAAGCCCGATAAAAACCCGGTTTCCTTCGGCTCCTGCGGCAGCGGCACGCCGCAGCACCTGGCCGGCGCGCAGATCAACCTGCAGGCCAAGGTCAACATGGTGCACGTGCCCTACAAGGGTTGCGGGCCGGCCCTGACCGACGTCGCCGGCGGCCAGACCCCGGTCGGCTTTGTCACCGTCTCCAGCGCCATGCCGCTGATCAAGAGCGGCAAGCTGCGCGCGCTGGCCATCACCTCCAAGGAGCGCTACCGCAACCTGCCCGACGTGCCCACCGTGGCCGAGCAAGGCCTGCCCGGCTACGAGCTGAGCCAATGGCACGGCCTGCTGGCGCCCAAGGGCACGCCGGTGGAAGTGCAAAACCGCCAGTACGAGGGCATCGCCAAGATCATGGCCCGCGAGGACGTGCAGAAAACCCTGAACGAGCTGGGCTACACCCCGGCCCACGACGGCCCCGCCGCGTTCAAGAAGATCGTGGATGCCGACATCGACCGCTTTGCCGAGATCGCCAAGCGCATCGGGCTGACGGCCGATTGAAGACAGCGGCGCCTGGGGGGCGCTCCGCGAGCTCCTAAAAGAGTAGCAACTCAGGTTTTGTGGGCGCCGACCAACGGCCAAAATGACCCCAAACCTCGGGATTTGGACCGGGGCCCGCCGGCTGCACCCACCGGGCCGCCAGCCACCTCCCGGTCGGCGAGTTGCTCCTGAAACAATAGCTGATCAGGCTTTGTGGGCGCCGACCAAGGCCCCAAAGTCGCCATGAAATGCCACCGGCGTCACGCCGGCCGCCCCCGTGCTACGCTGCGCCGCATGACCGACCGCCCCGCCGACGCCAGCCTGATCGATTCGCGCACCGCCGCCTGGCGCCTGGTGGTCACGGTGCTGCTGGTGATGCTGGGCAACAGCAGCATGTACGTGGTGTCGGTGGTGCTGCCCGAGGTGCAGCGCGAATTCGGCATCAGCCGCGCCGACGCCTCCCTGCCCTACACCGCCATGATGATCTGCCTGGGCGTGGGCGGCGTGTGGGCCGGCAAATGGGCCGACCGCTGGGGCATCACCCCGGTGCTGTGGGTTGGCGCCGCCGCCGTCTGCGCCGGCTTCGTGCTGGCCGGCCTGGCGCCCAACATCTGGGTGTTTGGGCTGGCGCACGGCCTGTTGCTCGGCCTGTTGGGCGGCGCCAGCACCTTCGCGCCGCTGATGGCCGACACCAGCCTGTGGTGGAACCGAAGGCGCGGCATCGCCGTGGCGCTGTGCGCCAGCGGCAACTACATCGCCGGCACCGTCTGGCCGCCCTTGGCGCAATGGGGCATTTCAACCGTCGGCTGGCGACCGACCTACATCGCGCTGGGCCTGTTCTGCGGCCTGGGCATGGCCGTGCTGGCGCTGCGCATGCGCCAGCGCCCGCCGGCCATCGCGCAGGAGCCCGCGCCGACCGCCACCACCGGCGCCGGCGCCGGCGTGGCCCGCGTGGCGCCGATCCCGCTGCCGTTCGGCCTGCCGCCGGCCCACGCGCAATGGCTGCTGTGCGTGGCCGCCGTCGCCTGTTGCGTGGCCATGGCCATGCCGCAGGTGCACATCGTGGCCTACTGCACCGATTTGGGCTATGGCGCGGCACGCGGGGCCGAAATGCTGTCGCTGATGCTGGCCACCGGCATCGTCAGCCGGCTGGTGTCGGGCTGGATCTGCGACCACATCGGCGGCATCCGCACCCTGCTGCTGGGCTCGGCCCTGCAAGGCGTGGCGCTGCTGCTGTTTCTGCCTTTTGACGGGCTGGTGCCGCTGTACGTGGTGTCGGCGCTGTTCGGGCTGTTCCAGGGCGGCATCGTGCCGTCCTACGCCATCATCGTGCGCGAGCATTTCCCGGCCCGTGAGGCCGGCGCGCGGGTCGGCGCCGTGATCATGGCCTCGTTGATCGGCATGGCGCTGGGCGGCTGGATGTCGGGCTGGGTGTTCGATCTGACCGGCAGCTACCGCGCCGCGTTCCTGAACGGCATCGGCTGGAACCTGCTGAACCTGAGCATCGTCAGCTGGCTGTTCTGGCGCAGCAGGCGCGGCGCGGCGGTGTTCAGTCCACCGTCGCCCCGGCCTTCTTGACCCACTCGGCGTCGCGCGGCAGATCGCGCGCGACGATCGCCGGGGCTTGCGCGCAGGAAGTGGGTAGAACGCCAGATCCAACTTGAAGCCCAGTTGCGGCACGGTGCCGGCCTGACGAAGAGCCATCGGCTCGCGCAGGGGCGTCAGGCCGGCGGCTGCAAGGCAATGATGGCCATGCCCACCAGCGCGGTGCCGGCGCCCACCACGTCCCAACGGGTCAAGGCCACGCCGTCGACGACGCGCAGCCAGAGCAGAGCCACGGCGATGTACATGCCGCCGTAAGCGGCGTAGGTCCGTCCGGCGGCGCTCGGGTGCAAGGTCAGCAACCAGGCAAACAGCGCCAGCGACAGCGCGGCGGGCAGCAACAGCCACGCGCTTTTGCCCTGCCGGATGACCAACCAGGGCAAATAGCAGCCGATGATTTCCGCCACGGCGGTGACGGCAAAAAGAAGACCCAAGCGCAGAAGTTCCACGAAATTTCCCTGGTGGGCGGGGGCCTCATGGTGCCTCATACCAAAAGGCGTTCAAAAATATCAACCGTTCGCGTTGAGCTTGTCGAAACGCTGTCCCGGGCTTCGACAAGCTCAGCCTGAGCGGTTCTTGTGGCTTGAACGCCCATCGATATCAAAGCGCCACCGACGTCCGCAGCCGGGCGGCGGCTTCGGCGCCGTCACGCCCGACTGGGCACGCCCACCATCAGGCCCACCTCGGTGGCCGTGCGCTCCAGCAGCGCGCGAGCAGCGTCGGCTGGCGCGGCATGCGCGCGCAGATGCAGCAGGCCATACTCCAGCGCGGCCGCCGGCTCGCCGGCCAGCAGCAAGGCGCCGGCGGCGTCACTCACCGCCGGCGGCAGCCGCGCCTGCAGGAGGGCGGCGGCGACGGCCTGGGCCAAATCACCGTCGCCCGCCAACGCAAAGCGCGCCACGAAGCCGGTCGGCACCAAGGCCAGGATGCAGGCGCGCGCCGCCGCGTCGTCCGGCAGATGCAGCACCGGCCGGCCGCCCCCCACGGCCGCGTGCAGCACGCGCAGGGCTTCGGGCGGGCTGAGCCCGGCGTGCGCCGCGATGGCGGCCAAGGCCCGAGGTTTGTCGCGCACGCGGCGCAGGCGGAAAAACTCGATGGCCCGCATGGCTCGGTGCACGCCGCGTGTCGTCGGCCGCTCAGACGACGACCGGTTCCGGCTCCAGGCGGATGCCGAAGCGCTCGTACACGCTGGTCTGGATGGCCTTGGCCAGGGTCATCACCTCGCCACCGGTGGCCGGCTGCTCGGGGCCGCCGCGGTTGACCAGCACCAGCGCCTGCTTGTCGTACACGCCGGCGTTGCCCACCCGCTTGCCGCGCCAGCCACAGGCGTCGATCAGCCAGCCGGCGGCCAGCTTGACGCTGCCGTCGGGCATGGGGTAGTGCACCAGCTTGGGGTCGCGGCCGATGATGTCGGCGCACTGCTCCGGGGTCACGGTCGGGTTCTTGAAGAAGCTGCCGGCGTTGCCGATGACGGCCGGGTCGGGCAGCTTGGCGCGGCGGATCTCGACCACCCAGTCGCCAATCTGGCGCGCGCTGGGCTGCGCCGTGCCCGCTTCCTGCGCCTTGCGCGCCAGGTCCAGGTAGCTCAGTTCGGGCTGCCAGGCCCTGGGCAAGGCCAGGCGCACCCGCAGGATCAGTGCCCGGCCAGCCAGACCGAAATCACCCGGCGTGGCGGCCGTGTGCTTGAACACCGAATCGCGGTAGCCAAAGCCGCATTGGGCGGCGTCCAGGGTGAACACCTCGCCGGTCTGCAGGTCGATGGCGTCCAGCTCATGAAAGCGGTCTTGCAGCTCGACCCCGTAGGCGCCGATGTTCTGCACCGGGCTGGCGCCCACGGTGCCGGGGATCAGGGCCAGGTTTTCCAGGCCGGGCAGGTCCTGGTCCAGCGTCCAGGTGACGACGTCGTGCCAGTTCTCGCCGGCGCCGGCCTCGACGAGGGTGTGGCGGTCGGTCTGCTCCAGCACGCGGCGGCCGGCCACTTCCACCTTCAGCACCAGGGCGCGCACGTCGCCGGTCAGCACGATGTTGCTGCCGCCGCCGAGCACGAATTTGGGTTGCGCGGCCAACTCGGGGTCGGCCAGCACGGCGCGCAGGTCGGCCTCGCCGCGCACCCGCACCAGCTCGCCGGCGCGCGCCGCGATACCGAAACTGTTGAGCGGCTGCAGGGGCAGGTTGCGTTCCACGATCATGGGACAATTGTCTCATTCGGACATGCATGAAAGAGGTACCCAATGCCCTCCTTTGACACGGTTTGCGAACCCGACATGGTGGAAGTGAAGAACGCGGTGGAGAACACCGCCAAGGAGATCGGCACGCGCTTTGATTTCAAGGGCACGTCGGCCGGCATCGAGCTGAAAGACAAGGAAGTCACCCTGCTGGGCGACGCCGATTTTCAGCTGCAGCAGGTGGAAGACATCCTGCGCAACAAAATGACCAAGCGCAACGTGGACGTGCGCTTCCTGGACAAGGGCACGGTACAGAAAGTCGGCGGCGACAAGGTCAAGCAGGTGATCAAGGTCAAGAACGGCATCGCCACCGAGGACGGCAAGAAGATCCAGAAGCTGATCAAGGACGCCAAGCTGAAGGTGCAGGCCGCCATCCAGGGCGACGCGGTGCGCGTGACCGGCGCCAAGCGCGACGATCTGCAGGCCGTGATGGCGCTGCTGCGCAAGGAAATGGCCGATCTGCCGCTCAGCTTCGACAACTTCCGGGACTGAGCCCGCCTCAAAAAAAAGAGCCTCGCGGCTTGCTGGAATGGCCTTGACCCGCCGATCCGCCATGACGACGCCCCATCTGCCGGTGTCGCCGCGCCTGTTCGGGCTGCTGCTGAGCGGCTCGGCCCTGCTGGGCACCGGCGCCTGGGCCGACACCGCCGTGTCGCTGCAGGGCATGCTGGGCAGCAAGGCCTTGCTGATCGTGAGCGGTGGGGCGCCGCGCGCCGTGGCGCCGGGCGAGACGCACCAGGGCGTGAAAGTGCTTTCCACCCAGGGCGACCAGGCGCTGGTGCAGGTGGACGGGCGCACCGTCACGCTGCGGGTCGGAGAGGCACCGGCCAGCGTGGGCGGCCGGCCCGGGGCGACGGGCGGCGACCGCGTGGTGCTGACCGGCGACGCGCGCGGGCATTTCGTCACCTCGGGCGCCATCAACAACCAACCGGTGCGTTTTCTGGTCGATACCGGGGCGTCGGTGGTCTCGCTTGGCCAAGCCGAGGCCGACCGCCTGCGGCTGGACTACCGCGGCGGCCAGCCGGTGACCATGTCCACCGCCAACGGCCTCACGCGGGGCTGGGCTTTCAAGCTCGATCAGGTGCGCCTGGGCGACGTGGTGGTGTACGGCGTCGACGCGGTGGTCACGCCCGCCGCCATGCCGATGGTGCTGCTGGGCAACAGCTTTCTGTCGCGCTTCAGCATGCAACGCGAGGGCGACCAGATGATGCTGGTGCGCCGGCGCTGACCGGCGATCCGACCGCCCTGTCGGTCGGATTTTTGGCGAAATAGGCCGCAGGCCGGCGCCCACTCATCCAAACACGCTATATTTTAAATAGCAATCCAGGGGACGATTCAACAGGCCATCAGCGCCGCGCCGCCGTCACCACGATCTCGATGCGCCAGGCCGGATTGGCCAGGGCGGCCTGCACGGTGGCGCGCGGCGGCGCATGGCCCGGGGCCACCCAGGCGTCCCACACCTCGTTCATGGCGCCGATGTCGGCGATGTGGGCCAGGTAGATCTGGGTGCGCAGGATGCGCGTCTTGTCGCTGCCGCAGGCGGCCAGATGGGCGTCCACCTGGGCCAGCACGTCGGCGGTCTGGCCGCGGATATCGGTGGCCGTGCCCTCGGGCACCATGCCGGCCAGGTAGATCACGTCGTTGAATACCGCGGCTTCGCTGTAGCGCGCGGCCATGCCGTGTCGGGTGAGGGTGTCGCTCATGGTTTTTTCGATCCCAGTTTGGATTCGGTGCCGGCCAGCAGGCGCTGGATGTTCTCGCGGTGGCGCAGCAGCAGCAGCAGGCCCATGGCCATCATGGCCAGCAGTTTCTCGCGCGAGGCCACCCAGGCCACGCCCCCGCCCAGCAGGTAGTAGGCCGGCGCGAACACCGCCGCCACGATGGACGCCAGCGACGAATAGCGGAAAAACGCGGCGATGATGATCCAGGTGGTCAGGGTGGCCGCACCCAGCCAGGGCTCCAGGGCCAGCAGCACACCGGCCGCCGTGGCCACGCCCTTGCCGCCGGCAAAGCCGAAGAACACCGGCCACAAATGGCCCAGAAAGGCCGCCAGCCCCACCAGCGCCTGCGTGCCCTCGCCCAGGCCGTACGGGGCGCCAAACCACTTGATCAGCATCACCGGCAGCCAGCCCTTGGCCGCGTCGAGCAGCAAGGTGACGATGGCCGCCTTCTTGGAGCCCGAGCGCAGCACGTTGGTGGCGCCAGGGTTGCCACTGCCGTAGGTGCGCGGATCGTTCAAGCCCATGGCGCGGCTGACCAGCACGGCGAAGCTGAGCGAGCCGATCAGATACGCAATCACAGTCGCCAGCCCAGGCAGAAAATAGGAAGTTGTCATGAATATGGTTGGTGGTTCAGGTGGCCGATGCCGCTACTCTGACGGTATCAGAGGCACCAGGAACATTGCCCGCCGCCGGTGGATACGGCCAGCAGACGATGGCTTTGGCGAGCAATGCCGCGCCCCGCTCGGCGATGTTCGTGTCGTCCCAATTCGTGATCTCGGGACGTTGGAACCAGGTATTCAACGTCAGCAGGCCATCCGGCAAGTTTCGCCGTTTTCCCGGCACCTGCTTACCGTCGGCATCGATGCTGTCGGCAAACGGGCCATTGCTGAGGGCGGAGTTCATGGGCCCGGTCAGCAAAGTCAGATTGCCAAAGGTGTGCAACAGCCGCTCGCGCCTGTCGTGCGCCTGCTGCTTTTCCTCGGCGGTCAGGGCGCGAAGCTCTGCATTGTCGGCCCCTGGGTGAGCGAGTGCATGCGTGGGCAGTGGATAGTGGCCGGTGGTGGCCCAACTTTGGGGCAGCACGTGCTCCACAGTCAGCGTGGAAGCCAAGGGCACCTTGATATTCGCCTGGTAGGAAGTGTGCGAAGCGCGCTCCAGCAGGCGCAACAAGGCCGTGACGCGCGCCGGCTTGAGTTCCAGGTACACCGGCCGATCCAACCACTTGGCGCCAAAAACTCGGTCGTCCGGCCACAGCTGGGTATCGCCCTCCAGGCCGCGCAGGTAGGCCCGCACGGCGGCGGCGGGATCCCCCGCGCCCTGGATCTCGGTCATCAGGCGCAGTGCCAAGCGGTTGTAGGCTTTGGTGGTGAGGCCACAAACGGCCCGCCGCGTCAGGTACGACGCCAGGTCGCCCAGCGCCTGGCGCAATTGCGGACTGTCCGTCGCCAGCCGCTCCCGCAAGGCCAGATAAGCGGGAGCAAAGGAAAACACGTCCAATGCCCGCATCAACCGACCGAACTCGGCCACATCGTCGCTGCCCTCGGGCGAAACCAGATCGCGGAAGTGCTCGCTGGCACGCACCATGCGCTGCAACTCGTGCCCGATGTCGCGCTCTGGTTCCGTGCGCCACCAATCCTTGAAGTTCTGGAACACGTGCGAGACCTTGGTCTCCTGGCCTCGGCGCAGCACGGTGTAGTGAAAGAAGAACAGATCAATACGCGGGTGCTTCAGGCGTCCCTGCCTCTCTTCCTCGCGCCAGTAACGGTTGGCCGTGGCGTTGCCACGTGCGTCCAGTTGCTCGTCGAAGCTCTTCCAATGCGCCGCGTAGAGCTCCGGCACATCCAGGCCACGGCGTGCAGCCTCGAGGAACAGAAAGTTGCGCACCAGATCCGACGCCAGAAGGGGCTCGCCCCGTGCGTTCAGCGTTTCGAAGATAACCTGCGGATCGTCCTCGCTTTCCAGCGTCAGGGTCACGAGTTGGACCAGCGACTGCATGGCCATGAAAAGCGTCTGGGCCCGCTCCGCCTGCAAGGCAAGCTCTGCTTGAATCGGCGTCACATGGTTGTCGTTGTCAATGGCATGAATCAGTGCTTCCGATGCACCAGCCTCGTCCTCGGGCGCCAAGGCGTCCCCAAGCGTCACGCCACGCAGGTAGGCCAGGCAGGCGTGATGCAGGTACAAGAAGCTCTTGACCATCAATGGCCGATCCGTCCGTGTCTTGCCCTCTCGCACTGGGTAGGCCGCCTGCACGGCATCCGCATCGGACGCTTCCAGCAGGGCACGCATCTCGGCGCGCCCGGCCTGGGTAGGCCAAACCTTGAAGCCATCGCTGTCCAACGAAAACACGCCCTGGTTGCGAAGCAAGCCATCGAGCATGGCCGCCACGGGTGAGTCCTTCACCTGCTGTGCCGCACGCCAGAACGCCAGCAGAAGCAGAAGCAGCGTGGTGGTGCGCTGCTGACCATCGATCACCTCAAAGGCGGGAACGCGACCGAAAGCGCCGGGCACGGGAGTGAGCACCAGCGAACCAAGAAAATGCTTTTGCACCGCCTTGAGCGGCTGTTGGCCGACCTGACGGGCTTGCGCCTCGTACTGCCGCAACTTGTCGGCACGGTCCTCGATGTCGGCCCACAGGGGAGCCACCTGCTTGTTCAACGTCCACACGTAACCGCGCTGAAAGACCGGAATGACGTACTGAATCGGAGCACTGAACAGCTGGGTGATGGTCGACTTGCCGGACTGCATAACACTTCTCTGATGGGACGGCTGCGCCCTGGATCAAAACGTAACAAACGGGCGATGATGGCGGATTTTAGGGCGTGTCGCCAGGGATTTACTGGCGACGCGACACTGAGTCGCGCTGGTTTTTTCAGCTACAAAGGCAGCGCGCACCGCACCGGCCGAGCCTCCAGCAGCTCGACGCACACCTGTGGGGCGATGCCGATCAGAAAACCGCGCCGCCCCCCGTTGATGACGATACGCGGCAAGTCAAGAATGGTGTGTTCGACATACACCAGCATGACGCGCCGCGTACCAAAGGGCGAAGTGCCGCCGACCAGGTAGCCGCTGTGGCGGTTGGCCACCTCGGGCGCGCAGGGCTCGACCGACTTGGCGCCGATCTGGCGCGCCAGCTGCTTGGTGCTGACCTTGCGGTTGCCGTGCATCAGCACGATGAGTGGCTTTGCCGACTCGTCCTGCATGACCAGGGTCTTGACGACGCCAAACGGGTCCAGGCCCAGCACCTCGGCGCTGTGCGTGGCACCGCCGTGCTCCAGGTAGTCGTAGGGATGTTCGGTGAAGGCAACGCCCCGTGCGCGCAGCCACGCGGTGGCGGGGGTTTCGCTGATGTGGGCGTTCTTGACCATGTCTGAAATCAACCTGTGCGTCGAAGGATAGCAACCGAGCGCGCGAAGAATACCGGTTGGCGCCGCCGACCGGGCATCGACCGCACCGCGTCGCCCGCCAAGCAAATCGATCACCGCGATCGGGCCCCAAGCCACGCGCCCACCTCGACGTCGCGCCGGCCGAGGGCACACCCAACGGCCCCGGATCGCCATGGCGCTGGCGCAGGTATGGCCTTGCCGGGCGGGCCACGCTGGGGAATACTGGACAGTCTCGGCGCCCACAGGCCACCTCCCGCGAGGAACGTCCATGCCCAACCCCAATGCTTACAACGATCAGGTGGTTCGCCTGTTCCTTCTGGCGTCGGCAATATGGGGCATCGTCGGCATGCTCGTCGGCATGTACGCGGCGGCCGAGCTGGCCTGGCCGGCGCTGAACCTCGATATCCCCTGGTTGACCTTCAGCCGCCTGCGTCCCGCGCACACCTTCGGCGTGATCTTCGCCTTTGGCGGCTCGGCCTTGATGGGCACCTGCTATTACGTCGTGCAACGCACCGGGTACACGCGCCTGGCGCTGGAAAAGCTGGCCACCTTCACCTTCTGGGGCTGGCAACTGGTGTGCGTGCTGGCCTTGGTGACGATGCCGCTGGGCATCACCCAGAGCAAGGAATACGCCGAGCCGGAATGGTTCATCGACATCCTGATCGCCGTCGTCTGGGTGTCTTTCGGGGCGGTGTTTTTCGCCACCATCGCGCGCCGGCGCGTGCGGCACATTTACGTGGCGAACTGGTACTACGGCGCCTTCATCATTGCCGTGGCGCTGCTGCACATCGTCAACAACGTCGCCGTCCCGGTGTCGATGTTCAAGTCGTACCCGGTCTATTCCGGCGCCGTCGACGCGATGGTGCAGTGGTGGTACGGCCACAACGCGGTCGCGTTTTTCCTGACCGCGGGCTTCCTCGGCATGATGTATTACTTCGTGCCGCGCCAGGCGCAGCAGCCGCTGTGGAGCTACCGCTTTTCCATCGTCAATTTCTGGGCGCTGATTTCGGTCTACATGTGGGCCGGCTCGCACCACCTGCTCTACACCGCGCTGCCCGACTGGGTGCAATCGGTCGGCATGGCGTTCTCGCTGATCCTGTTGATGCCCAGCTGGGGCTCGGCCGCCAATGGCCTGTTCACGTTCAATGGTTCGTGGCACCGGCTCAGGAACGACCCGGCGGCGAAATTCATGGTCATCGCCCTGGTCTTTTATGCGGCCGCCACCCTCGAAGGCTCGATGATGGCGATCAAGACCGTCAACTCGCTGTCGCACTACACCGACTGGACCGTGGCCCACGTGCACTCAGGCTCGCTCGGCTGGGTGGCGATGATCACTATCGGCTCGCTCTACGCCATGGCGCCGCGCGCGCTCGGCAGGCCGGCGATGTACTCGCACAAGGCCATGGAGCTGCATTTCTGGCTGCACCTGACGGGCACGCTGCTGTACGTCATCGCCATGTGGACGGCCGGCGTCACCGAAGGCCTGATGTGGCGCGCCACCAACCCCGACGGCTCGCTGACCTACCCCTTCATCGACAGCCTGCTGGCCATCAAGCCCTTGTACGTGCTGCGCTGGTTCGGTGGCGTGCTGATCTGGCTGGGCATGTGGGTGATGGCCTGGAACCTCTGGTTCACGGCCTCCGATGCCCGCCGCAAGATCATCAAGCCGAGCATGGTGCCGGTGCCCGAGCCGGAACCGAATCAACACCCGGTCCCCTTGCCGGTGGCCAGCTGAGGAGACCAACATGGCGGGTGGCTACAAGTACTTCGAGGCCATCGAAAAGAACGTCGGGCTGCTCGGCGTGCTGACGGCGATCTCGGTCATGATCGGCGGCCTGGCCGAAATCACGCCGCTGCTCATGCGCGCGCACGAAGTCAAGGCGCCGATCCACGTCAAGCCCTACGACGCGCTGCGCCTGGCCGGAAGAGACGTCTACGTGCGCGAAGGCTGCTACGCCTGCCACACCCAGATGATCCGCGCGCTGCGCGCCGAGACGGCGCGCTATGGCCACTACTCCACCGCCGACGAATCGGTCTACGACCGGCCGCACCAGTGGGGTTCCAAGCGCACCGGGCCCGACCTGGCCCGCGTGGGCGGCAAGTACAGCGACGAGTGGCAGACCGTGCACCTGCGCAACCCGCGTGCGGTGGTGCCGGAGTCGAACATGCCCGGTTACCCGTGGCTGTCGCAAGCCCAGGTCGATCCGGACGAGATCACGCAGAAGATGAAGGTGCTGCGCACGCTGGGCGAGCCCTACACCGACGAGGACATCGCCAAGGCCGGCGCGGCCGTGAAAGGCCGCACCGAAATGGAGGCGCTGGTCGCCTTTTTGCAAGGCTTGGGGCTGACCAACGAACCGCTCAAGACGGCCGCCGCGCCTTCGGCTTCGGCCCCAGGAGCCAAGCCATGAACGCCGCCTGGAGCCATTTCATCGGCGTGTGGATCGTGCTGATGATGTTGGCCTTCGTCGGCGTCTGGATCTGGGCCTGGAGCGGCCGCCACGCCGACACCTTTGACGCCCTGGCGCGCCTGCCGATGGAAGACAAGGGAGAGCAAGCATGAGCTCGTTCTGGTCTGGCTGGGTCATGTTCCTGGTGGTGCTGAACCTCGGCGTCACCCTGTTTCTGTTCGTCTGGGCGCAGGTGGTCAAGATACCGACCCAGCCCGACGGCACCAGCGGGCATGTCTGGGGCGGATCGGTGCGCGAGGGCGTGCGCCGCTTGCCCACCTGGTGGGTGATCCTGTCGGCGTCGATGTTCGTCGCGACGATCACCTACCTGGTGCTTTACCCCGGCTTTGGCGCCCGCAAGGGCCTGATCGGGTGGACCGCGCACGGCCAACTGGCCACCGAAATCGCCGAAAACGACCTCAAGCTCGCGCCGGTGCTGAAGGATTTCGACAGCCGCGGCATCGAGCAACTGGCGGCCTCCCCCCAGGCCACCGGCATGGGCTACCGCCTGTTCGTCGACAACTGCGCGGCCTGCCACGGCCTGCAGGGACGGGGCGGCGCCGCCGTCGGCGCGCCCGATCTGACCGACTCGGATTGGCTCTGGGGCGGCACGCCGGATGCGATCACGAAGACGATTCTGGACGGCCGCACCGGCGTGATGCCGCCCATGGGCGCGGCGGTCGGCTCGACCGAGGACGTGCGCAACGTGGCCCAGTACGTGCTGAGCCTTTCCGCCTGGCCGCACGATTCGGTGCGCGCCAACCTGGGCCGCGCCAAGTTCGTCGCCTGCGCCGCCTGCCACGGGCCGGACGGCAAGGGCAATCCGGCGCTCGGCGCGCCGAACCTGACCTACGACAAGCGCCTGTACGGCAGCGGCGCGGCCACCATCGAAAAAACCATCACCGAGGGCCGCACCGGCACCATGCCCGCCTGGCGCCAGCGCCTGGGCGAGACCGACGTGCGCCTAATCACCGCCTGGGTCTACGCGCAGTCGCACACCAGCGCGCAGGCGCCAGGACGCTGAAGGCCGGCATGGGCGCGACGGCTCCCGCCAGACCGAGCGCGCGGGCGCGGTGGTACCGCCAACCCATGGTCTGGCTGGCGATCACCTTGTTCGCGCTGATTGTCGCGGCGTGCGTCACGATGATCGTGCTGGGCGCGCGCCACGCCGACGAGCCCCTGGCGGGCGTTGGCGAGAGGATCCTGAAGGTGCCGGTGTCGCGATCACCCACCCAGCAGGGGCGGTGACGGTCTTTGAGGCCGAAGTTTCTGCCCGCCGCTCAATTCGCCGGGTCGCGCATCTCCAGCCGGATGGCGTCGCAGGCGGCCAGCAGCTCGTCCGGCAGCGGCACGCTCCACGCGTCCAGGTCTTCGTCCAGCTGCGCCAGCGAGGTCACGCCGATGATGGTGCTGGCCACGCGCCAGGAGCGGTAGCAAAAGGCCAGCGCCAGTTGCGTCGGCGTCAGGCCGTGGTCCCGCGCCAGTTGGTTGTAGCGGCGCGCCGCCGTCAAGGACGCCTCCCGGCCCCAGCGCTGGCTCTTCATGCGCTCGAACAGGCTCATGCGCCCGCGCGGCGCGTCGGCGCCGTGGATGCCGGTGGTGTCGTACTTGCCGGTCAGCAGCCCGAAGCCGAGCGGTGAATAGGCCAACAGGCCGACGTTCAGGCGGTGGCAGGTTTCGTCCAGACCGTTGTCGTAGGCGCGGCTGATCAGGCAATAGGGGTTCTGCGTGCTGGCGATGCGCGGCAGGCCATGCTGCTCGGCCAGGCGCACGAACTCGTGCACACCGTAGGGCGTCTCGTTGGACAAGCCGATGTGGCGCACCTTGCCGGCCTGCACCAGCCTGGACAGCGCCTCCAGCTGCTCCTGGATCGGCGTCTGCGACTTTTCCTGCCAAGGGTCGTAGTACAGGTTGCCAAACGCCGGCACGTGGCGTTCGGGCCAATGGATCTGGTACAGATCGATCACCTCGGTCTGCAGGCGCTTCAGGCTGGCGTGGCACGACGCTTCGATGTCCGCCGCCGTCATGCCCTGCGCCGGGCGCACCCAAGGCATGCCGCGCGAGGGGCCCGCCACCTTGCTGGCCAGCACGATGCGCTGGCGCACGCCGGGGCGCGCGGCCAGCCAGCGGCCGATGATGGCCTCGGTGTGGCCGTAGGTCGGCGCGCTGGGCGGCACCGGGTACATCTCGGCCGTGTCGATGAAGTTGACACCGCGCTCCACCGCGCGGTCCAGGATGGCGTGGGCGGGCGACTCGGCCACCTGCTCGCCAAAAGTCATGGTGCCCAGGCAGATGGGAGTGACGTGCAGGTCGCTGGCGCCCAGGGCCAGGGTCTGGGTGAAATCAAGAGACGGATTCGTAGGCATGCACCGAGTCTATCGGGGCTGGCGCGGCCAGGTGGCGACCGCCTTGAGTGGCCTTTTACTACTGTTTTTGTAGCTGCACAGGATGTATGGGCGCCGACAGAATCCCTTTTTTCATCCGCGCGCCGCCGGAAGATGCCAGACCCGCCGCACCGCCGAAAGCGCGGCCACCACCGCCGGGTCGTGCTCGGCGGCGCGAGAGTGCACGAAGCCCAGATCGGCCGAAACCCGTGCGTGCGGCCAGATCACCAGCTCGCCCGCCTCGCTGCCGCGCATGGCCTGGTCCTCGCGCAGCAGGGTCAGGCCGGCCCCGGAGCGCGCCAGGCTGAGCGCCAGCGAGGGCTCGTCGGATTCGATGACGTGGCGCGGCGCCAGGCCTTGGCGCGCGAACAGCGCGTGCAGCAGCACGTGCAGGTGGTGGCGCGGCGCGGCGCCGATCCAGGGCATCTCGGCCAGCTCGCGCCAGTCGGCGGCCAGCAGCGCCTGGCGCTCGCGCACCGCGCCGACGATGCGGTAGTGCAGCGTTTGCAGCGCCACGCCCACCACCTCGCGCGGCAGTTGGGTGCCGATGTAGAAAGCCGTGGGCAGCAGGCCCGAGACCACCATGTCGCGCAGCTCCTCGGCCGGCCCCTGGCGGGTCTTGATCTCGAGCAGCGGGAACTGCTCGGCCAGCCAGGCCAGGGTGGAGCCCAGGCGCAAGCTCTCCGGGTCGGTGGGAATGCCCACCACCAGGTGACCGGCCACCTGGCCCTGCAGCTCGCGCGCCCGGCCCTGCAGGCGGCCGGCGGCGTTCAGCACCTGCTCGGCCTCGGGCAGCAGCAGTTCGCCCGAGCGCGTCAGGCTGATGCCGCCCGGACGGCGTTCGAACAAGGTCACGCCCAGGCCCTCCTCCAGCGCCTTGATCTGGCCGGTGATGGCCGGCTGCGTCAGGTGCAGCGCCTCGGCCGTGCGCGTCAGGTTGCCCAGGCGCGCGGCGGTCACGAAGGCCCGCAGTTGGTAGATCTCCATGGTGCCGGGGGGTGCGGCGTGCGGGCGCTTAGTACTGCAACCCGGAAGTAGAGGAACGCAATGAAATCGATGGATTCGTGCGCAGGGCAAGACGCAAACCGCAGCAATAGCCATCGCTATGGCGAGGATTTGCAACGCCGCCATGCGTGCGAAGACACGATTTCATGTTTCGATACTTCGGGATTGCAGTACTAGTCGGCCAGAAAGCGCACTTGCGTGGGCTCGATGCCCAGGCGCACCTGGGCGCCGGGCGGAAACATCGACAGGCCGGCGTAGTGCGGCTGGTCGCTGACCAGGGCCGCCTCGCCCACGCGCACCCGGTAGCGCGAGAACTCGCCCAGAAACTCGGCGCTTTCGACCACCCCCTCGACCCACACCCGCGAAGGCTCGGCCAGCTCGTCGCGCACCCGGATGTCCACCTGGTGCGGCCGAAAAGCCAGCGCCGCGCTGCCCGCGCGCGGCGGGTGCGGCGGGCTGGGCAAGGTCAGCTCCCCCACGCCCTGGGCGTGGAACCGCACGGTTTCGGCGTTGACGGCGGTGACCAGGCCTTCCAGCAGGTTGGTGGTGCCCACGAAGCCGGCCACGAAACGGTTGACCGGGAAGTCGTACAGCCCCGCCGCCGAGCCCACCTGCTGCAGCACGCCCTTGTCGAGCACGGCCATGCGGTCGGCGGTGGTCATGGCCTCTTCCTGGTCGTGCGTGACGAAGATGGTGGTCAGGCCCAGCTTGCGCTGCAGGTTCTTCAGCTCTTCGCGCATCTGCACGCGCAACTGCTTGTCGAGGTTGGACAGCGGTTCGTCCAGCAGCAGCAGCTTGGGCTCGATCACCACGGTGCGCGCCAGCGCCACGCGCTGCTGCTGCCCGCCCGAGAGTTGCCCCGGCCGGCGCTGGGCGTACTGGGCCAGGCCCACCAGCTCCAGCACCTCGCCCACCTTGCGGCCGATCTGCTCGCGCGGCTCGCGCCGCTCGACCAGGCCAAAGGCCACGTTGTCCCATACCGTCATGTGCGGCCACAGCGCGTAGTTCTGAAACACCATGCCGATGTTGCGCGCGTGCGGCGCCACGCCGGTGATGTCCCTGCCATCCACCAGCAGCTCGCCGCTTTGGTGTTGGTTGAAGCCGGCAATCAGGCGCAGCAACGTCGATTTGCCGGAGCCGGACGGCCCCAGCAGGGCAAAGAACTCGCCCGGCTCGATCTTCAGGGTGACGTCGCGCAGCACCGGGGTGGCGCCGTAGGCGAGGCTGATGTGGCGCGCTTCGAGTGAAACTTTGTGGAGGGTTTGCATGCGCGTGCCTGGTTACGGTTGCGAGGATGCCACGGTGGCTCGGGTGCGCTCGACGAAGCGGTGAGACAGGTAGGTGCCAATGGCCACCACCACCACCGCCAGCACGCCCAGCGCGGCGCCCGGGCCGCGGCCGGAGATGCTTTGCATGTACAGGTAGATGCCGTAGCTCATCGGCGCCTGGCTTTGCGCCGAGGTCAGCAAGATGGTGGCCGACAGCTCCACCGCCGCGGTGATGAAGCTGGTGACAAAGCCGGCCAGCATGCCACCGGCCATCAGCGGCACCACCACCCGCCGGATGGTGGACAGGCGCCCCGCGCCCAGGCTTTGCGCCACCTCTTCCAGCGACACATGCACCTGCTGCAGCGCCGCCATGCACGAGCGCAGCGCGTACGGCAGGCGCCGCACGGCGTAGGCCAGCATGATCAGCACCCAGGTGTTGACCATGGGCGTGTCGGAAAACGGCAGATTGACACCGCGAAACAGCCGCAGGTAGCCAATGGCCAGCACCAGGCCCGGAATCGCCAGCGCCGCCGAGGCCAGGTAGTCCAGCATTTGCCGCCCCGGCAGCCGGGTGCGCAGGATGATGTAGGCGATGGCGGTGCCGATGACGATGTCCAGCCCGGCGGCCAGGCCGCAGTACAGCAGCGTGTTTTCGATCATCTGCGGCGAATCGGTGAACACCGTGGCGTAGTGCTCCAGCGTGTAGGCGTCGGGCAACACCGAGAAGCTCCACACCTTGGCCACGGACATCAGCAGGATGCCGATGTGCGGCGCCAGCGTGATGAGCAGCACCACGCCAATCCAGCCGTAGGCCAGCAGCGACTCCCAGCCGCTCAGGCGCCGCTTTTGCAGCGCGCTGCCGCCTTTTTGCAAGGTGGTGTAGTCCTTGCCCTTCATCACCAGCGCGGCCAGCCACAGCGCCAGGATCGAGAAGGCGATCATGATCACGCTGATGACGTAGCCCTGCGGGTCGTCCAGCCCGACCGAGGTGATGCGCAGGTAGGCCTGCGGGGCCAGCATGTTGGTCACGCCCATCACCAGCGGCGTGCCCAGATCGTCGAACACCTTCACGAACACCAGCGTGGCGCCGGCCAGGTAGCCCGGCATGGCGAGCGGAAAAATCACCCGGCGAAACAGCCGCCAGCCGCGCGCGCCCAGGTTCAGGGCCGACTCTTCCATGGCGCCGTCGATGTTGCGCATGGCCGCCACCAGGTTCAGCAGGATGAAGGGAAAGTAGTGGATGCTCTCGACAAAGGTGACGCCGACCAAGCCGTCCATGATCGGGATGGTGAAGCCGAAATGCTCGTTCAGCAGCAGGTTCACCGAGCCGCTGCGCCCGAAGATCAGCTGCATGGCCACCGCGCCCACGAAGGGCGGCATGATGAGCGGCAGCACGCCCAGGGTCTGGATCAGCAGCGCGCCGCGAAACTCGAAACGCACCGTCAGGTAGGCCAGCGGCACGGCGATCACCGTCGCCACCGCCACGCTGGCCAAGGACACGATCAGGCTGTTGACGAAGGATTCGCGGAAGATCGTCTGCTCGAAGAAGTTGCCGAAATGGCCCAGGGTCAGCCCCCCGGCCTCGTCGACAAAGGCGGTGTAGATGACCAGCCCGATGGGCACGATCAGAAAGGCGATCAAGAAGACGGCGATCAGCCCGTAGGCCAGCCACAGGCCGAGCTCGCGCGAGGTGCGCGGCCGTGCCGCGGGAAGGGCCGCCGCGGCGGCGCCTGAAGCGGAAGAAGTGCTCATGGGGTGCGTCCGGGCGCCAAGGCGGCGCGCTGGCGGCGTCAAGCCCTCAGCGCCCTGCCCCGCCGCCGCAAGGGCTTATTTGGCGAGCGAACGGGCCTCGGTGGCCAGTTGGGTGGCGCGGGCGTAGTTCTGGCGCGCCTTGTCGGCCCACAGCTGCTCGATGCCCGACAGCTGCTTGGACACCTCGACATCGCGCCGGCTCTTGCGGAACAGCTCCAGGAACTGATCGTCCTTGACGTTCTGCGCGCTCACCAGCGGGCTGTAGGTCAGGCTGCGCGCCTGCTGCACCAGCTCGCGCCCGCGCGGGTTGGGCTTGGCCTTCAGGGCGGCCTCGGCCGCCTGGATCGCCTTGGTGCTGCCCTGCAGCTCTTTCAGGCGGAAGGTGACCATCTGGTCGAACAGGCCGGTGACCACCTGGTAGCGGGCTTCGGCCAGGTCGGAATCGAACTGCACCTTGGCGCGCTGGGCCACCTCCTGGGGATCGGGGTAGTTGGCCGGCGCCTTGAGCTGGCTGTAGGGCAGGATCGGCAGGCGGCTGATCTTGGGGTCGAACAGCAGTTGCTGGCCTTCCTTGGACATGGTGAAGCGCATGAACTTCTTGGCCTCCTCGGCGTTCTTGCCGCCGGCCAGCAAACCGATGTTGGCCGGCACCACCGCCGTCATGCTGGGGTAGACAAAGTCGACCGGAAAGCCCGAGTACTTGCCGGCCAGGCCGAAGAAGTCGATGACGATGCCGATGCCGTACTGGCCGTTGTTCACGCCGTCGGGCACACCGAAGCTGCGGTCGGTGACGGCGGCCACGTTGCCCATCATCTCCAGCAGCAGAGTCCAGCCTTTTTCCCAGCCTTCGCCCTGCAAAATGGTCTCAACGGTGAGCTGCGTGGTGCCCGAGCGCGAGGGCGAGGAAATGGCGACGTGGCCAAAGTACTCTGGCTTGGTCAAATCGCGCCACTCCTTGGGCGCCGTGAGCTTGTGCGCCGCCAGGTAGCGGGTGTTCCACATCATCCCGTAGCCGGCCAGCGCCTGGCCGTAGTACAGGCCTTGCGGGTCGTTCAGCGGGTAGTTGCCGATCTTGGCCGGCGCGGCCGGGTTCACCGTGTCGGGCGCGGGTGCCAGCAGCTTGTTGCGCGCCAGCACCTCGAAGGCGTCGGGGGCCGAGGCCCACATCACGTCCGGGCGCTGGCCGGCCGGCAGCTCGCGCACGTAGGCGATGGAGGCGACGGTGTTCTTGTTCAGGATCTCCAGCTTGATGCCGGGGTTGGCGGCTTCAAACGCCTTTTGGTAGGCCGTGGTCAGCTCCTTGGGAAAGGAGGTCAGCACGGTCACGGTGCCGGCCTGCGCCGCCAGGCTGGCGCCCACGAGGCCCAGGGCGAGTGCGAATGAGGTGAGGCGCATGCGATAAGTCTCCTTCAAGGTGAACCGAGCCCGGGAACCCTCCCGATGGCGCACTCTAGCGGCCGCACCCCGGCGGCGCCAATCATGGTTTCTGATGCGCCCGATCAGGGGCGCTCGCACTCGGGTTAACCCCGGTGCGTGGCGCGGGCGCGCTCTTCCTCCTGCACCCGCAGCACGCGGCGCTGCACCTTGCCGGTGGTGGTCATCGGCAGGGCGTCGATGAATTCGATCTCCTTCGGGTACTCGTAGGGCGCCAGCTGGCCGCGCACATGGGCTTGCAGCTGGCCCACCAATTGGGCATCAAATTGGTCGTTGGTCAGCGCCGAATCAACCCGGGCAGCTACAAAATCAGGAGTCAGCACGACATAGGCCTTGACCAGCGCGCCACGCTCGGCATCGGGCTTGGGCACCACGGCGCAGTTGGCCACGGCCGGATGCTTGACCAGGCAGTTCTCGATCTCGCCCGGGCCGATGCGGTAGCCGGCGGCCTTGAACACGTCGTCGGCGCGGCCCTGGTACCACAGGTAGCCGTCGGCATCGCGCACCGCCAGGTCGCCCGTGCGGCACCAGTCGCCGCTGAACTTGGCCTCAGTGGCGTCGGGCTTGTGCCAGTAGCCCAGAAAGAAGATCGGATCGGCCGCGCCATGCACGTCCCGGCGGTGAATGGCGACTTCGCCCGGCTCGCCGGTGGGGGTTTCCTGGCCGTCGTCGTCGATCACCGCCACGCGGTGGCCGGGGTAGCCCTTGCCCATGCTGCCGGGGCGCGCCGGCCAGCCGGCCCGGGCGCTGCGCCGGTTGTTCAGGGCGCAGTTGCCGACGATGTAGTTGACCTCGGTTTGGCCGAACATCTCGTTCACCGTCACGCCCAGCTCGTTCTGGCAGTAGGCGAACACGGCGTCGCCGACGGCCTCGCCGGCGCTCATCAGGGCCTGCAACCGTGGCCGATAGCCCTGTTCGCGCGGCCGGGGCACGGCCTTCATCATGGCCTTGAGCGCGGTGGGGAACAAAAAGCTGTGCGTGACGCCGTGCGCCTGCATCAGCTCGAACGCGGTCTCGGGACCAAAGCGGCCACCGTAGGCGACGATGGGGCGGCCGAAGTACAGGCTGGGCAGCAAGGCATCCATCAGGCCCCCGGTCCAGGCCCAGTCCGCGGGGGACCAGAACACGGACGACGAGGCCCCCAGCGCGCTGGCCGGATCGCACAGCGCGCTGAGCGCCTCGGGGCTGTCCAGGGCAAAGCCAAAACCGTTCTGGCTGCACAAAAAACCGGGCAGGTTGCCGATCAGCGCGCGGTGCGGGATCAGCGCGCCCTTGGGTGGGCCGGTGGTGCCGCTGGTGTAGATCAGCACGGCCGGGTCGTCGGCCAGGGTGTCGGGCTCGGGGAACGCCTCGGCGCTGGCGGTGGCCAGCAGCGCCGCCCAGTCGTGGTCGGCCTGGGCGGCGCCAGCCCCCAAGCCGATCACGTGCTGGAGTTGCGGGCAGGCGCCGCGCACCGACAGCAAGGCCGACATGGACGCTTGGTCGCAAATGGCGGCCACGGCGGCGGCGTCCTGCAGGCGGTATTCCAGTGCCTCGGGCCCGAACAGCTGCGACAGCGGCATGGCCACGGCCCCCAGCTGCAGCACCGCCATGTAGGCCACGGCGGTTTCAAAGCGCTGGGGCATGACGATGGCCACGCGCTGGCCGCGCGCCACGCCCAGGGCCTTCAGCGCGTTGGCCAGCCGGTCGGCCGCCGCGCGCAGTGCGGAATAGGTATAAAAACCACCCTCAGTCGGCGTCGGATAATCCAGTACAGCTATTCTTTCAGTAGCATCCGGGCGCTCCGACCAACGCCGGCAGCAGGCCCACGCCATGTTGAAGCGCGCCGGCACATGCCAGGCAAAGCCCTGCCGCATGCGCGCGTAGTGGTCATCCGTCGCCGTGGGGGCGTTGTCTCGGGCCGGACCGGCTGCCATGGAAACCTCCTGAATAATGCCGACCAATGTACCAAGCCCTTCGACCGTCGAGAACCGAATTCGTCCCCATCCGCCTGCACAGCTACCACGTGCGCCTGTGGGGCGATGCCCAGTCCGCCCAGCCGCCCCTGGTGCTGGTGCACGGCTGGATGGACGTGGCCGCCTCCTACCAGTTCATGGTGGATGCGCTGTCGGAGGCATTTTTCAGCCAACGCCTGATCATCGCGCCCGATTGGCGCGGCTTTGGCCACAGCACCGGCCCCGCCTGCGACCACTACGCCTTCGCCGACTACCTGGCCGATCTGGAGTTCCTGCTCGACCATTTCTGCGCCGACCGCCCGGTCGACCTGGTCGGCCACAGCATGGGCGGCAACGTGGCCATGATGTACGCCGGCGTGCGGCCCGAGCGCATCCGGCGCCTGATCAACCTGGAAGGCTTTGGCATGCCCGCCAACCGGCCGGCCCAGGCGCCCACCCGCTACGGCCAGTGGATCGACGAGTTGAAGCGCCTGCAACAGGGTGCCATCGGCCTGCGCGGCTACGACGACGCGGCCGGCGTGGCCGAACGCCTGATGAAAACCAACCGCCGCCTGCCGCAGGGCAAGGCCGAATGGCTGGCCCGGCAATGGGCCGCGCCGCGCCCGCAGGCGGACGGCGGCACGCGCTGGGAGATCCTGGGCGATGCCGCGCACCGCGTCGTCAGCGCCCAGCTGTACCGCGTGGACGAGGTGCAGGCGCTGTTCGAGCGCATCAGCGCGCCCACCCTGATGGTCGAGGCCAGCGACGACAGCCTGAGCGGCTGGTGGAAGGGGCGCTACACCCTGCCCGAATTCCACGAACGCCTGCGCGCCGTGCCGAACCTGCGCCGCGAGGTCCTTGCCGACACCGGCCACATGCTGCACCACGACCAGCCCGAGCCGCTGGCGCGCCTGGTGCAGGAGTTTCTGCAGCAGGACTGAGGCGCGCGCCCGCCGCGCCGGCGGGACCTGCCCACCCGTGAGAAAATTAAGGGTTTCGCACGGCCGTTGGGCCGCCAGCAGTCACCCCTCACATCGACGAGAAGATTTTTCATGGACGCAGAACGCATCAACCAGATTGGCACCCAGATCGACGACCTCCGCGCGCGCACCGACGCGCTACGGGGGTATCTTTGACTACCCTGCCAAGGCCGAACGCCTGCGCACGGTAAACGCCGGACTGGAAGACCCGGCGGTCTGGAGCGACCCCAAGAAGGCGCAGGAACTGGGCAAGGAGAAAAAAGCCCTGGACGGCGTGGTGCTGGTGCTCGACGAGCTGACGCAAGGCCTGTCGGACAACGCCGAGCTGTACGAGATGAGCCGCGACGAGGGCGACGAAGCCGCCCTACAGTCCATCGCCGACGACGCCGCCAAGCTGGCCACCACCGTCGAAGAGCTGGAATTTCGCCGCATGTTCAACCAGCCGGCCGACCCGGCCAACGCCTTCCTGGACATCCAGGCCGGCGCCGGCGGCACCGAGGCGCAGGACTGGGCCAGCATGCTGCTGCGCCAGTACCTCAAGTACTGCGAGCGCAAGGGCTTCAAGACCGACATCGAGGACGAAACCCCCGGTGAAACCGCCGGCATCAAGGGCGCCACCATCAAGATCGACGGCGAGTACGCCTACGGCCTGCTGCGCACCGAAACCGGCGTGCACCGCCTGGTGCGCAAAAGCCCCTTCGACTCGGCCGGCGGGCGCCACACCAGCTTTGCCAGCGTGTTCGTCTACCCCGAGGTCGACGACTCGATCGAGATCGACATCAACCCCGCCGACGTGCGCGTGGACACCTACCGCGCCAGCGGAGCCGGTGGCCAGCACATCAACAAGACCGATTCGGCCGTGCGCCTGACGCACCTGCCCACCGGCATCGTGGTGCAATGCCAGGACAGCCGCAGCCAGCACAGCAACCGCGACGTCGCCTGGCGCCGCCTGCGCTCGCGCCTGTACGACCACGAGATGAAAAAACGCATGGCCGAGCAGCAGAAGCTGGAGGACAGCAAGACCGACGTGGGCTGGGGCCACCAGATCCGCAGCTACGTGCTGGACCAGAGCCGCATCAAGGACTTGCGCACCAACGTCGAGATCAGCAACACGCAGAAGGTGCTGGACGGCGACCTGGATGCCTTCATCGAGGCCAGCCTGAAGCAAGGCGTGTGATTCGCCAGAAAAACAGCCTTTTCGACCTCTGGCCAGCGTGGAAATTGCCAGAGCTGCTATACATTTTAAAGTGAGAGACACCCCCCATGCGTGAAGGACAAAGCACCGTCACCAGGCGTCAGGACTATGCCCCGCCGGCCTTCTGGATCGACACCGTCGAGCTCAGCCTCGACCTCGATCCGGCCAAGACCCGCGTGCTGAACAAGATGCGCCTGCGCCGCAACCCGGCCGTGCCGGCCCAGCCGCTGAAGCTGGACGGCGACGAGCTGAACCTGTCGCGCGTGATGCTGAACGGCCAGGGCTGCAGCTTCCGCATGGAGGGCCAGGCCCTGGTGCTGGAAAACCTGCCCGAGGGTGAAACTCCCTTCGAGCTGGAGATCTTCACCGTCTGCAAGCCCGAGCAGAACAGCAAGCTGATGGGCCTGTTCATGAGCGGCGGCGACTTCTTCACCCAGTGCGAGGCCGAGGGCTTCCGGCGCATCACCTACTTCCTGGACCGGCCCGACGTGATGGCCACCTACACCGTCACCCTGCGCGCCGACAAGCGGCGCTGGCCGGTGCTGCTGTCCAACGGCAATCTGGTCGACGAG
>Ga0209572_1000664_pt1 | contig 42259 bp, 33 predicted proteins | sample EBPBio232012_DNA_FD_185867 | JGI IMG/M metagenome (GOLD analysis project Ga0209572, IMG submission 185867) | Wastewater treatment Type I Accumulibacter community from EBPR Bioreactor in Madison, WI, USA - Reactor 1_1/23/2012_ DNA (SPAdes)... | ecosystem: Engineered > Bioreactor > EBPR >...
GCCGCCGTCGCGCCCCGTCAGGCCCACGGCCTTGCCACCGGCCTGGTTGATCAGGCCCACGATGTCCTGCTGCACCTCGCCACCCAGCACCCATTCGACCACTTCCATGGTCTCGGCGTCGGTCACGCGCATGCCCTGGATGAACTGGCCCTGCTTGCCCAGGCGCTTGAGCGCGGTCTCGATCTGTGGGCCGCCGCCATGCACCACCACCGGGTTGATGCCGACCAGCTTGAGCAGCACCACGTCCTCGGCGAAGGCGGCCTGCAGCAGCGGGTCGGTCATGGCATTGCCGCCGTACTTGATGACCATGGTCTTGCCGTGGAACTTGCGGATGTACGGCAGGGCCTCGGCCAGAATCCGGGCCTTGTCGCGCGGGTTGGTGGTGAGGGGATCATTCATCGGTGGCAGTCCTTGAAAAATGAGGCGCGGCCGACCCACCGGCCGAACGGATCGCCCGATTGTGCCGCAGACCTACGGCCGGGCTAGCGCGGCTCGGGCGGCAACGCGTACAGGTAGGCCGGGCCGTTCTGTCCCAGGCGTTGCAGGTGGGCGTCGTAGTCGGCCACGTCAAAGGGAAAGCGCTCGCTGTTGATCAACAGCAGGGAGGCGTCCAGCGCGCGCATGGCATGCGTCAGCTCGGCGGCGGGGCGCATGCGGCAGCGGCCGCTGTCATTTCCACAGTCGAGGAAATCTCGGTACGGCGCGCGCCCGAACCAGTCGCCGACCAGTTGACCCGAGTAGTCGAAGAAGGCGTTCTCGTAGCCGACCTGCAACAGGCGCGCATCGTGGCGCTTGGCCAGTTGGCTGGCCTGGTGCAGCAGCTGACGCTCGGGCCGCGCCTGGCGCTGCACCGCGATGGGCGGGCGCAGTTGCATGAAGTCGTCCCAGGGCAACATGACCATGGCCGCCAGGGTCGGCGCCAGCAGCCACAGCGGCGACAGCCGGGTCAGCCGCCACACCTGGCTGGCCAGCGTGGCGGTCAGCAGGGCCGCCAGCGGCAACGCCGGCATCAGGTAACGTTCGACCTGACTGACCCAAAACCAGAACAGCACCAGAACCAGCATCACACCCCAAACCATCAACGCCGGGCGGGCGCGATTCTGTCTGGGCATGGGGTACAACAGGGCAGCCCAGACCATTCCGGCCTGGGCCACGCCCAAGCTGTCGATGAAGTTCGACCACGCCTTGGGCAGGCCGTGCGTGGCCTGCTCGGCCACCTGACCGGCCAGATCCGCCGCGGTCCACAGGTAGTAGCCGAACCAGCGCCCTCCAGCGGGGTGGATCGGATCGCCGGTCAGCGCGTAACTGCGCGCATACCAGAATCCACATACCGCCAGAACCACCCCCGCGTACAGCACGGCGTTGCGCACCGCCGCGCGCGCGGACGGCAGCGAGAACAGCAGCACCATCAGGCCAATGGCCGCCCCGCAAACCAGCCCCTGGAATTTAATGCCCCCCGCGATGCCCATGCACCCGGCACTCAGCAGCAGCCAGCGCGTGCGCCAGGCGGGACCGATGTGTCCGGCCCACATCGCCGCCGCCAGCACCGCGGCCATGCAAAACAGAGCCAGGCCGGCGTCCACGTAGGCAAAGCCCAGGGTCGACTCGACAAACGGCGTGTGGGCGTAGACCAGCCAGGCCAGCACGCCCCAGAACGCATGGCGCGCGCTGAGCGCGGCGGCCCCCATCAGGCCGATCAGGGTCAGTACCGCCGGCCAGGTGGCCAACCACTGCGCCAGGGTGGCGCCCTGGAGCAGTCCGCCCGCGAACAGCAGTTGCAGATAGGCCGGAAAGTACGGAAAGCGCAGCCATTCGTTGGCCACCAGGCTCTGTTGCTCCAGCACCGTGCGCGCCAGCGGCAGGTGGTAGGCGGTGTCGTCCCAGTAGCCCGGATAGCGCCAGGACGCCAACCCCATGACCAGCGTGGCGGCCAGCAGCACCAACACCTCCCAGGGGGCCAGCCGCGTCCGCGGGATGGCCCCGGCCCGATCGCGTCCATGCCAGGCCACGGCGCCCAGCACGGCAAGCGCCGCCAGCCCCAGGCCCAGCACACCGGGCAGGCTGAACAGGCCCAGCAGCGCGGCCAGCAGCAGCAGCAGCATGCTGCCACCGAGGCCCAGCACCTGCTGAAAGAACAGCACCAGCGTGGCCGGCAGCGCGGCGTGGCGCGGCGCCCCGGCCGACGCACCGGGCCAGCGCCACAGCAGCCCCCAACACAGCACGCCCAGGGCCTGGAAATACGCCACCCAGGCCAGGCCCGCCAGGGCCCAGCGCCAGGCCGGCACACCGTAGCCGTCGTGCGAGGCCGCCGCCGCCAGCCACTGCAGGGCCAGCTGTGTCACAGATCGGGCGCGCCGTCGGCCGGCCGCCGCGCCTCACGCGGATTCGGCAGTTGCCGGCTCAGGGGTTCGGTCGGCACGTTGCTCACGTCCTGGTGCAAGAACGCGATCAAAAACTGCACGCCGACCAGGATCGGCAGCGCCGCCAGCATCACCGTGCCGCTGGTCGAGGCATGCCCGAGCCGCACACTCTCCAGCCAGTGCCAGGCGCCAAACACCAGGCCGAACAGCAGCAGCGCCGCGCCGGCGATGCTGTACAGGGTGCCGGTGTTGAAGTCGCGCAGCCAATAGCAGTACACATAGCGCCGCCACAGGCGCGACAGGTGCTTGCGCAGGAATTCCGGCAGCACCCGCCCCACGCGCAGATTGGATTGCTCGTCGGCGTACACCGCGTCCATGGGCACGTCACGGACCACGGCACGCAAGGTGTTGAGGCGGAACAGCATGTCGGTCTCGAAGAAGTAGCGCTTCTCCAGCTTGTCCAGCGGCAGCTCGCGCAGCGCGACGGCACCAATCGCGGTGTAGCCGTTGGTTGGGTCCATGAGGTTCCAGTACCCGCAGCTGAGCTTGGTCAGGAACGACAAGGCGGCATTACCGAGCAGTCGAATTTTCGGCATGCCGCGAACCGACTCGGGCCGAAAGAAACGGTTGCCCTTGGCGTAGTCGGCCAACCCGGCGCGGATCGGCTGAACAAAGCGGGGCAGCAGGGCCGGATCCATCTGGCCATCACCGTCGATCTTTACCACCACGTCGCAGCCATCGGCCAGCGCCTGGCGGTAGGCGGTGACGATGGCCCCTCCCACGCCCTGGTTCTGTTCGTGGAACAGCACCCGCACACGCGGATCGTGGCACTGCGCGCGAACCCAGTCGCCGCTGCCCTCCGGGCAGGCGTCGTCGACCACGTAGATGTCGCTCACCTCGGCCGGCACGGCGGCCAGCACGTCCAGCACATGCCGCTTGACCTTGAAGCAAGGTATGGCGACCGCGATGCGCCAGGGTGTCATCGGTCGGCCTGGGCGGCCAGCGCCACCCCGCACAGAATCAGCGCGCCGCCAATCAGCGTCTGCCAGCGCATGGGCTCGCCCAGCAAGACGTAGGCCAGCACCGGCACGATGAGGAAGGCCAGGCCCATGAACGGATAGGCCAGGTGCAACGGCGCGCTGCGCAAAATCCAGACCCACAACAAGGTCGTGACGCCGTACAGTGCCAGCGCCGTGACCAGCCAACCATTGAAAACCCAGTCCATCCAGCCGGCCTGCGCCGGCAGCGCCAGCGCGGCCTTGCGAAACAGCAGCTGGCCCAGGGAAATACCCAGCACGCAGGTCACGGTCCAGGTCATCATTTGAAAAGACACTTCCTACTCCTTCAGCCCACGCGGCTCAGCTGTCGTCGCGCAACCATCCCGGCAGCTTGAACCGAATCATGGCCAGATAGGCCAGGACGTAGGTGATGACGAACAACAAGGTGAACACCATCAGCACCCAGGTTGAGCGCCAAAACAGCAGCGCCGGCAGCACCGTCAGCAGCGTGAAGCCCCACAGGTACGGGGCGGTCCGGTTATTGCGCCGCAACAATTTGCGGGCGTCGGCCTCGTCGACCACGCCGCGCACGATGCGCCGGTAGACCAACTGGTGAAAATGCAGGGCATCGGCGACGCCCGGCGAAACCCCGCGCGCCAGCTTGCGGTAGATGGAAAACAGCGTCTCCCAGACCGGGTAGATCAGCAACAACACCGGAAACCAGGGCGACACCTGGGGATGGCGCTGCACCAGGGCGATGGCGCCGAAGGCAATCACGCTGCCCCACAGGTAGGCTCCGCCGTCGCCGGCGAACAGCAAGCCGCGCGGGTAGTTCCAGACCAGGAATCCCGCCGACGAGGCCGCCATCACCACCATCAGGGTCGCCAGGCCGCGATCACCCAGCTGCAATGCCACGTGCGCAATGGCCAAGGCCGTGATCAAGGCCACCATGCCGGCCAGGCCATTGCAGCCGTCAATGATGTTGAAGGCGTGCGGCAAGCCGGCCAAGGCCAGGGCGGCCAGCGCCATGCCGATCCACGGCAGCTCCAGCATCCACTGGTCCAACCAGGGCAAACCCACGCGGGGCACGTACAGGCCAGCCAGCGTGATCCCCAACGCGGCAGTCAGTAAAGTCAGCAACAGCCGGTAACGCACGGTCAGGCGTTGCGTGCAGTCCTCATGCAGGCCGCCAATCACCGCCGGCAGCAGGGCCACGCACCAACTCAACGTCCAGGGTTCGAGTCGCAACGAGGACGGATCCCCGCCCCACTGACTGTTGACCAGCCCCACCAGCCAGCCCATCAACAAGCCGGCCAACAGGCCCACGCCGCCCAGACGCGGCACCTCCCCAGCGTGCAAACGCTGGGGTTTGTCCTGACCATAAGCCGTGCTGCGCCGACGCGCCCCGCGCAGCACCCACCCGCCGATCACCATCGACACCAGAAAAGTCAGTACCGACAGCCAGACCATTCCGGCATCCTACCGCGCCGGCGCAGCAGCGTCCGTGCTGGCCGCAGCCCGCCGCGCGGCCCGGTACGGCGCGGAAAACCATAGACGTAACAGGCTGCGCACATGCCAAGCCAGGTGGCGACTGTCGTGGTGGCTGGCGCGCTGCCCAGCGTGCACCACCCGCACCGGCGCACGCTCCAGACGCAGACCCAGCGCGCGCAGGCGCAGGCACAGGTCGACGTCCTCGCAGTACATGAAATACCCTTCGTCGAAACCGCCCAGGCGCGCCCACACCGCCGCCGGCAGCACCATGCAAGCGCCGTTGATCCAATCCACCCGACGCTGCGGCCGGCCCAGCACGCGCCGACGCCACAGGGCCAGGGGCGTGGGCAGTTCGCGTTCGGACGCCTCGACACGCCCCTGGGCATCGAGCTGAACGGGATAGGCACAGCCGACGCCGGGCTCGGCGGCCACATCCCGCAGCGCGGCCAGCGGATCCGGCCCCTCCAGCAGTGCCACGTCCGGGTTGATGACGCAGACGAAGGGCTCTTCGGCCCCTGCCAGCGCGTGATTGTGGTTGGCGCCAAAGCCCCGGGGCGTCGTGTTGCGCACCACGTCCAGAGCAAACGGCCAACCACCCTCAGGCGCCCGTGGCTCGGTCTCCGGCAAATTCTGCGTCAGCACCACGCGAGTCACCGAGCCCGCGCATTCGCGCGCCATCTGAAGCAACAGCTCCTGAGCCAGCGCCGCATGTCCGTGACTGACGACCGAGACCCGCAGCCCATGCGAAGGCTGCCGAACGGTCATGGCGAGGGTGTGGTCAGCGCCGTATTGGCCTGCCCGATGCTCACCAAACGATCCATACCCGCCAGCGATTGCAGGCGCAAGCGGGACAACAGGTACAGGTAGCGCGCCTGCGCCAGATCGCGCCGCGTCAGCGTCAGTTGCTGCTCGGCGTTCAGCACGTCGAGCGTGGTGCGCACGCCGGCGGCCTGCGACATGCGGCTGGAAGTCAGCGCCGCCTCGGCCGAACGCACGGCCTGCTCCAGCGCCGCGATGCGCGCCACGCCCTCGGTCATGCCGCGGAACTCCTTGTGCACGCGCACGCCCAAATCCAAGCGGGTCGCCTCCAACCCTTCGCGCGCGCGCTCATGGCTTGCCACCGCCTGACGCACCTGCGAACTGACATAGCCACCAGAATACAGCGGCACCGACAGCTGCAAGCCGATCAGTTTCTGGTCGTAACGGGTGTTGATAGCGGTCACGCTGTCGCTGTTGGTGCGCGACCACTGCGCCACCGCATCCAGGGTCGGCTTGTGGCCGGCCTTGGCCTTGTCGATTTCGGCGCGCGCGACCTCGATCTGGGCACGTAATGCGCGCAGTTCGGGGCTGGCGGCCTCGGCCATGGTCTGCCATTCGTCCATCGAAGTCGGTGCGGGCGGTTCGGCGCGAAAACGCTGGATATCCAGTGTCGCCAGATTCCCCAGCGGAATGGCCACCATGGCCTCCAGGCGGCGCCGGGTGAAGTCGAGGTTCTGCAGCACCTCCAGCTCCTGGGCACGGGTCATGTCCAGACGGGATTGCGCTTCGTCGATGTCGGTGCGGGTGCCGGTGCCGCCCGCGAAGCTCTTGCGCGCCGCCATCACCTGGGTTTCGTAGTTGGTTTTTTGCGCGGCGATCAAGCGCAGCTGATCGCGCGCCAACAAGGCATCGAAGTAGGCCTCGCCCACGCGCACCACCAGGGACTGCTCGTCCTTTTCCAGGCTGGCATTGGCGCTTTCCACTTGCGCCTCGGCTTGATCCACTAGGGCGCTGATGTACGGCCGATAGATCGGCTGACGCACCGACAACCCGACGTTGCTGCTGTAGTAATTGTGGTGCTGCGAGACGGAATTACCGAGTATGGTATTGGTGGTTGCCGTCAGGTCGTTGTAGTTCCGACCGGCATTGAACGACACATTGGGCAGGCGCTGCGCCTGGGCTTGCGGCAGGCGCTCGCGCTCGGCTTGCGCGCCGGCGCGCGAGGCACGGATATTGGCGTCGCGTTCGACTGCGGCCTCATAGGCCTGACGCAGATCCAGCGCCAGGGCCGCGTTGGCGCACAGATACGCGACCATGCCCACGCAAGCACGCGACATGCGCCGCCGATCAGCTCGGCCAGGCAGGGCCATGGACATGCGCCAGGCAGTACCGAACATCGCCATCACTCCTCGGTCATCGACGCCGCGATCCGCTTGGTCAGCGGGTGCAACAAGTAGGTCAACATCGAGCGCTCGCCGCCCTTGAAAACCACCTCCACCGGCATACCCGGATGCAATTGGCGCTTCCCCAGCACCTTCATGCCCTCTGGCGTCACCTCGACGCGCGCCAGGTAGTAGCTGGCTCCGCCAGGCGCCCCAGCGGAGGGCGGATCGGTGATCAAGTCCCCGGACACCGATTCCAGCTTGCCCTGCACCACCAACTGCGGCGAATGGGCAAACGAAGAGAAGCGCACATCCACGGGCATCCCGGCCTGGACCCGATCAATCATGTGTGGTGGCACGCGCACCTCCAGCAGCACCGGCGCACCTGTGGGGACAACGTCCATCAACTTCTGGCCCGACTGAATCACCGCACCCACGGTTTGGACCGCCAAGCCGACCACCTGGCCGTCGGCGGGTGACTTGATCTCGACGCGCTCCAGATCATTGCGTACCGCCCGGTATCTCTCGCCTTCGGCCAACGTCTGCCGGCTCACATCGGCCAGTTGCGACTCAACCTCCTTGCGGTACTCCTGCTGGCGCGAGATGGCACGCTGACGCAACTCAGCGATGGTGCTGCGCGCACGCAGACTATTGCCCTGCAGATCGGCGATGGCCGAGCGGATGTCGGCCGCCTGACGCTCACGTTCGAGCTGCTGGTTGCGCGGTGCGTAACCCTCGGACACCAACCCACGCAGGTGGCTCAACTCTTCACTCAACAGAGCTTGCTGACTCTTACGCTGGGTCAGCATGCCGGCATAGGCTTGCAGCAAGGCTTCCTGCCCTTGAATGCTTTGCTCGATGGATTGCAGGTCTGAACGCAAAAGACTGCGCCGAGTATTGAACAGTTGCTCCTGATTCAACACTTGCTGCTGAATCTGTGGATCGGACGCGGCTTCCTGCAGATCTTTCGGCCAATTGATTTTGGTCTGCCCGATCTGCTCGGCCTGTAGCCGCGCCTGAGTCGCCATCAGGCCCAGGTAGGTCTGGCGCGCGGCCTCATAGTTGGCGCGTGCCACGGCAGAGTCCAGTTTCATCAGAACCTGACCTTCCTTGACCTGATCGCCCTCGCGCACCAGCACGTCCTTCACGATACCGCCCTGCAGGTGCTGCACCGTCTTGCGCTTGGTATCCAAGGCCACTACTCCTTGCCCCGGCACACCCTCATCCAACGGCACCAACGCAGCCCAGACCAGGAAGCCACCAAACCCAATCGCCAGTGCCCAAAGGCCCAGTCGTCCGGCGCGGCCTACGTCCTTCCTGGGCTTCGGCCGTTCGTCACCGCCCGACGGCACGGGACGCAACGCGTTCGCTGGCTTGGTATCCATGGATTGAAGAGAGTTGTTCACATCAGTACCCAAGAAGAAAAGCGATCCCATGCGGCGCGGGCTTCCGGCCGCGGGACTTCAAACCCGTTCATGCCCCAGCCAACCGCCCCGGTCCCTGCGGGTTCGTCCCGGCTGAGCGAGCCTGCGCGTTGCGCAGGGCGGCCAACACTTCATCGCGCGAACCGTCAGCACGCACCACGCCATCGCGCAATACCACCAGCCGATCGGCCACCGCCAATACCCCAGGCCGATGCGTCACCACGATCACCGTGCTGCCACGTGCCCTCAGCAACTGGATGGCCTCCACCAGTGCCGCCTCGCCCATGTCGTCAAGGTTGGCATTGGGCTCATCGAGTACTACCAGGACCGGCTTGCCGTACAAAGCCCGTGCCAGCCCGATGCGCTGGCGTTGGCCACCCGACAACAGTCCTCCGGCCTCCCCCACCGGCGTGTCGTAGCCCTTCGGGAAACGCAAAATCATCTCGTGCAGACCGGCCTCGCGCGCCGCTTCGATCACCTTGACCGCGTCCACCTCGCCGAAACGTGCGATGTTCTCGGCGATGCTGCCCTCGAACAGCTCGATATCCTGCGGCAGATAACCGATGTGTGGGCCCAGCTCATCACGGTTCCATCCCGAAATGGGTCTTTCGTCAAGCAGAACCTCCCCTTGCATGTGCGGCCAGATGCCGATCATGCAGCGCGCCAAAGTTGATTTGCCGGAGCCGGATGGCCCCAGCACCACCGTCACAGCCCCTGGCGTCGCGCGCAGATCCACGCCCTTCAGGATCGGCTCGGCCCGACCCGGCGCCACGGCCACCAGGCCCTGCAGGCGCAGCGCGCCTTCCGGCGGCACGCGGGTCAGGGCCGGATCGCGTTCCGGATTCTCTTGCAGCAAGGTCTCCAAGCGCCGGAACGCCGCGCGCGCGGTGATCAGGCTGCGCCAGGTATTGGCCATCATGTCGATCGGCGCCAGCGCGCGCGTCATCAGCATGTTGGCCGCGATCATGGCCCCCATCGTCAGCTGGCCGTCGATGACCAGCAGCGCACCGGCCCCAAGCGCCAACGACTGTTGCGAGTAACGGATGAACTTGCTGACCGCCGTCACCCGATGGTTCACGTCCATGGCGCGCGCCTGGGCCAGCTCGGCACGCCGGTGCATGGCTTGCCAGCGCGCGCGCAAGTTGTGCACCATGCCCATGGGTTCCAGCACCTCGGTATTACGCAATTTCGCGTGAACGTAGAGGTTTTCCTCCGCCATGGCGTTCTGCGCACGCTCCGTGGGCGCCACCGCCAGCCGGTGCCCAAACCACACCAGGGCCAGCTGTACCAACGCGAAGCCGATCGCCAACCAGCCCAGCATGGGGTGCAGAAAAAACAATACCGCCAGGTAGATCGGTGTCCAGGGGGTATCCAGAATCGCCAGCACGCCCGGGCCGGTCATGAATTGACGCACCTGCATCAAATCGCCAAATGCCTTGCCGGTGGCGGTGCCCTGGCGCAGTGTGCTTTCGTAGGCCGCGTTGAACACGCGCATACCCAGCATGTCGTCCAGCCGCATCCCGGTATGCACCAGCACACGTGAGCGCATCCACTCTGAAAAAGCCCCCACCAAATAGAAAAACAGCGTGACCAAGGACAGCATCAGCAAGGTCAGCTCGCTCTGGCTGATCAGCACGCGGTCGTACACCTGCAACATGTACAGCGTAGAGGTCAGTTGCAGCACATTGGCCACCATGCTGAACGCCGCCACGGTCAGGAAAGCGCCGCGAAAGGCGCGCAACGCCCGCGTCAATTCGCTGCGCTGAAAAAAACCCGAAGTCGTCATGCTTGTTCTCGTTGTCGGCCGATGGCCTGCCCCGTGCCTCAGGCTCCAGCCGGTCTGGCCATCAAACCGCCGGCAGGCGGAGCGGCTTGCGCTGCCTGCTGCAGCGCGGCCAACACTTCGTCGCGCGGCCCAAACGCCTGCTGCTGTCCGTCGCGCAGCACCAACATCTTGTGCGCCCCCCCCAGGATGCTGGTGCGGTGCGTGATCACCACCACTGTCGCGCCCCGCGCACTGGCCCCGGCAATGGCGCCAGCCAGCGCGGCATCGCCCTCCTCGTCCAGACTGGAGTTGGGCTCGTCCAACACCACCAACACCGGGTCGCCGTACAGCGCACGCGCCAGCCCGACACGCTGGCGCTGACCACCAGACAGGCGGGTGCCGCTGGGCCCCACTGGGGTGTCGTAGCCTTGCGGCAACGACTGAATGAACTCGTGCAGGCCGACAGTCTCGGCGGCGCCCTGCACCCGCCCCATATCCACCTCGCCAAAGCGGGCGATATTCTCGGCCACCGACCCCTCGAACAGCTCCACGCCCTGGGGCAGATAGCCAAGAAAGGGCCCCAGCTCCGCCTTGTTCCAGGTGTTCACATCCACGCCGTCCAGACGCACCTTGCCGGCCGCCGACGGCCACAGACCGACCAAGGCACGCGCCAGCGTGGTCTTGCCCGCCGCCGAGGGGCCGACTACCGCCAGCACCTCGCCCGCCTCCAGCGCAAAATTCACACCGCGCAAGATGGGCACATGGCTGTTGGGCGCCGTCACCATCAAGGGCTCAACCTGCAAGTCACCTCTGGGAGGAGGCAGCGGCATCGCCTCCGGCTTCCGTGGAACGGCCGACAGCAGGCCGTTCAGGCGCTGCCAGGCATCGCGCACATTCACCACGCCCTGCCACTGCGCCACCACCTGCACCAGCGGAGCCAGCATGCGACCACCCAGGATGGAACTGATGATCAGCATGGCGCCGCCACCGTGTAACTCGTTGTGCAGCAGCAACCAGGCCGACAGACCCAGCAGCGTGGAACTGAGCACTGTCTGCAACAGCTTGCCCAGCGCCCCCATGCCACCGGCCACGTCCGAGGCCTCGGCCTGCAGGTGCAGCATCTCGCGTTGCTTGTCCAGCCAGCGCTTGAGCGTGCTGCGCAGCATGCCCATTGATTCGATCACCTCGGCGTTGCGCAAGGTGTTGTCGGCGTACTGCTGCGCCCCGATGGCCACTTGATTGGCTTGGGTCAGCGGCGGCTTACTGCGCCGCTCGTTGAGCAACGCCACCGCGGTCTGCCCCACGCCGAAGGCCACCGCCACCCACCCCAGCAAGGGGTTGATCAGGAACAGCAGCACCATCACCACCAGCGCGATCGGCGCCTCCATGATGGCCAGTAGCGCGGGCGAATACAGAAACTCGCAGATGCGCCTGAAGTCGGTCAGAGGCTGCGCCGTGCCGCCCGGCATGCGGCGTACATTGGCCTCGAACACCGCATCAAACACCCTCTCGTGCAAACGCTTATCCAGCTCGTGTCCGGCCTCATGCATCACGGCCGCTCGTGCCCACTCCAGCATCTCCATCAGGAGGTAGGCACCCAGTGCCACTACCGTCAGCCAGAACAGCGTCAAATGGTTGCGGCTGTTCACCACCCGATCGTAGACCTCCAGCATGTACAGCGAGGGCACCAATACCAGCAAACCGGCGAACAGACTGAACCAACCGGCCCGGGTGAAGAAAGGGCGCAAGTCCAGCACGGCCTGGCGCAACTCGGAAGGAGCTTGGTTGGGCTTCATGCCGCCTCTTCGACCATCACATATTCAGGAATCTCCCCTGCCTCAAGGGAAGGCAGGGCACTTTCGGACTCGGCCAGACCAACCTCGGCAGCTTCACCCAACAGGAAGGCCAGCTCGAACGCCGCGTCGGCCACTCGCGACAACACCACCTCGCGCAACTTTTGCGTCTGAAAACGCTGCAACACCTCGGGCTCCAATGACAGCTGAAAGCGCATGCGCCCGTCCAATGTGAACATCGACAGCACACCCTGCTTCAAGCTCAACGTGTGGCGATCGAAGTAGACTGGGCAGTTTTCGGTAAAACGCAGCAGCGGCAGCGCACGCCCACCCAACTTGTCTAGGTGAAATGGGCTGCCGGGATGCTGGAACACCATCCGGCAGGTGCGCGACACCGAATAAATGGCGTTGCACACCATCTGCGAGCCCATGGCCGGAAACTGCTCGCGCAGCTGCCGATACGCCAGATGGTGCAGCGCCACACGGTTCCACACCCGCGTGCTCTGCACCAGCGGCGCCAGCGCATTGCACAGCTCGGCAAAGCCGCGCTGCAGCGCCAACAGGCGCTCCGCCTGCTCGGGCGCGGTGTTCAGGGGAATTCGGACCAGGGCTTGTGACATTGTCGGGGCGCGAGTATATAGGTTCCTATATGAAATTCATATACGAAGTTGTGCGCTTGCAACATTCCAGGCCCGCTGACAGGTCGGCCCTGCCGATGCGCTGAAGACAGCAGCCGACTCTGTACCCAGGGCATAGGCAAGCGGGCGCTGCACCTCAGCAGCCTCTGCGTGGCTTCCTTCGGTACGCCCTGCCGAAGGCTGTTCCACGCCGGCCAGGGCACGCCCGCACGCGCCACAGAACCTGCCGCACGGACTCGGGCCGAAAAATGCCAACCGCTCCGGCCCCGCAAACGCTCAGCGCCGCGGGCTTGCTCTTGCAGGGCCTGGCGTCAGAGCCCGTTCAGCCTCAGGGTGCCGCCGCGGTTGAGGAACTCCAGGTCCAGATCCCCTGCGCCCGTCGTCTGCAACGCCGCTGGCGCCGACGGCGTGGGGCTGGCCTGCTGGGCGCCTTCCTGCTGGGCCGGGGTGGCGCGCTGGCCCAAGGCCTGCAAATGCGGAATCGACAGCATGTGCGTGTACGCCAGCACCAGGCCGCCGGCCTGCTGCACGGCCTTCAGCGCCGCCGCTTCCAGGGCTATCAGGCGCGCCTCGTCCACCCGCCACAGCCCCGCCACGGCCTTTTCCCCGGCCGGCGTCTGCAGCGTGATGGACCAGGGCACCAGCAAGCCATGCTCGGCCAAGGCCGCGCATGCCTGCTCCCCGATGCGCTGGCTGGCCGCCAGTTGCTTGAAGAACGCGACCAGCTCGGTCAGCACCTTGCCGGGCTGCTCGGAGGCATCAAAAAATGCCTCTCCGGCCTCGCCGTCCTCGGTCAGCAACCCGCTGTCGGCATCGAAGCACAGCACCGACTCGGCGTTCGCCGTGGCGGCGATGCGAAACGGGTAGCCTCGGTACAGCGCCGGCACATACCCGGCAAGCCACTGGCCCTGCGGGCCGACGCACAGGCTCTGTCCGGACGCCAGGCCCAGCACCGCCACCGGCGTGAAGGCGCCTTGGTTCTGCGCGAATCCGATCGGCAAAGCCAAGGCCGCCATCGGCATCTCCTGCGGCACCAAGGGGCACAAGGCATCGCCGGCGGCAAAACCGTAGTCGGTGGGGCGAATCCAGCGCTTGCGAGCGAATTCGGCGGGATTGACGACAAGATATCTGGGCATGATGAATACTCTGGAAAAAAAGTGGTGTACTGGCAGCCGCCCGACTGCGGCCACGGAGCCACGGCAGAGGTGGGCGAGTCGCAAACCGCCAGGGCCGGCCCGCGAGCCCGGTTCACCCGGGCCCGGAGCTGCGCAGCCGCTCGGAAAGGCCAACCCCGGCGTGGCCCGCCTTGGCGCTGGCCTTCTTGAACGCAACACACCTTCGAGCCACAGCGGGAACAGGCCCTAGCTTAACCTTATTGGCGCGGCGGCAAGAAAAGCCGCCCCCGGCACCGTCGCGGGGTTGGTGCGGGCGGCTCACACCTTGTCCGGCCGCCTCAGGCAGCGCCCGCGCCACCGCCCTCGGCCAGGGCCGACACCCAGTCCAGTTGCCTGGGCAGGCACACACGCTGCAAGTCGTAGTGCTGGCACGCCCAGGCCCTGGCGTTGGCGCCCAGGCGCGCGCGCTCGGCCGGGTCTTCCAGCAGCCGGGCCACCTGGGCCGCCAGCGCCGCGGGGTCGAAAAAATCCACCAGCACCCCGGTCTGGCCGTCGGTGACCGCCTCGCGCACCGGCGCGGTGTCGCTGGCCACGATGGCACAGCCCACGCTCATGGCTTCCAGCAGGCTCCAGCTGAGCACGAAAGGGTACGTCAGGTACACGTGCGCCGTGGACACCTGCAGCAGGGCCACGAAATGCGCGTAGGGCAGGCTGCCCAGAAAATGCACCCGCGCCCATTCCTGGGCCGTCAAGCCGGGCCGCACTTCGTCCACGAAGCGTTGCTTCCAGCTCGTGCCTGGCGGTGCGGGCGGGCCATAAGCGGCCCCCTGTCCGCCCACGATCAGCACCTGCGCGCGCGGGCGTGCGCGCAGCAGCGCCGGCAAGGCCCGCATGAACATGTGGTAGCCCCGGTACGGCTCCAACTGGCGGTTGACGAACGTCACCACCTCGTCGGCCCGCGTCAGCGTCAACCCCGACGCCAGGGCGATGCGCACCCCGGGGCGGGGCGCCAGGGCATCGGTGTCGATGCCATCGTGCACCACGGTGATGCGTTCCCTGAAAGCGCCCGGAAAACTGGCCGCCTGCCAGTGCGTGGGCGCCAGACCGGCCTGGCAGTCCTCGAACTGCAGCAGGTAGTGCAGGTTCTTCAGCCGGATGCGGCTGGCCTCCTCCTCGGCGTTGGCGCTGGCGAATTCCGGATCGAAGCCCACGTCCATGCCCTGCGCGTGGTAAAAAAACTCGCAATACAGGCCCAGCGGCACCTGCGGCCACACCTGGCGCAAAAACAGGCTTTCACCCCAGCTCGGGTGCGCCACCACCGCGTCCGGCGTCCAGCCCTGGGCGCGCAGCCCGCGCAAGGCGTCGGCGCAGGCTTGGCCACGGATCACCTTGGTCTCCAGATCCGCCACCCAGGGATGCAGTTGCGGCGTGCTGGCGCGCTGCGGCTGATAGGCCAGGGCCTGAACCCCCTGCCGCGCCAGCGCCGCGCGCCGCTGCGGCGGCAGGTTCAGCGCCACGGCGCGCACCTCATGCCCTCGTGCCGCCAAGGCCGGCGCCAAGTGCTTGAACTGGCCAGGAAAATTGTGGTGGATGAACAACAACTTCACCGGCGAAGTGTAGCCGGGCGCCGGCTCCGGCGCGCACCCCGCATCTTCAAACACCTCAAATACTCACTTTTTAATAGCAAACAAGATAATATGGACGCCGGCCAATGGCCTGAAAAGCCAAATTTTCACCTGCGGATCTCGCTGGTTTCGGGGCGGACATAAAAAAACCCACCTCTCGAAAGAGGCGGGTCTTTAAAACCGATCCTTCGCGCCCCGCTTTCAGGCGGAGCGCTTAGGCAGGTATATCGCTTAGACGATGATGTCGGTAGCGGTGATCACGCCCACCGTGCCCACCAGCTTGATCACCACGTCTTCAGCCGCGGTGAAAGCGCCGTTGGTCGCGCCGGCGTTGGCCACCAGGTAGGTGCCTGCCGCGGTGCCCGAGGCAATGGTAACGATCAGCGCATCACCGGCGGCGTTGTAGTTGGCGGCATTGCCACCCAGTGCCGGGGTAACCGCATTGGTCACGGCCGTGCTGAGCGCGGCGGCCAAACCAACGGTGTCGACAGGAGCAGTCATGGTGGACAAGGTGAGCTGAGCGCCTGCAGCGCCGACCTTGAACTTGTCGACCCCGGCACGGAAGCCGGTCACGGTGTCGATCGCGGTAACCAGGGATGCCGTAGCAGGGACCGAGTCATTGATCGTCACCGCGCCGCTGCCCGTGGCCGCACCGCTCAGGTTGAAGTTGTCGGCACCGGTATTGCCCGTCAGGGTATAGGTGCCCGTGCTCACGGCGGCGTTGGTGACGTTCACCGTCTGACCGCCGGTACCGAGCGTCACTACGCCACCCACTTGACCTGCAGCGCCCGTCAGGTTGACGACCGTACCGGCAGCGTTGCTCACGGTGACGACCGCGGCGGCAACGCCACCGTTCAGGTTCACCACCTCAGCCCCTTGGGCCGCGCCGAGAGTTATCGCGGCGGTCACGGCATCCGTCACCGTCAAGGTGTCGGTGATACCAGCCAGGGTGCCCAGGTTGATGGCAGGAGCAGCGGCCAGGATGGCGAAGGTGCTGTTCAGCGTGTCGGTCCCCGCGTTGGTGAAGTTGTAAGTCTCCACGCCGGCACGGGCGGTGATGGTGCCCGCATCGGACAGGGTCACGACATCGGCAAGGCCAGCCGCATTGGTGGTGGTGAAGGCGTTGTACTGAGCAACAGTCATCGTGGCCGCGCCGTTGAGCGTCAGGGTCTCGACGTTCGTCACCGTGGCGCCGGAGATGTTGGCACCCGCACCCACGTTCAGGATGTCGACACCCGCGCCACCGTTCAGGTTGCCCGTGGCAGCCATGGCGCCCGGCACGTTGATCGTGTCGGCGCCACCGCCCATGTCAACGCTGTCGGTGGCAGCCGTCAGCGTCATGACTTCGTCGGCGACCGTGCCAGTGAAGGCCAGCGGTGCGGCACCCGGGAAGGCGGCCGAGGCGATCACGCTGTTGATGTTGTCCATCGTGGCGTCGACCAGGCCCAGGCCGGTCAGCGTGGCCAGCGTAACTGCTGCGCCACCGTTGCCGATGAAGTTGACCGTCACGCCAGCGGCAATCAAAGACTGCACGTTGATCTGGCGCGGGGCCACGCCGGCAGCCAGTCCGGCGTTGGCGGCGTTGAGCAGGTCGGCCACGTTGATGTTCACCACGTCGCCAGCGCCCAGGGCGCGGTTGTTGGCGGCGTTGGCCGTGGCCAGGGTGAAGGCCGTGTCGTTGAACGCAGGCGTGTTGGTCGCGTCGTTGGCGGCCAGGGTGTTGGCCGTCAGGAAGGCGCGGGTCAGGCTCAGGTCGTAGATGGCGGCCATGGCATTCTTCGTCAGCACGAAGCCTTCGAAGTTGCGCACGTTGCTCAGATCCTGGGCGTCAACCACCACGCGCTCGCCGTTGGTCACCAGGGTGATGGTGTCGTAGCGAGTGGCGCCGGCAGCAATGACCTGGCCTTCGAGGGCGCCGCCGTCCAGCGTCTTCAGCACGTTGAAGGTGGCGTCGTTCATGATCAGGCGATCAGAGCCGGAACCCCCTTGGTAGCTCACGCTCTGGCCGGAGCCGAGCATGCTCAGGTTGACGGTGTTGGTGGAGGCGTTCTCGCGGCCGTTGTTGGTGGCCACCACGGTGTCGTTGGCCGCGTTGGTGTCGCTGGTCTGCACGATCTTGTTGGTGATGATCGTGATGGTGCCGGCGGTGTCGGCAGCGTTCACGAAGTCTTGCGACAGCGTCAGGCTGGTGTTGTTGCCACGCAGGTCGATGACGTCAACACCGGTCTTGTTGCGCAACTCGGTCTCGGACACCACGTAGTTGCCCACGCCGTTCACGCCCAGTTGCAGGGTGTCGGTACCCGCGCCACCGACCACGCTGTCGCCCTCGCCGAAGCTGCTGTTGGCCGAGTTGGCGTTGACGAAGGCGAAGGTGTCGTCGCCCGTGCCGCCGCTGGCATTGACGTTGCCCAATTCGAATTCGACGTAATCCTTGGCCGTACCGCCCTTGTAGGTGACGTTGGTCGGGGTGTTGATCGCGGCCTTGGCAGTGAAGCGCACCGCCTGGTCACCGGTGGCGGCCGAGGCGTCGTAGCTGGTGACGGTGTCGGCCAGCGACAGCAGGTTGGAGGCCGAGCTGCGGGCGTCCGACAGGCCGGTGTCCACGCCCACGGCGCGGTTGGTCAGGCCATAGTTGGCGTCAGCGGCTTGCGTGACGACAGTGGCGGCCTTGCCCAGGCCGGCGGCGCCCAGGGCGACGACGGAAGCCAGCGCGGTGCCAGCGGCGCCGGTGCCGGAAACCAGGTCGGAAGGACCACCGGTGCCGGACTGGTTGGCCGAGTTGTTCAGCGTGTTGGCGCCCGCGCCGGCAGAGGTGATGGTCAGCGTCTCGACGCCAGCACCCATGTTGAACTGACCAGAAGCGGCGTTCACGTTGTTGGCGCTGACATTGGTCAAGCCCAGAGCCTGGTTGGTGGCACCGGCCACGGTGGCGGCGCGGTAGGTCACGGCGGCAATGCCGGCCAGCGAACCGGCTTCGTTGACCCAGCTCAGGCCGGGCACGGGGTTGGTGCCGCTGGCGGTCGGGGTCAGGTTGTTGACGTTGAGCTGCTCGCCCACGGTGATCTGGTCGTACACCACGGTGTTGGTGCCGGTGACTTCGTAGGCGCCGTTGTTGACGTTGTAGTCGAAGTTGACGGCTCCGGCCAGGTCGGTACCGATTTGCACGGTCTCGATGTTCTTGATGGTGGCGCCGCCGTTGTAGACCGCGCCGGTCATGTTGATCACCAGCTTGTCGTTGCCGGCGCCGCCGTCGAGCACGTCGGAGGAGTTCAGCGTGGTCTGGTCTTGGCCACCCACCTGCACGCCGGCCACGCCGCGGATCACGTCCTCACCGGAGCCGCCGGTGAAGACGTCTTGCGCGGTGGTCAGGGTGGAGGTCTGACCTTGGTTGCCTGCAGCCTGAGCCGCGGCGACGCTGGCCGGATCGGAGGTGACGTTGGCCACCAGGGCCTGCAGCGCGCCCAGGTCGGTGGTGCTCACCAGCTTGGTCTCGGTGAAGTACTGCGACACGGTGACCTTGTTGGCCAGCATCGCGGCGGTGCCACCCCAGGTGGCGTCACCGGTCTTGGCGGCCAGGTTGGTGAAGATTTGATAGATGGTGTCGCCACGGGTCCAGCCGGCGTTGAGCGCGGCCACGACGTCGGCCTTGGCCTGGGTCTTGGCGGCGTCGGTGGCCGAGCTGCCCACCACGTTGTCGACCAGCTTGGCGGCGAAGTCGGTGTTCGACATGAAGGCCGGGTAAATGGCCTGGAACTGCGACTTGGTGGTGTACACGTTGACGATCTGCTTGGTCGTCATGCCAGCGCTGTACGCATCGTTCAGCTGGTTCATGTACGTGACGCCAGGGGCGGCACCAAAGGCTACGATGAAGAATTGGTACGCGTCTTTCTTTTGAGCGTCGGTCATTGCCATGGAATGGTTCTCCTAGGGGTTAAGAAACAACCGCAAGCCTTCACCATGTGAGATTGTTGCGATCGCGGAGGAGATTCTACGGGTTGAGACCCCGATCACCACGGCCGAATGTGACGGCCATCACCAGAATGGGTACGCCATGACGCCAAAAAATGACGATCTGTATCTTATATGAATTTCATATAGGATGCATCAGTTTGATCAACTTCAGATGCGCACGCAGACGCGCTCACGGGCAGTGAGGCCACATGGCCCTAGGCGGTATGCGAGAGCCGAAGCAGCCTCCCGTCCAGGGGGGTGCTTCAGGGCTTCAACGCCACTGGCGGCGCCAGTAAAACGCAATGCCCTTGTCGCTCCAGTTGAACAGGGACAGGTTGCTCCAGCGCTGGGTCCAGTAAGCCTGCGCACTGAGCTGGCCGCCCCACAGATCGGGGACGATCTGGCGTTCCACGGAGAGGTTGGCGGTGAGGAAACGTCGGTATGCGTTGTTTTTTAGTAACGCACTGTAGCCCGAGGTGTCGATCTGGGCATACAAATAGCCTTGCAACAGCCATTCGGGCGCGAATTGCCATTGGGCTTGCCAGCCGGCGCGCCAGGCCGAGGGGCCGCCGCGCGTGGCGTGCTCGTACTCGGCCCAGCCGAGATGGCCCAGTTCGAGCAGGTTGGGCAGGGATTGCTGCACGCGCGCGGACCAACCCTGGCGCCCAGTCACCGGTTCGTCAAATGCGTTGAGGCTGTACAGCAGGGGCAGGTTGCCCTCGTGCACCTCTCGCCATGGGCGCTGCCACAGCAGCGACGCTACCTGCCGCCGTGCGCCGTCGAGCGTGCGCTGGGCGCTCAGTCCCCAGCGCAAGGGCGCCAGCAGCCGGTTGGCGGCGGGTACACCAGGCAGAGGCCCGACCACGGCAATGCGCCCGGCGGACGTGGCTGTGTCCACGTCCGAGGACTGCGCGGTAGCCTGCAGCTCCAGCCCACTGTCCCAGCGGTGGTAGAGCTGGGCCTGGGTCAGGGTGCCGCGCTGGGCCTGGCTGAGCAGGGGCACGGTGATGTTGCCTTGGGGCAGGGTAAGCACCATTTCGCGTGCGCTGGAGGCCACCAGCGGGTTGGTGCTATAGCCGACCGAGGTGCTGACCAGCGTGCGCGGCACGGCGGCACGCGCCGCCGCTTCCGCGGCGGCCATGTCGTCCCGCGGATCGCGCAGCAGAGCTTGTAGCTTCTGGCGCTGCGCGGAGGGGGTTTCGGGGTCGTCGAGCAATGCTTGAATCAAGGCGCGCGCACTTTCCGGCCGGTCGCGCTCGGCCAGCAACAGCGCCAGCTGCAGCATGGCCTCTGCATGCGCTGGGTAAAACATGAGCGCGCGCTCGAGCAGCAGTTCAGCTTCAAGCCAGCGCTTGTCGTGCAGCGCCTCCAGGGCCTGGGTGTAGGCCAGGTCGGCCTCTCGCCGCGCGGCGGCCAGGGCTTTGTCGGCGGAAGACTGGGCAAGGGCGACTTCGACCACCGGTGTCGCGGCAGCGGGTTCCGCCGCGTGCGCCAGGCCGCTACAAGCGCCCACCAGCCAAATCCATGCCCGTGGACAACGGTCACGCGGACGCCGCGCGGTATTGCCCCACCGCGCTAGTGACCCTGTGCTGGTCATAACGGCACCCGGAACAAGGTCTTGGGGTGCCGCTGGTCGGGCAATACGAACTGGCCCATACCCTGTAACGGTTCATGCAGCTCGGTAACAAGCAGGTGCGCGGCCTGGGGACCGATGAGAATGGGACTGTCCAGCTCCTCACTAAGTGTGAGCATGCCAGCGACGTCGTTGGCCACGGGCCCAAGCAGCACGCAGCGGCGCGCGTCGTTGCCGCCGACCAATCCGAGCAGGTAGACGCCGCTTTCAAAGGCGGCGTAGAAGCTCAAGGGGGAATCCTCGCGCGCGTTGCGCTCGAGAATGGGGAGCAGGGTATTGAGCAGCTGCCGCAAGCCGTCGAGCGCGCGTCGGACGGACTGGGCGTCATTGTCAGGCCAGCTGATGTAGAACACTTCGCCCTGGGCGTGCTCAAGCTGGCCACCCTGGGTGCGCAAGGTGTTGGCGGCGGTGGAATGCAGCGCATGGATAAGGGCCAGGCCCTGCAAGGTATCGACCCGGCTGACCCAGCGCTGCAACCCGGTGATGCGTACGGCGGCCAGCACACCGTCGCAGGGTTGGCCCAGGCTGTGGCCACTGGGGACCTGGGCCGCGACCTGCTGCGCCAAGGTGGGCGGCAAAAAGCTTTGCAGATCGTGCGACAGTTCGCGCACTCGGCGTCGATGCTGATGAATCTGCCAAGCCATGAGCCCTAGGCCGTTGACCAGCAAAGCCAGGATGGGCCCGGCCACGGGCAGCACCAGACCGGCCGCCAGGCGGGCAAGCAGGGACAGAATCAGTGGCCCGGCGGCGATGACCACCACGCCGGTGAGCACGGCAACCAGCCGCCGCCCCGGCCGCGCCAGGGGCACCAGCAGCAGCGCCGCCAGCATGGTGGCGATGCCAGCCAACAGCGGGGCGCCGCGCGGCACCAGGCCGGGCCAGCGCTCGCCCGACTGCCCCGCGGCCAGCAGTTCGGCGTGCACGCTGACGCCCGGTGCGTTGGGATGAAAAGGCGTACTCACCACGTCGCGCAGGCCGAGCGCAGTGCCACCGATGAGCACAACGTGATTTTTCAGGCTGGGCAGCTCGGCATCCGGGTCGAGCAGCCGGCTGGCGCTGACGGCGGGCCAGGCGGTGTGCGGGCGCTGGTAAGGAATGGAGATATACCCATCCGCATCGACCGGAAACGCCCAAACACCACGGCGCAACCAGTGCGCTGGCCCGAACACACCGTTTCCAGACTCGCGCAACCAGGGGTGGCCAGCGGCATCCGCGGCGGCGGCGGCCAGCACCAATTGGGCGCTACGTTGGGCTTTGGCTGGAGAAATAGCCTGGCCGGACAAGCCGGTTGGTGCGGGAATGTCGGCGCTGGCACACAGCACGGCAGGCAGGCGGCGCAACTGACCGTCGGCGTCGGGAGTGGCGGCCAAGTGCCCAGCCTGAACCGGCAGGAAACTCTCGGCCACCCCCAAGTAGCCGCGCAGCGCGGGTGTGACGCTGCACAGCTCGGGCGCGGTATCAGACACCACCCACCGCCCTTCACGCGGTGGCGCTTGCACCAGGGGATCAAGCACTGGTACCTGACCGATAACGACATCTGGGTGTCCGAGCTGCGCGATCAGTGCCGTGTCGGCCGGGGTGGGCTGAGAGAAAAACAGGTCCCAGACTTGCAGGCGGGCACCACGTTCGCGCAGGCGCTCGGACAATTGCGCCAGCACCGGGCGAGGCCAAGGCCAGGGCCCGATTTCATGCAGGCTGCGTTCGTCGATGTCGATAATGGTGACGTTCTCGGGCGCGCTGCGCACGGACACGACACGTGTGAGTACACCCTGCCATTGCAGATCTACCTGGCGCACGGCGGGTACGCTGTACAACACAGCGCCCAGCACACCAAGGGCCAGCAAGCCAAGGGCGTTTGCCCATCGCCACCGACCGAGTCCGGCGCTCTCGGCCTCGGGGCGACTCACTTACGGTTCCAGAGCGTGATGCCGTTGTATTGGCCGTTGGCGCCTGTCAGCTGGAACAAATAGCCCGCCTCGGTACCCGTCGCGTTAAGCGCACCAGCCACCCGGCCGTTTGCGTCACGCGAGACGAACATGCCGTCCGCCCCGACCGTACCGGTAGCCCCCAGAGTTACCGTTGGCACGTTGACGCCGCTCAAGCCCAAAGAGGTCGAGAAGCGGGCACGATCAAAATCGACCTGCAGGCGAGGATCGCTGAAGTTCACGGCGGTGTGGGTTCCCCCTGCGCTGTAGTAACTCTCACCGGCAGCCAGGGCAAAATCGGCGGTGCCGCGGACGGAGGGAAGCAAACTGCCCCCCGCACGCCACAGCGCATAGGCCGTCGGTTCGCCGATGGTGACCTGCCGATTGGCGCTGGCTTCCTGGAACGGCAAAGGCAAGGTCAAGGGGAAGTTCAGGGGATCGGAGAAGCGCCCCCAGACCAGATCCTTCGGTAGGGGAATGGGCGTGGGCACGATCGGGCGAATCACGCCGGAAATGGCGACGTCGCTGGGCAACTTGCCGTTGTCGGAGCCGTTCAAGCGGCTGGGGCCCAATACCGCCACGGTGGTCGAGTCCTGGGCAGTGGCGGACGACGCCCCCCCAGGTACCGGGCTGGTTGCATCGCTGCGCGAGTTGCCCGCAGCCGACGCAGTGCCGCTGCTGCTCCCGTCGCGTCGAGCGGAAGTTCCGGCCGCGCCCGTGGACTGAGCCACCGCTGTGGACGAACTCCCGAGCCGAATGCTGAACAAGCGATCGGCCTCATCGGCTTGCAGCCGGCGCAGCTGAGCGCTGCCATCGCCAGCGGCCTGCATGAGGTTGGCCTCACCGGCAACACTGAGGGTGGGCGCGGCAAGCGGCATCCCCGTCCCCACGGGCTGCACGGTGATGGCGCCCTCATGAACATAGGTCTGAATCACGCTGGCATCGGATTTGGCCAGGAAATCCGTGCCGCGCACCCCAATCACGGCGATAGGGGTGTTCAGCCGGTAGCGGTCCGGCTGGCGATGAGCCGCGTCACCGGAGATCTGGCGTACGGTGCCGCGCATCAACTCGAAATGCAGTTGGGTGTCGCGGCCGGAAGCGTCGTCCACGTATTGGCGGATCAGCAACTCGCTCTCGGGTCGGATGGCCACGCGGCCCTGGTCCATGAAGACCAGCATCGCCATGCCGTCGCGACCGGTGACAATACGGTCGCGCTCAGAAACTTCTGCGCCACGCGCCAAGGTGCTGACGTTCCCGCCCGGCCGGACCAGGGTGACATCGCCCACGGCCATGCTGACCCGGGCCACCGCAGCCGCAGAAGCGGTGCCGGTGCCACAAGTCAGCAGCGTGGCAACGCCAAAGGCCAAAAATTTGAATCGCATGGCTACCTCCGATATGGCCCACCAACGACGCAAGATCGTCAATGTTGCGGGCACAATCCTTGCATATGGTTTGATTTTAGGATAGGGACCTTGATCCAGGAAGAAAAAATGGGGGTGAAGTGGCGATTTCGGTGATGACGCTCACACCGTGCGCATTTTTCTCCCACGCTTCGCCTGCCGCCATGCAGTTCGCCGCCTCGCGCATGGCGCTGCTGCATATGCGTCGGCGCGAGGTTCTGCGCCCCTTGGATCGGCCATTTCATGGCCTGGGCGTGGTGCTGCAAGGCAACCTGCAGGCGCTGGATCTGACGCTGGACGGCAAGGAAGTGGGCCTTGCGCAGGCCGGCCTGCATGAATCGTTCGGGCACCCGCTGCTGCTGGCCGAGCGTCCGATTGAGTTGACCTGGGTGGCAGGAACCAGTGCCACCACGGTGGCGGTCATGGACCGCCCGGACGCGCTGGAGCTGTTGGCCTACCCTGAGATGATGGCGGCGGTGGCGCGCCTGAACGCGCAACAGGTATGTGATCTGCTGCGCTGGCAGAAAATTCAGGCGATTCACCCGGTGAGCGCGCGGGTGTGCGCCTGGTTGTTGCATGAAACATCATCGGACGCCAGCCTGCACCTGCCGACCCACGCCGAAATGGCCTGGCGCCTGAACACCACGCGCGAGTCGATTACCCGGGTGTTGCAGAAGCTGCTTACCGAAGGGGTGCTGCGGCGCGACGGCGACCTGTGGCACATCTTGAAGCCCGGCATTCTGGAGGATTTGGCGCGCGGCGAGGACCGCTGAGCCGATACAACGATGATCACAGTAGTGGAGGCTTGGCGTGGTTTGGCGGCGCTGATCGTCGTGTGGGCCCATTGGGGCCCTCCCCTAGGTTGGCCGATGGGGCCGATGGGCTTCGCCTTCACTGGTGTGGATCTGTTCTTCGTGCTGAGCGGTTTTGTGTTCGCGCCCGCGCTGTTGGGCGTAACCCGGACCTCCCTGGCGCCCTATGTGGTGCGCAGGGTGTTGCGCATTTACCCTGCGTACCTGGTCGCGCTGCTTATCTACATGGGATTGGCCTGGCGCACAGGCAAGCCGTTGCTGTACGTCCCGGAACATCTTCTGATGGCACACATGCAGTCGCGGGAAATGACTTTTTATTACAACCCGGTGTTCTGGAGCTTGCCCTCCGAGGTAACGTTTTACGCCTTTGTGCCGATCGTCGCATGGTGCCTGATTCGTGTCGGTTCAAGTTACTGGGCGGCGCTGCTGGGCCTGGCGATACTCATCCGACTGTGGCTGGTGACGGAGGCCGATGGGATCGTGCAGAACTCGGCCTACATTGCCCTGCATCACCTGCCCGGGTTGCTGGTGGAGTTCTTGTTGGGTGTGTGGGTGTGGACGCGCGCGCAACGACCGCTTGGACGTCGTGCGGCGGTGGCTTTGGGGCTGGGCGGTGTTCTAGGTTGGTTGCTTCTGGCTCGGCTGTTCCTCTGGTTGGAAAACAGGCCGAGTGGGCCCAGTTGGATTCACGGCCAATTGGGCTTGGTTGCCGCGGTCTGTTTCGCCATGGTGCTGTTGTCCAGCTTGCAATGGCCACAACCCAAGCCCAAAAGTTGGACAAGAGTAGGCGCTTACTGGACCGGCAAGCTGAGTTATCCTTTGTATCTTCTGCATATCGCTTGGTTGGCCCCAACCCAGGCCTGGGTTCGTGAGTGGGGTACGGTACTGGGCTCCGCGGCCGGTGGACTGGGGCTGCTGGCGAGTTGCTGGCTTCTGAACGTCGCCGTTGAGGACCCCGCGCGCGCGTGGGGCAGGAAACTGAGCGCCCGCCTCACGACCAAGACTCACCCCCGTTGATGAATCACATGCTGAAAGAATACCGCCATGACACAGGCAGCCGCCCGTCATTGGGATGAGTGGCAGCGTCGGCGCACGCCAGGTCGCTTCGCGGACTGGGCCGATCACCCGTATGTCTTTCAACGCCTGTGTGCTCACGCGTTCGGAGACCCTGCGTGCGATTTCTTTGACTTCATTCAAAACAGCCTTCCTGAACTGGCCAACGCCCATGTCCTCAGCCTGTGCTGTGGCGACGGGGCTTTCGAGCAATCGATGCTGGAGCGCGGCGTCTTTGGTCGTGTCACGGGCCTGGACGTGTCACCCGAGCGAGTGCGCGTCGGACAGGAACGCGTGCACGCCTTAGGCGGGGAGCTTGCTGCCCGCATGAAGCTTCATTGCGACGACGTGAACCATGCCGACCTAGGCAGTGGCCGTTACGACGTGGTATTTGCCAAATCGGCGCTGCACCACATCGAAAATCTGGAGCACGCGTTGCCAGCCATGGTGCGTTGCTTGAAGCCCGATGGCGTATTGGTCACGATTGACTTCTTCGGGCCCACTCGGTTCCAGTGGACCGAGGAGCAGTTGCGTGCGCGGTCCTGGTTTTGGCGTCATCGGGTGCCCGCAGCGTTGCGGCTCGACGAGCAAGGCCAACCCATTCCCGAGATAGGAAGGCCAGACCTTGAAGCCATGATTGCCATGGACCCCTCAGAAGCCGTGCGCTCGGGGGAGTTACATGCCCTGCTCACCCGGCAATTCGAGCCCATTCATGACATCGCGCTGGGGGGCGCCCTACTGAATCTGCTGCTGTACGGCGACATTGTCAATCGCTTCGACCCTGATAAGGAGGCACACAGGGCCGTCATAGCGGAGGCCTTTGAGTTGGAGCGCCTATTGATGGAATTCGGGGTACTAGACAGCGACTTCCGACTGATCATCGCGCGCCCACGCCCCTCCGGCAACAGTCCGGCGAGCGTACCGAAGGAAAGCTTTCTGCGGCGCCTAGCCCGCAGATGGGGACATCCGCCTTAACAGGGCCTAGAACACGTCGGTATCGCCGGGCTGAAACTGCGGGGGTAGCCAGTCGCGATGGAAAGCTGTTGCGACGCCCAATTCGGTGGGAACGATGGCGGACGGCGAGCACTGAGCGCCCTCGTGGGGTAGCCAAGTCACCCAAGCAGACTGGCCAGTGAGGCCCGCCAGCAAACTCAAGCCCAGCGCCACCCCGCCGGGCACGGTATCCAAACCGCAGTCGACCAGGGTTGGCTGCGGTTCAGCGGCAGTCACCAACCACCCCGTCGGCCCACCCAGGGGGCGTGAAAGTAGCCAGAACCGGTAGGGCCGGCCCGGATGCTCCGCATAACGCCAGTGCAGGTAGGCGGCTGTTTTGTCGATGGCCGGACGCAACGAAGAAGAAATTGCTGCGCTGGGGAGTTGAGTCGCCCGCGCGGATGCCCCAATGGCGCGCTGCGCCGGACCGTCATCGAAACGACTCACCTCTCGCATTCGCCATCGCCAGACAGGTGCCCATGCAGGCCTGGGCTCAGCCCATGATGAGTCACAGTTGACGCCCTCATAAAGACGCCGGTACAAGCCCATTCGCTCTCCCAGTGCAAAGGGCCGATGACCAGGAAATCCGTAGCAAAACAACGGCCACTGTGTTGGCCCAAGCTCCACCAAGCGCCTCAGCAATGCCGTCGTGACTCGACGGTACACATTTGTCGGCCCGAGATCTCCGCGCACGCTCGGATGGACCATGATGTCGCACACTTGAGCCATCCGGATGGGCCTTCCGGCCTGGGTGCCGGCCACCATCTGTGCCCCCGCATGCGCCAGCGGCTGTCCGCTTTCCGGGCAGCGCAAAATGGCATGCGCATTGGCGAGTTTTGGCCCCTGGTGGTATTTCCAGCGCCAGTGCGCATCGGATATGGTGTGGCCAAATACGGTCTGAAACAGGCCACGTAACGCATCGACGTCTTCCAGCCCATTGCCGACTTCGACAGCGCCTTCAGGCCCCCTCATGGTTCGCCCTCGCGCCCGAGCAAGGTCCGCACGCCACGCGCCCAGCGCACCGGGCGCGACTGGCGCAACAATTGCAGGCTGGCCTGCGCCAAGTCGCGCTCGGCCAGCAAGGTCATGCCACGCGCCTGCTCGGTCAGCAACTCGTGTCGGGTTTCAAACAAGCTGTCCTGCAATTGCTGCAGCTGCTGCCGGGTCCGGGCGTGGTCCTCGCGCTCGCGGACCAAGGCCAGCGCATCCTCCTGCGCATCCTCCTGCGCACGCTCCAGCGCCACGGCGTGCCAAGCCAGCGTCTTCACCATTCGCGGCAGACCCCAGCGTTCGGCGTGGCGCTCCAGCACGCGCCGGTGCCACAGTGCCCAGTGGTTCTCGTGTTCAGGATCCGCCAGATGAGAGCTGCCTCGGCCCTGACGGTACACGGCACCGATGCCGGGCCGGTGCACGAAATCGCCTGCCGCCGCCAGCTGGCACCAGAAATCCCAGTCTTCCAGCACCGGCAAGGTTTCGTCGAAGCGGCAACCAGATACCCTTGCCTCACGCAGTCGAAACAGCACCGCGTGAATGGGCAGAAAGTTCAGGCCGGCCAGTCGCGCGGCGCTCCAGGGCGAGTCGTAGTCGCGGATCCACTCTCCGTTCGCGTTCTCCACACGCACGCCGCCATAGGCGGCCGCGGCGTCGGGGTGTTCGTCCAGGGCTTGCACCAGCTGTTGCACATGCTCCGGCAGCAGCAGGTCGTCGTCGTCGAGAAACAGCGCCAGCTCGCCAGCGGCGGCCTGCAGACCCTCATTGGCGGCCTGGGCGCGGCCCAGGCCGGGGCCCTCGGCCGCGACGACCCGCAGCCGCAACCGATCCGTCGGGTATTCCGGCATGGGATGCGGGCGCTGCGTCGCGTTGACCACCACGACTTCAAGGTTGGGGTAGCTTTGCGCGGCCACGCTGGCGATCGCCTCGGCCAGCGCCGGGCGGTCCAGGCTGCGGATGATGACGCTGACCAATGGCAGTTGGACGGGCTCGGTGGCACCGCCCCAGGCCTCGCGCTGCAAGGGCCAATGGCCCAGTCCGGGCATCGCGCCGTGCTCCCGCAAGGCGGCCGCTGACATCTGCCAGAACGCCTCGGCGGCCTGCACCCGCGGCCCCATGCCCAGGGCGCGCAAGCTGGCCATGGCCTGGGCCAGACGCAGGTAGGGGTGGCGCTGCTCCTGCGAGACAAAGGCCGCCAAGGCGTGCCATTTCGCCTCGGCCACCGTGGAAATATCGACCAGGGTATTCGGCGTGCCCGGTGCCCCGACCTCGTAGAACAGCACCGTGCCTTCCAGATCCAGGCGTCCGACAGCGGCCATGCCGGCCAAACCCAGGGCCTGGTGGTCCGGGTGCGGCTCGCTGAGCGCGGGCAGCAGCAGCCAGTCGGGACGATGCTGGCGCAACAGCTCGGCCAGGCGCTCGATGACCGGCGGACAATAGCGCACCTGACGATCCTGCCAGTGCCAGAATTCTGGCGCTGGCAGGCCCAGCCGCTCGGCGGCCTGGCAGGACTCGTCGCGACGCACTTGCGCACCCTGCGCATCGGTCTTTGCCACGCCCTGAGCCCCGTCGGTAACCACCACGGTATGCACGTGCACTCCGGCCCGCGCTGCCAGGGCCAGCAAGCCGCCGCAACCTAGGATTTCATCGTCGGGGTGCGGCGCCAAACACAGCAGGCGCTGGCCGGGCTGAAAATGCACGGCTCCGGCGGGGTAGTCTGGCGGCTGGGAAGGTCGATCAAGCATTGCTAAATTGTAGGTTTTCGAACGCACGCATGAACTCACCTGGCGTCAAGCGCCTGATCTACCTGGCCCCGGTGCCGCTGAACAGCCCAGCGCAACGGCCCCACCATTTCGCCTACTGGGCGCGGCAACGCCTGGGTTGCGAGATGGTCTGGGTGCAACCGTACCCGGTGCGACTGCCCCGTCCGGGCGACCTACGCCGCTGGCTGCCCAGTGCGCGCGCGGCACGAGCCGAGTTGGCCCCAGCCTGGCACAACGCGCCGTGGTTGCAGGTGCTGGCCGCCCCTGGCTTGCCGGTCGAACCCCTGCCCGGTGGCGCGGCGGTAATCGCCTGGCAACAGCGCGCCTTGCGCGCACGGCTGCACGCGCTGCTCCGCGAGCCTGGTACCTGGCTGGTGATCGGCCGGCCCAGCGGCCTGGCTTTGGAGTTGTGCACGGCCACGCGGGGTGAGAGGGTGCTGTACGACGTGATGGACGACATGGCCGAATTCAGCCGCGGCCTGTCGCAGCGCTGGATGCGGCAAGCGCACGCCCTGCTGGGGCAGCAGGCTCAGACGGTGTGGGGCTCCTCGCGGCGCATCGTCAAGACCCTAGCCAGCCGGCAAGGCGCCGCACCGGTCCTGGTGCGCAACGGCACCGTGACCTGGAAAGAATCGGCACCCACGCCCGACATGCCGGGCATCGGCCAAGCCAGCCACGCCGACGCCCCGCTGGTGATGGGTTATGTCGGCACCATTGCCCGCTGGTTCGACTGGCCCTTGCTGCTGGCGCTGACCAGGGCACTTCCCGAGGTCCGTTTCGAACTCGTCGGCCCGGTGGAAGGCGCCGTCCCGCGCGGCCTGCCGTTGCATGTACGCCTGCACGGGCCCGTACCCCACGAACAGGTCTTTCCACTGATGCGCAGGTGGCACGCCGGCCTGATTCCGTTTCGGCACGACGCCCTCACGGCATCGGTCGATCCGGTCAAGTACTACGAATACCGTGCCTGCGGCCTGCCGGTGCTGACCACCTTGTTCGGTGAAATGCCAGAGCACGCACGCCAGGACGATGGCGTCTGGCCGCTGGAAACCCTGGTGGCGGCGGAGCTGCCCGAGCGCCTGCACCGTTGGCACCGCAGTCTGGCCGAGCGCCACGCAGTGGGCCTGCCGTTGGCCCCACCGTTTCTGCGGCAGGCCACCTGGGCCGCACGCTTTGACGCCGGGGCGCGCGCTTGCGGCTGGCTGTGACGGCAGTCCCAGGCGCTGCGCCTACTCAGCGCTGCGTCCACGCCCCCGGTGTCAGCCACGGCCCCTGGTACGGGCCATGGCCGATCAATTCGAGGTGTGCGAAGGGGTCCACCCACTCGTACACATAGCGCGCCTGCTGACACAGCAGGTACACGCCCACCCGGTAACGCCCCTTGTTCAGCGGCAGATCGGTCAGATCAAAGCCGATGCTGGCGTGGCCTTGAGCGTCTCGGGCCTGGATCGCGCCGGGTGGCGAGAACGTGGAACCGATGATCTTGCCGGTGTCGGACGAGATCACCACCGCCGCGCGCGGCTGCGGCTCCTGCTCGCTGACCTGCAGGTGAACATCCACCTCCAGGCGGCTGCGCCCGCTTTCGCCGCGCAGTTCCTTGCCGGCCACGCCGTCCAGCCGCACCTCAGCCCGCACCAGCCGCACCAGCTCCGGCCGCGCCGCCGTCACCAGGCCGTCGAGCGGTTCGCTGGTGCTGTCGGCTTGCCGGTCGGCTGCCGGCGTCGGCGCGGATCGGTTCAGCCCGTCCAGGAATTCTTGGTAGGTGCCGACCACCGAGGTGGTGGGCCCAAACTGGCGCATCCGGCCTCGGTCCAGCCACAGCGTGCGCTCGCAGAACAGGTCGACATGAAACAGCGCATGCGAGCACAGCAGCAGCGCCGTGCCCTGCTCACGCAGCTGCATGACGCGGTCGAACGAACGCTTGGCAAACACGCCATCGCCCACCGACAAAGCCTCGTCGACGATCAGGATGTCGGGATCGACGCTGGTGGCGACCGAAAACGCCAGCCGCACCTGCATGCCGCTGGAATAGGTCTTGACCGGCATGTCCAGGCTGTCGCGCAGGCCGCTGAATTCGATGATGCCCTCCAGCCGTCCGGCCACCTGTTCGCGGGTCAAGCCCATGGTGGCGGCGTACAGGTAGATGTTCTCGCGGCCCGTCGCCTCGGGGTTGAAGCCCGAACCCAGCTCCAGCAACGCCGCCACACGTCCGCGCGAATGGACCTGGCCATGGCTCGGCGTCAGGGTACCGGCGGCCAACTGCAGCAAAGTGGACTTGCCGGCGCCATTCAGCCCCACGATGCCCAGCGACTGGCCAGGCCATACCTCGAAGCTGAGCGGGTGCAGGGCCGCGTGGCCACCCTCCCCCGCGGGATGGCTGCCGCGCAGATGGCTCCACAGCTGGCGCAGCGGCGTGCGTGACGGCGGGTAGGTCTTGCCGGCCTCGGCGAAGTTCAGAATGGGATCAGAGGACATCGGCAAACCCCGGTTGCACGCGCCTGAAAAACCAGGCCGCGCCGGCCAGCAGCGCACCGGCGATGGCCATGTGCAGCAGCCACGGACCGAGCGCTGGCGTCAGTCCGTGCATCAGCGCCCCACGCGCCACCTCGGCGGCCCAGGCCAGAGGATTGGCCTCGACCAGCCAGCGCATGCCGCCTGGCACCAGCGAGGCGGGGTAGAAAATCGGTGTCAAGAACAACAGCAAGCTGCTGACCGATGGCGCCAAATGCCCAACGTCGCGCAGGTAGATGCCGGCCGCGCCCAACAGCCAGGCCAGCGCCAACGCATACACCGCCAGCGGCAGCAAGTACAGCGGCAAGAGCGGCGCCTGCCAGAGCGCGGCCCACCCCCCGCCCTGCCAAGCCGCAAACGGCACGGCCACCAGCAAGGTCAGGCCCAGCTGCACGGCCGCGGCCCCCACCACCACGGCCGGCAACAGGGTCAACGGAAAGCGCACCTTGGTCACCAGGTACGGGTAACTCCAGATGCTGCCCGGGCTGCGGTTGATGACGTCGGCGATGAAGGTGTACAGAGCCAAGCCGATCAGCACTTGCAGGCCGTATTCGGTGGCCGAACCGTCGCCCGATGGCCAGCGCACCTGGAAGAAGCGGTAGAACACCAGGGTGAACAGCAGGATGTGGACGATCGGCTGCAACACCAGCCAGCCGGTGCCCAGGGCCGAACTTCGAAAGCGCAGGCGCAGCTCGCGCAGCAGCCACTGCCGGTACACATAGATCCACTGCCGCATGGGAAAGAAAGGACTCCGGAGAACACTCAGCGCCGAAACGGCGAATGAGACAATTGAGGGATCATGACCATCCAAGCCACATTGAAGGCCGTGTGGCGCAAGCTGCCACTGTCCGCCGCGCGCAAGGCGCGCCTGAGAACCTGGCTGGCACGGCACGGCTGGCTCCCGGGCACGCTGGCCCATGTCACGCCGACGGCCGAACCCGACCACCCCACCGTCGCCTGGCAACGGCAGTGGCTTCTGCCTCCGCCGCGCGGCACGTCGATCGGTCGACGAGACTGGATTATCTTCGGAATCCTGGGCTGGAATTTCCGCATCCAGCGCCCGCAGCATCTGGCGCGTGAGTTGGCGCGTTCCGGTGACGCGGTGTTCTACATCGAACCCGACTTCGTGCCCAGCCAGGAGCCCGGCTTCTCGTTGCGGCAGATCGACCCCGATCTGCCGCTGTTCGCCGTCAAGCTGCATCTGACCGAGGCGCCAGCGATCTACTTTCAGGGCGCCGGTCCGGCGCAGTTGGCGCAACTGCGCCAATCCATGGCGGCATTGCTGGCGCGCCGCGGCATCCTGGCCTGCACGGCGGTGGTGCAGCATCCGTACTGGAGCCCCCTGGCCGACACCCTGCCCAACGCGCTGTGGGTGTACGACTGCATGGACCACCACGAAGGTTTCGGCGGCATGCCGGACGACCTGCTGGCGTTGGAACACGCCTTCATGGCACGCGCCGACGCGGTGGTGGTGACCTCCGACTGGCTGCGCGACTGGGCCATCGGCCAAGGGCGCACCGAGGTCGAGGTGGTGCGCAACGGCTGCGATTACGCGCACTTCCACGCCCCGGTCGGCGCGCCCTATCGTCCCGCCGATGGCCGTCGCGTGATCGGCTACTTTGGCGCCATCGCCGAATGGTTCGACGTGGAGCTGGTGCTCAAACTGGCGCGGCGCTTCACCGACTGCGAGATCGTGCTGATCGGCGGCGACACGGTGCAGGCTGGCAAGCGTCTTTCCGTCCTGCCCAATGTGCGCCTGCTGGGCGAACGGCCCTATGCCGAGCTGCCGCACCACCTGCACGGCTTCGACGTCTGTCTGTTGCCGTTCCAGCGCATCCCTCTGACCCTGGCGACCAACCCGGTCAAGGTCTACGAATACCTGTGCGCCGGCCGCGAGGTGGTGTGCATCGACCTGCCGGAGATCGCCCAGTTTGGTGATCTGGTGCGCCGCGCCGACAGCCACGAGGCCTTTCTCGACGCGGTTGGACAGGCGCTGGCGCAGCCGGCTGATGCCGCTCGGCGCGCCGAGCGCCAGGCCTTCGCCCAGCGGCAGACCTGGGCCGTGCGCGCCGAGCAGTTGCGCCAAGTGGTTCAGGAGCGGGCCGCACGGCTGCCGTCGGTCAGCATCGTGGTGCTCACCTACAACAACTGGGCTTACACCCAGGCCTGCCTCGGCAGCCTGTTCGCCCGCACCGACTACCCCGGCCCCTGGGAAGTGGTGGTCGCCGACAACGCCTCCAGCGACGAAACCGTGCCCAGACTGCGCGAATGGGCAGCGCGGGAACCACGCATGAAGCTGGTGCTCAATGCCAGCAATCTGGGCTTCGCGGCAGGCAACAACACCGGGCTGGCCGCGGCCTCCGGCGACTACCTGGTGATGCTCAACAACGACACCGTGGTCACGCGCGGCTGGCTGCTGACCCTGCTGCGGCACTTTCAGCGCGACCCCGAACTGGGCCTGCTGGGCCCAGCCACCAACCATATCGGCAACGAATCGAAGGTGGACGTGTTCTACACCGAGCTGGCCGACATGCCCTCGGCCGCGCGCGCCTGGACGTTGCCGCGCATGGGCCGGCTGTACCCGATGGACACGCTGGCCTTCTTCTGCGTGATGCTGTCGCGCCAGGTGTTCCAGCGCGTCGGCCCCATGGACGAAACCTTCGGGCGCGGCTTCTTCGAGGACGACGACTACTGCCGCCGCATCGCCGAGCTGGGCCTGCGCATGGGTTGCGCCGACGACGCGCTGGTGCACCACCGGCTGTCGGCCAGCTTCGACAAGGTGGACAATGGCGAACGCAAGGCCTTGTTCGAACGCAACAAGGCCTACTACGAATCGAAGTGGGGCCCTTGGCAGCCCCACGGCTATCGACCCGCGCCAGGGCTGGCCCTGCAGCCGTCCGCGGGATCACCGGGACATTCGTCATGAAGTTGTTGACCGTTTTCGGCACCCGCCCAGAGGCCATCAAGATGGCCCCCCTGGTCAAGGCCCTGGCCGCCGACCCGAACTTCGAGGCCCGCACCTGCGTCACCGGCCAGCACCGGCAGATGCTCGATCAGGTGCTGGAGCTGTTCGAGATCCGGCCCGAATACGACCTGGACATCATGCGCCCGCGCCAGACGCTGGCCACCATCACCAGCAGCATTCTGTTGCGCGTCAGCACGGTGCTGGAGGAATTCCAGCCCGACCTGGTGCTGGTGCACGGCGACACCTCCACCACCCTCAGCACGGCGTTGGCCTCGTTCTACCAGCGCGTGGCGGTGGGTCACGTGGAAGCCGGCCTGCGTACCGGCAACCTGTACTCGCCCTGGCCCGAGGAGGCCAACCGTACGCTGACGGCGCGGCTGGCGAAATGGCATTTCGCACCCACCGCCGAGGCGCGCGACAACCTGCTGCGCGAGGGCGTGCCCGCGGACAGTATCGAGGTCACCGGCAACACCGTCATCGACGCCCTGCTGCTGACGCGCGACAAGCTGCGTGGCGATGCCGGTCTGCGGGCCGAGCAACAGGCGCGCTTCAACTTCCTGCGCCCCGATGCCCGCATGGTGCTGATCACCGGCCATCGGCGCGAGAACTTCGGCGGCGGCTTCGAGCGCATCTGCAATGCCATCGCGCACGCGGCGCGCCAGTACCCGGAGGTGGATTTCGTCTACCCCGTGCACCTGAACCCAGGCGTGCGCGAGCCGGTGCACCGGCTGCTCGACGACCGGCGCAACATCCACCTCATCGAGCCGCTGGACTACCTGCCCTTCGTCTACCTGATGCAGCACAGCCACCTGATCCTGACCGACTCCGGCGGCATCCAGGAAGAAGCCCCGGCGCTGGGCAAGCCGGTGCTGGTGATGCGCGACACCACCGAGCGCCCGGAGGCCGTGCAGGCCGGCACCGTGCGCCTGGTCGGCACCAGCGAGCAGGCGATCTGCGCCGGCCTCACCGAGCTGCTGGACAACCCGGTCAGCTACGAGGCCATGGCTTTCGCCCACAACCCCTATGGCGATGGGCAGGCCACGCAGCGCATCGTCGAGTACTTGCGCGGCCACGCCCGGCAATTGCGCCAGCACCGCCGCGCGCCAGGCCCGCAATAACCTGCGCCGAGCCGTCTTGGCCCCAGGGCCGGCTCAGGCAAACACTTCGGCCCGCGCCAGCGGCAGGCCTTGCGCGTCCTTGGCCGACAGCAAGGGGGCGCCCTCCAGGCGCCAGTCGATGGCCAGGGCCGGATCGTTCCAGAGGATGCAGCGTTCGTGCTCGGGGGCGTAGAAATCTGTGGTTTTGTAGAGAAAGTCGGCGCTTTCGCTCAACACCACGAAACCGTGCGCGAAACCCGGCGGCACCCACAGCTGGGCCTGGTTGTCCTCGCTCAGTTCGGCGCCAACCCAGCGCCCGAACGTGGGCGCGCCGCGCCGAATGTCCAGCGCCACGTCGAACACGCGACCGCGCGCCACGCGCACCAGCTTGCCCTGCGGCTGGCGGACCTGGTAGTGCAGCCCGCGCAGCACGCCGCGCGCGCTGCGGCTGTGGTTGTCCTGCACGAAGTGGTGGCGGGTGCCGGTGGCGGCGTCGAAGGCACGCTGGTTAAAGCTCTCGAAGAAAAAGCCGCGCGCGTCGCCAAACACCTTGGGCTCGATCAGCACCACCTCGGGGATGGCCAGGGGCGTGGCGCGCATCAGTACACCTTTTCCTTCAGCAGGCGCAGCAGGTATTGGCCATAGCCGCTCTTGGCCAGGGGTTCGGCCAGGGCCAGCAGGTGCCCGCTGTCGATCCAGCCACGGCGCCAGGCGATTTCCTCCGGGCAGGCGATCTTCAGGCCCTGGCGGTGCTCCAGCGTGGCGATGAACTGGCTGGCCTCCAGCAGGCTGTCGTGCGTGCCGGTGTCCAGCCAGGCGTAGCCGCGGCCCATGATCTGCACGTTCAGCTGGCCCAGACGCAGATAGGCGTCGTTGACGGCCGTGATCTCCAGTTCGCCGCGCGCGCTGGGCTGCACCGACTTGGCGATCTCCACCACCTGCCGGTCGTAGAAGTACAGGCCGGTAACGGCGTAGTTGCTCTTCGGGCGGGCCGGTTTTTCCTCGATGGTGAGGGCCTTGCCGGCGCGGTCGAACTCCACCACGCCATAGCGCTCGGGATCGTGCACGTGGTAGGCGAACACCGTGGCGCCCTGGGCGCTGGCGTCCGCGCGTGTCAGCAGCGGCTCGAAATCGTGGCCGTAGAACAGGTTGTCGCCCAGCACCAGGGCGCTGGGGTGATCGCCGACAAAGCGCTCACCGATGAGAAAGGCCTGCGCCAGACCGTCGGGGCTGGGCTGCACGGCGTACTGCAAGGCCACGCCCCACTGGCTGCCGTCGCCCAGCAGCTGCTGAAAACGCGGCGTGTCCTGGGGTGTGCTGATGAGCAGGATGTCGCGGATGCCGGCCAGCATCAGGGTGGACAGCGGGTAATACACCATGGGCTTGTCGTACACCGGCAGCAGCTGCTTGCTCATGGCCAGCGTGGCCGGGTGCAGACGGGTGCCGGAACCCCCGGCGAGAACAATACCTTTGCGTGCGGTCATGGGTCTGGGAACAGGTTCAGAGGGTCTCGGCCAGCATGCGCCGCACGCCATCTTGCCAGGGCGGCAAGCGCAGCCCAAAGGCGGCCTGCAGGGCGCGCGTGTCCAGCCGGGAGTTGAGCGGGCGACGGGCCGGGGTGGGGTAAGCGCTGGTGGCGATGGGCAGCGTTTCGGTTGCTTTTATTTTGATAGCTTGTTGAGCTTTTTTGGCGGTCTCCAGCACGTAATTTGCATAGTCAAACCAGGTGGTCTCGCCGGCCGCGGCCAGGTGGTACAGGCCGGCCTTCTCGGGCTGTTGGCGCACTTGCGCGATGGCCTGGGCGCTGACGTCGGCGATCAGCTCGGCGCCGGTCGGCGCGCCCCATTGGTCGTTGATCACCGTCAGGCGCTCGCGCTCGCCGGCCAACCGCAGCATGGTCTTGGCGAAGTTGCCGCCGCGCGCGGCGTACACCCAGCTGGTGCGCAGAATCAGGTGCCTGCCGCCGGCGGCGCGGATGGCCCGCTCGCCCTCCAGCTTGGTCTGGCCGTACACGCTCAAGGGGTGGGTGGGCGCGTCCTCGGTCCGGGGCGCGTCGCCGCTGCCGTCAAACACATAGTCGGTGCTGTAGTGCACCAACAGCGCACCCAGGGCTGCCGCCTCGCGCGCCAGCACGGCGGGAGCCTCGGCGTTCAGGCGGTGCGCCAAATCGGGCTCGGACTCGGCCTTGTCCACCGCCGTGTGCGCGGCGGCGTTGACGATCACCGTCGGCCGCACGGCGCGCACGGTGGCGGCCAGGCCGTCCAGGTCGCTCAGCTCGCCCACCAGGCCGGCCGCGCCCCGGCGGTCCAGCGCCACCAGCTCGCCCAGCGGCGCCAAGCTGCGCTGCAGCTCCCAGCCAACCTGCCCATTGCGGCCCAGCAGCAGAATCCTCATGCCGCCCCGCCCTGCGCGTACTGCGCGGAAATCCACTCGCGGTAGGCGCCGCTTTGCACGTCCCGCACCCAGTCCGGGTGGGCCAGGTACCAGGCCACGGTCTTGCGGATGCCGCTGTCGAAAGTCTCGGCCGGGCGCCAGCCCAGCTCGCGCTCGATCTTGCGCGCGTCGATGGCGTAGCGGCGGTCATGGCCAGGGCGATCCGCCACGTGGGTAATCTGGGCGCGGTAGCTCTGGCCATCGGCGCGCGGCGACAACTCGTCCAGCAGATCGCAGACGGTGTGCACGATGCTCAGGTTGGCCTTTTCGTTCCACCCGCCCACGTTGTAGGTCTCGCCGACCCGGCCGGCCTCCAGCACGCGCCGGATCGCGCCGCAGTGGTCACTCACGTACAGCCAGTCACGCACCTGTTGGCCGTCGCCGTACACCGGCAGCGGCTTGCCGGCCAAGGCGTTGACGATCATCAGCGGAATCAGCTTCTCCGGGAAATGCAGCGGCCCGTAATTGTTGGAACAGTTGGTGGTCAACACCGGCAGCCCATGCGTGTGGTGCCAGGCGCGCACCAGATGGTCGCTGGCCGCCTTGCTGGCGCTGTATGGGCTGTTCGGCTCGTAGACATGGTCCTCGGTGAAGGCCGGCGCATCGGGCGCCAGCGAGCCGTACACCTCGTCGGTGGACACGTGCAGGAAGCGAAACGCCGCCTTCTCGGCCGCCGCCAAGGCGCTCCAGTAGCCACGCACCGACTCCAGCAGGCGAAAAGTGCCGACCACGTTGGTGGCGATGAAGTCCTCGGCGCCGTGGATCGAGCGGTCGACGTGGCTTTCGGCGGCGAAATTGACGATGGCGCGCGGGCGGTGCTCGGCCAGCAGACGCCCGAGCAGGGCCGTGTCCCCGATGTCGCCCTGCACGAACACGTGGCGGGCGTCCCCGTCCAGGCTGGACAGGTTGTGCAGATTGCCCGCGTAGGTCAGTTTGTCGAGGTTGACCACGCCCTCCTGGTTGGCCGCCAGCCAGTCCAGGACGAAATTGGCGCCGATGAAACCAGCACCGCCGGTGACGAAGATCATGTGAATTTTCCCTGCCCCGCGAGGCGTGCCGCGTGAAGTGCCCAGGCTCGCGCCAGCGCGCCCAAAGGGTCAAATTATTTCACGCGGGTAAACCCGCCCAGCAATAGGATTAAAGTGCGACCACACGGCATCATGCCAAGGCCGGCCCCGAGGAACACACACATCATGGCACGCTCATCCCGCAGCAAGAGCACCCCCGTACCGGATGCCACCGAGGCACCGCCCGACAGCCCCGAGTCGCCCCAGGCGCAGAACATCTGGCTGGCTGGCCTGGGCGCTTTCGCCAGTGCCCAGGCCGAGGGCAGCAAGGCCTTCGAGGCCCTGGTCAAGGAAGGCCTGGAGATGCAGTCGCGCACCCAGACGCTGGCCAAGGAACGCATGGCCGAGGCCGTGCAGCGCATGGAACACATGACCGCCCAGGCCACCGGCGGCGGCGCCAGCGCGCCCTGGGACCGGCTGGGCGGCATTTTCGAGGAGCGCGTGGGACGCGCCCTGGCGCGCATGGGCATGCCCGCGGCGTCCGAACTGGCGGCGCTGGCGGCGCGCGTCGAGGCGCTGGAACGCCAGCTCCAGCAAACCGGCGCGCCCAGCGCCACCGCCGACAAGCCGGCCGGCACGCGCGCCAGCCGCAAGCGCGCGGCGTCCTGAACCGGCGACCTCGCCCCAACCCGCCATGCCCCGCAAAGCGCCCCGCCGCACCGCCGAGCGCATTCTGGGCACCACGCTGGAGCTGTTCAACCGCTTTGGCGAACCCAACGTCTCCACCACCCTAATCTCGGCCGAGCTGCGCATCAGCCCCGGCAACCTGTACTACCACTTCCCCTCCAAGGACGAGCTGGTCAACACCTTGTTCGACCAGTTCGAGGGCCAACTGTTCGAGCTGCTGGGCGCCAGCGAGGGGGTGCGCGACATCGAGGACGCCTGGTTCTTCCTGCACTCGCTGTTCGAGCTGATCTGGGAATACCGCTTTCTCTACCGCGACCTGAACCACCTGCTGTCGCGCAACCGGCGCCTGGAAACCCATTTCCCCGCCATCCTGATGCGCAAGCGCGCCGCCCTGCGCGGCCTGCTCGACACCCTGATCGACCGCCCTGCCGCCAACGCCACCGACGAACACGCGCGCGACGCCGTGGCCGCCAGCACGGTGGTGCTGCTGACCTACTGGCTCAGCTACGAATACGTGCTGCAGCCGCGCAGCGCCATGGAACCCGAGAACGCCCAGGACGCGCTGCTGCGCGGCGCCTACCACGTGCTGGAGCTGCTGGCCCCGCACCTCAGCGAGGAGCCGCGCCAGCACCTGCGCGCGCTGATCGAGGTGTACCGGCCGGCCGTCCACGAACCCCCGGCCACCCCCTGATCTTCAGCCCCCGTCATGAGCGACTGGCCGAATTCCCCCCCTGACAATGGCACCGCGCCGCCCGAGCTGAGCGCCCTGCGCGCGCAATGGGCGCACCTGCACGCGCTGGACGCCGAGCCGCCGCCGACCAGCGACGCCGTCTGGCGCGCCTGGGGCCTGTTCCACGCCGGCCAGTTCCAGCAGGCCGAGGCGGCCGGCGTGGCCGCCGGGCTGTCCGGCCTGTCGGTGGCCAACCGCGCCGCCGCCGTCCACGCCACCTTGCTGGAGCCGCACGAGAAAGCGCGGCTCGACCAGTTCCAGCGCATCCACGCCCGCGCCCGCGCCCACGCCGCCGACCTGCCCGGCGACCCGAACGCCTGGTTCTGGCAAGGCTACGCCCTGGCCGGCTACGCGCAGGGCATCCACGTCGCGCGCGCCCTGGCCCAGGGCCTGGGCACCCAAGTGCAGGCCGCGCTGCAGGCCACCCTGGCGCTGGCGCCCGAACACGCGCTGGCGCACGTCGCGCTGGGCAACTTCCACGCCCAGATCATCGACAAGGTGGGGCCCCTGGTCGGCGCCATGACCTACGGCGCCAGCGCCGAAGCCGCCCACGCCCACTTGGCGCGCGCGCGCGAACTGGCGCCCGACGCGCCCGCCGTGCTGCTGGCGCTGGCGCAGGCCCTGCTCATGCTGGACGGCGAGGCCCGCCTGGACGAAGCCGCCCGCCTGCAGGAGCAAGCCGCCCAGCTGAGCCCGCGCGACGCCGAGGAGCGGCTGTGGGTCGAGCTGGCGCGCGCCAGCCTGGCGCTATAGAGTCAGCTCATCAAATGAGTCGAACGATAGTGACAGCCAAATGCATGGCGCCCAGAAAGGCAAGGGCTGTCTTGCCGCAGCGCTAGTGTTCTGTCCTGCAAATAACTGTCATTAATTTTGCATACCAATGCGGTATCTTTAGAAGGGAGATACCGCGATGAGAACAGGCAGACCGAAGGCAGAATTGGCATTGACTGACGACGAGCGAT
>Ga0209572_1000668_pt1 | contig 42119 bp, 35 predicted proteins | sample EBPBio232012_DNA_FD_185867 | JGI IMG/M metagenome (GOLD analysis project Ga0209572, IMG submission 185867) | Wastewater treatment Type I Accumulibacter community from EBPR Bioreactor in Madison, WI, USA - Reactor 1_1/23/2012_ DNA (SPAdes)... | ecosystem: Engineered > Bioreactor > EBPR >...
GAACGGCGCCGGATGGGGCGTGCGCAGCTACGACCAGGTGGGCCACGGCCGCTCGCCTGGCCCGCGCGGCGTGCTGGCGCGCGACGCGCAGCTGCTGGACGACCTGGCGCGCGTCATCGACGTCACCCGCGCCGCGATGCCGGCCGGTGCGCCGCTGGTGCTGCTCGGCCATTCCCTGGGCGGCTTGGTGGCGGCGCGCGCCGTGTCGCTGGGGCTGCGGCCGGTGCAGGGGCTGGTGCTGTCCTCGCCGGCGCTGGACGCCGGCCTGAATGCCGTGCAGAAGGCCTTGATCGCCGTGCTGTACCGGTTGGCGCCCACCCTGGCGGTCGGCAACGGCCTGTCGCCCCGCTACCTGTCGCACGACACGGCCGTGGTGCGCGCCTACCAGGACGATCCGCTGGTGCACGACCGCATCAGCGCCCGGCTGGCGCGCTTTATTGCCCACGCCGGCCCGGCCGTGCTGGCCGAGGCGCCGCGCTGGCCGGTGCCCACCTTGCTGCTTTACGCTGGCCAGGACCGCCTGGTCGCCCCCGCCGGCAGCCGCGCCCTGGCCGCCGCCGCGCCGCCCCAGCAGCTCACCGCCCGGTGCTTTGACGGGCTGTACCACGAGATCTTCAACGAGCTGGAGCGCGCGCAGGTCACCGACGCGCTGCTGGACTGGCTGCGCTTGCGCTGGCCGGCATTTTGAACGAAAAACGGCGCCTGCCGGCGCCGTTTCTTCCCCATCAGCTATCCAAATAGTAGCTTAGTGGACGCTCCTCAGGCCCCCGCCTTGACCTTCTGCCGCCAGGCGTGCAGCAGCGGCTCGGTGTAGCCGCTGGGCTGGGCCAGGCCTTCGAAGACCAGGTCGCAGGCGGCCTGGTAGGCGGCGGATTTGTCGAAACGGCCGCCCATCTTGCGGTAGGCCTTGTCGCCGGCGTTCTGGCCATCGACCACGCGGGCCATGCGCTGGAAAGTCTTGCGCACCTGCTTTTCGGTCACCACGCCGTGGTGCAGCCAGTTGGCGATGTGCTGGCTGGAGATGCGCAGCGTGGCGCGGTCTTCCATCAGGCCGATGCCGTTGATGTCGGGCACCTTGGAGCAGCCCACGCCCTGGTCGACCCAGCGCACCACGTAGCCCAGGATGCCCTGGGCGTTGTTGTCCAGCTCCTGCTGGCGCTCGGCGGCGGTCCACTTGGCCTCGGGCGCGACGGGGATGCTGAGCAGGCTGGCCAGCAGCTCGTCGCGCAGGGCCACGGTGTCGGCCTGGGCCAGCTCGGCTTCCATCTGCTTTTGCACGTCGCTCACCAGCACCTGGTGGTAGTGCATGGCGTGCAGTGTGGCGCCGGTGGGGCTGGGCACCCAGGCGGTGTTGGCGCCGGCCTTGGGGTGGCCGATCTTCTGCTTCATCATCTCGGCCATCAGGTCGGGCATGGCCCACATGCCCTTGCCGATCTGCGCCTTGCCGCGCAGGCCGCAGGCCAGGCCCGTGAGCACGTTGTTGCGCTCGTAGGCCTGGATCCAGGCGCTGGTCTTCATGTCGCCCTTGCGGTAGACGGGGCCGGCCTGCATGCAGGTGTGCATCTCGTCGCCGGTGCGGTCCAGGAAGCCGGTGTTGATGAAGGCCACGCGCGACTTGGCGGCCTGCAGGCAGGCTTTCAGGTTGACGCTGGTGCGGCGCTCCTCGTCCATGATGCCGAGCTTGACGGTGTTTTCCTTCAGGCCCAGCAGCTGCTCGACGCGGCCGAACAACTCGCTGGCAAAGGCCACCTCGGCCGGGCCGTGCATCTTGGGCTTGACGATGTAGACACTGCCGGTGCGCGAGTTGCGGATGCCTTCGGCGCCCAGACCCTTCAGGTCGTGCATGGCGATGGCGGTGGTGATGGCGGCGTCCAGGATGCCTTCCGGGATTTCCTGGTACTTGCCGTCCGCGCCCTTGTACAGGATGGCCGGGTTGCTCATCAGGTGGCCGACATTGCGCACGAACATCAGCGAGCGGCCGTGCAGCTTGACCTTGCCCTTGCCGCTGGCGGCGGTGTAGACGCGGTCGGGGTTCAGGCCACGGGTGACGGTCTTGCCGCCCTTGTCAAACGACTCGGTCAGCGTGCCGCGCAGAATGCCCAGCCAGTTGCGGTAGCCCAGCACCTTGTCCTGAGCGTCCACGGCGGCCACGGAATCCTCCAGATCGAGGATGGTGGACACCGCCGCTTCGACCACCAGGTCGGCCACGCCGGCCGGGTCGTTCTGGCCGATCGGCGACTTGGGGTTGATGACGATGTCCAGGTGCAGGCCGTTGTGCACCAGCAGGATGTTGCTGGGCGACTTGGCGTCACCGGTGTAGCCCAGGAACTGGCTGCCGTCGGCCAGCTTGGTCGATTTGCCGCCCTTCAGTTTGACCACCAGCTCGCCATCCTTGACCAGGTAGCCGGTGGAGTCGACGTGCGAGCCCTTCTTGAGCGGCGCGGTGCGGTCCAGCACGTTGCGCGCCCATTCGATGACCTTGGCGCCGCGCCGGGCGTTGTAGCCCTTGCCTTTTTCCTGGCCCTTGGTCTCGGGGATCACGTCGGTGCCGTACAGCGCGTCGTACAGCGAACCCCAGCGCGCGTTGGCGGCGTTCAGGGCGTAGCGCGCGTTCAGGATCGGCACCACCAGCTGCGGGCCGGCCTGCAGGGCCAGCTCGGCGTCGACCTTGGTGGTGTTGACCTTCACCTTGGCCGGTTGCGGCACCAGGTAGCCGATGCCTTCCAGAAACGCGCGGTAAGCGCGCATGTCCTTGATCGGGCCGGGGTTGGCGCGGTGCCATTTGTCCAGTTCGGTCTGCAGGCGGTCGCGCTCGGCCAGCAGGGCGGCGTTCTTGGGCGCCAGCTCGGTCACCAGGCTGGAGAAGCCGCGCCAGAAGGCGTCGGGCTTCAGCCCCAGATCGGGCAGCACGTCCTGGTTGACGAAATCGTAGAGCTCGGTGGCGACTTGCAGGTCGGCCACGGGGGTGCGGTCGGTCATGGGAGAAGGTCCTCGGGTCTCAATCAAAAGGAAAGCGGGCGCGCGCGGCACCCGATGTCGGGACTGTATTCGAAGTTTTTAGGTTAAAAAATATCCAAAAAATCGAAAAACTTTTGACTATTTTGCAAAGCTGACATCGTTCGAAGGAAGATTTTGAAGTCTATCGGCCGTAGGCCGGCGTGGATATTGCCTGATAAGCTACCAAATCAATAGTGACTTGCGCCCCACAGCCGCGCCGGATCGGCCGTGAGCGCAGCCAGCCCGCTGCGCGCCAGCATGCGCTCGCAGGCGGTCTGGGCCTGTTCCAGCACCTGCGTTTCGTCGAGGTGCGTCACCCGGCGCCCCTGCATCAGCACCCGGCCGGCGACGATGGTGGTGTCCACGTCGGCGGCGTTGGCAAAGCAGGTCACGCGCAGCACCGGCATGTTCAGCGGCATCAGGTGCGGCTTGAACAGGTCCACCAGCACGATGTCGGCCTGCTTGCCGACTTCCAGCGAGCCGATCTCGTGCTGCAGCCCCAGGGCGTGCGCGGCGTCGATGGTGACCATCTCCAGCGCCTTGCCGTGCGGCAGCACGTCGGGGTCGCGGAAATGGCGCCGCTGGTAGTGCATGGCCTGGAACATGTGGCGGAACATGTCGTAGCCGCGGTCGGGCGCCGAGCCGTCGGAGCCGATCACCACGTTCACGCCGCGCTCGATCAGCTCGGGCACCGGGCAACGGCCCTTGATGGCCATCACGGCACTTGGGTTGTGCACGATGTGCGCGCCCGCTGCGTGCGCGGCGGCGATGTCGTCCTCGGTCAGGTCGATGCTGTGCGACAGGTAGGCGCGCGGGCCGAGCAGACCCAGCACCGCCGCCTGGGCGATGGTGCCGGCGCGGTGGCCGTCCTGCGTCAAACCGAGGCCGTGGCGCGCCGCCAGTTCGGCGCAGGCACGGCTGAGTGCCTGGAATTGCGGCTCCAACGCACGCTGCGCCGCGTCGTGCATGGGAGCGTAGACCGGCACGCAGACGGCCACCTGAATGCGGCCGCCGGCACGGCCGTGCTGCTCGCGCACGATTTGCTCGCACACATCCAGCATGGTTTCCAGGCCAATGTCGGCGTCGGTAAAGCCGGAGTCGCTCCAAGTTCTGTAGCGTCGTGGCGCCGGCGGCTTGGACGGCCCGACGGCCAGCACCGAGCGCAGGCCGGCGGCGTCGAAGGCGTCGCAGTGCGCGCGGGCGTAGCGCGCGTCGTCCACGCGCATGATCGAGTCGCCCCCGCCCAGCAGCGACACCCCACAGGTCACGCCGCCACGCAGTTTTTCCAGCGCCGCCAGGGCGGCCTCGGTGTGCCAGAAATGCTCGTCGGTGTCGCGGGTGTAGATCTGCTGCGCGGCGCGCATCCAGGCGCCGGGCGCGCCGCCCGTGCCCAGGGTGCGCAACAGGCCGTGGCCGGCGTGGGCATGGCAGTCGATCAGTCCCGGCAGCACCACCTTGCGGCGCGCGTCCAGGGTCTGGCGCGGGCGCCAGCGCGCGCGCAGTTCGGCCGCCGGGCCGACCTCGACGATGCGCTGGCCCTGCACGGCGACCGACGCGTTTTCGAGCACCCGGCGCTCGGCATCCAGGGTGATGACGACGCCGTTGTCGATCAGCAGGTCCAGCTCGGTCATACGCGCTCCTGTCGGGGATGGGTCATGAACAAAATTGAATCTGGACGCTGACCCAAGGCCAACAAGCCATTTCAAAAAAACTCAGGCATCCAGGTAACTGGAGAAGCGCCGGTCCGGATCGTACTGGTGGCGCACCGCCTGCAACTTCTTCCATTTGTCCTCGGAGAAGCACTCCTTGGCCATGTGGGGGAAGTGGGTCAGGTCGATTTCGTTGATGTAATAGCCCTTGATGTGGGGCTTGAGCTTCTGGTGCAGCTCGTCCATCAGCGCATAGTTTTTCTTCACGTCTTCGTTCGTGGTGCCGATCAGGTACCACGAGACGTAGTGATCGGCCTTGTAGGTGAAGCTGCAGGGCTCGGGCACGGTCGGGTTGGTGCCCAGCACCGCAAAGCCAAACGACCTGGAATCCACCGCCTTGGCCTGAAGGGTATCGCCCAGCACTTGCAGCACCGGCGTCGGGTTGTCGGTGAACAGGGCCAGTTCGCTGGTGCGGAACTCGCTGTAGAAGTCGGTCGACAACTGCGAATACAGCTCCATGTAGTCCAGCGGCTGGTTGGTGGTCAGGCTCCAGGCCGCCAGCTTGCCAACGTCGCTGCCGGTGAACACCTTGGCGGCCTCCAGCGCGTCGGCCTGTGTGGCGCCGTACGAAAAGACGTTCACCGCCCAATGCCAGGTTTGCTTGTCGGTCGGGGTGCCCGGCGGGTTGAACATGCCCATGGCGCCCAGCACTTCGGACCGGTTCCGGCTCGCCGGCAGCAGCGCCAGAAAAGCCGGCACGGCCTTGTCCAGCTGATCCAGCGTGTAGAAAAAGCTGTTTTTGACGATCTTGGGCGCGGTGTGGGCCTGCAGTTTGTAGCGCAGCACCACGCCAAAAAAGCCGGGGCCGACACCGCGCAAAGCCCAATACAGATCGGTGTTTTCGCTGGCCGAAGCGGTGACCACTTCGCCGCTGGCCAGCATGACCTCGGCCGCCAGCACCGAGCCGCAGCCCATGCCCCAGGCCGGCATGTTCCAACCCATGCCGCCCCCAAGCAGGAAGCCGCCGATGCTGACAAAGCCGGTATGGGCCGAAGGGAAAGCCAGCCCTTGGGCATACAAGGCCTTGTTCAGCGGCTCGCTCAACACCCCCGGGCCGGCCCACACGGTTTTGCTGGCGCTGTCGATCTCGGAAATTTCATCGAACAGCGACATGTCGATGGTGATCGCGTCCTGCGCCAACACCGGGTTGGAGATGTTGTGTCCCGAGCTGCGTGCCACCACCGGAGTCCGGGTCTGGCGGGCGTGGTTCATCAGCAAGGCCAGATCGTTTTGGCTGGTGGGTTGCGCAAACATGACCGGAAAGGTGTTGGGCTTCAGGCGGTACCAGGTCATGGCCCAGAACCAGCCGAGGTAGCGCGAGTCGCTGCGGGTGATGATCTCGCCTTTGAAGCCGGCCAGCGCCGCCGGGCGTGCGGCCGCCTGGGCTTTGGTGGCCACGGTCTTGGCCAGGGCGTTGCCCAGGTGCGCCAAACCGGCGCCGCCAACGCCCAGCAGGCCGGCGGTTTTTAAAAGGGTGCGACGAAAAACATTGGGAGAGGTCATGGTGAGGCGTCCTGCTCAGTTCGGTAAAGGCCGGCCAGCCTCAAGGCTTGGCGGCGGAAATGGGGGCTTGCGCGCTGAAATGCTGGGCAATCACCTCAATATCCTGATCGCTGAGCGACTTGGCCATGGGCGCCATCACCGCGTTCTTGCGCTTGCCGGCCCTGAAGGCGCGGAGCTGCTCGATCAAATAGGGGGCCTTTTGCGCATGCAGGTAGGGCTCAATGGGCAGCGCGGCGTTGTCGTGACAGGCCATGCAGGCGATCCCTACCGCCGGCATCTTGGCGTTTGCGGCAGCCGGATGGCGTGGCTGGGCGGGCGACTGGGTGCTGAAGTAGTGCGCCAGCGTGTTGAGGTCGGCATCCGAAAGCAGCTTGACCACCGGGTCCATCATCGGGTGCCGGCGCGCGCCGGATCGAAAATCGGTCAGCTGCTGGAGCAGGTAGCTCTGCTTTTGCCCGGCCAGGTTGGGCCAGTCCTGGTTTTGGCTGTGGCCGGTGGGGCCATGGCAGCCCAGGCACTGGCTGACCATGGCGGGCACCGCCACCACCCCGGCGGGCAACTTGTCCGAATTGGCCGGAATACGACCATCGCCCGCGTGGGCCGAAAAGCTGCCCAGCGTGGCCGCGAGCGCCAGGGCGATCTGGGCTGCGGGGCGAAAAAACAAGAGAGTCGGCATGTGTGTTTCCTGATGAACGGGTGGGCGATGGCGCGGCCTGCTGGCTTTTTACCGTAGTACAAAAAACGATCTGAATTGAGGGTTAAAAATACCAAATGCCGGTGTAAATAAACGCGTCATCGCTACCAATAGCGTAGCTTCCTAGAGCTGAAACCTGGGCCATCCGACGGCTGTTTCCCAGCACCCATCGGTCGGCGGCCAGGGTGACCACGGTGTGGTTTTCGATCGGCGGGTCCAACTCGGCCTTGATGTCCGCTCCCGATGGGCGCAGGGTTCGCTGAACGGCGCTGCCGGCGCGCAGGCAACCGCGTTGGTGGTTCTCAGCGGGTGCGCGATATGCTGCGGTGCCTACCTGCCACTGTCGGAGACCCCCATGCCCGCCCCGATCGATCCTCAGCAGGGCTCAGTCAGCCCGCACAAGCACAAGATCGTCAGCGCCGCCGAGGCCGCCCTGCTGGTGCACGACGGCGACACGGTGGCGACCAGCGGCTTTGTCGGCATCGGCTTTGCCGAAGGCGTCGCGGTGGCGCTGGAAGCGCGTTTTCTGGCCACCGGCGCGCCGGCGCGCTTGAGCCTGGTCTACGCCGCCGGCCAGGGCGATGGCAAGACGCGCGGGCTGAACCACTTTGGCCACCGCGGCATGCTGCGCCGGGTGGTGGGCGGCCACTGGGGCCTGGTGCCGGCGGTGCAAAAGCTGGCCGTGGACGGCGAGATCGAGGCCTGGAACCTGCCGCAAGGCGTCATCACCCACCTGTTCCGCGACATCGCGGCGGGCAAGCCGGGCACCTTGACCCGCGTGGGGCTGGACACCTTCGTCGACCCGCGCCACGGCGGCGGCAAGCTGAATGCGCGCACCACGGAAGACCTGGTCGAGCGCATCACGCTGGCCGGTGAGGACTACCTGTTCTACAAGGCCTTCCCGATCCACGTCGGCATCATCCGCGCCACCACGGCCGACCTGGACGGCAACCTGACCATGGAGCGCGAAGCGCTGACGCTGGAGGCGCTGGCCATTGCCATGGCCGCGCGCAACTCGGGCGGGGTGGTGATCGCCCAGGTCGAGCGGGTGGCCGAGCGCGGCAGCCTGCACCCGCGCCAGGTCAAGGTGCCCGGCGTGCTGGTGGACGCGGTGGTGGTGGCCGAGGACCCGGCGCACCACCAGCAGACCTTTGCCGAGGCCTACAACCCGGCCTTTGCCGCCGAAATCCGGGTGCCCATGGACCGGCTGCCGCCCATGGCGCTGGGCGAGCGCAAGCTGATCGCCCGCCGCGCCGCGCTGGAGCTGCGGCCGCACCAGGTGGTCAACCTGGGCATCGGCATGCCCGAGGGTGTGGCCAGCGTGGCGGCCGAGGAAAAGATCATCGACCTGCTGACCCTCACGGCCGAGCCCGGCGTGGTGGGCGGCATTCCGGCCGGCGGACTGAACTTTGGCGCGGCCGTGAATCCGCAGGCCATCATCGACCAGCCCTACCAGTTCGATTTCTACGACGGCGGCGGGCTCGACATCGCCATCCTGGGCCTGGCGCAGGCGGATCGGCACGGCAACCTCAACGTCAGCAAGTTCGGCCCCCGGTTGGCGGGCGCGGGCGGCTTCATCAACATCAGCCAGAACGCCAAGACGGTGGTGTTTGTCGGCACCTTCACGGCCGGCAAGCTGCAATTGGAGATCGCCGGCGGCAAGTTGCGCATCGCCCACGAAGGTGGCGCACGCAAGTTCGTGCGCGAGGTGGAGCACCGCACCTTCTCCGGCGCCGAGGCGCTGCGGCGCGGCCAGCGCGTGCTGTACGTGACCGAGCGCGCCGTGTTCCGCCTGGTGGCCGCCGAAGACGGCCCAGGCGGCGCGCTGGAGCTGATCGAGCTGGCCCCCGGCATCGAGCTGGAGCGCGACGTGCTGGCCCATATGGCGTTCCAGCCGCGCATCGCGGCCGAGCTGCGCACCATGGACGAGCGCCTGTTCCTGCCCCAGTCCATGGGCCTGCGCGCCGAACTGCTGGAGCGCCCGCTGGCCGAGCGCATGCACCTGGACCCGGCCGCCGGCGTGCTGCACATCGATTTTTCCGGGCTGCAGGTCAACACCCTGTCCACCATCGAGGCCATCGATGCCGCGGTGCGCACCCTGCTGGCGCCCTTTGGCGCGCGGGTGGCGGCGGTGGTCAACTACGACCACTTTGGCATCGTGCCCGAGCTGGTCGACCCGTACGCCGCGATGGTGCGCCAGTTGACGCAGGACCTGTACACCGGCGTCACCCGCTACGGCACCACCGGTTTCCTGAAGTCGCGCCTCAAGAGCACTTGAATTTTGCTACTGTTTCAGTAGCTACTCAGGATTTGATGGCGCCGGCCAACGGCTTGTTTTGACCTTATTCCAGCACCTCGCGCACCTGGCGCGCGGCCATCCACAGCCCCGGCAACAGCACCGGGGCGGCCTGCACCACCCCCACCACCAGGCCGCCGCCCGCCCCGCGCCAGGCCCAGCCCAGGGCCAGCAGGGCCAGGGCCCCGTGCAAGAGCAGGGCCCAGCGGCTGCAGCGCAGCAACAACCCGCCCACCGCCGCCAGGCCGACGGCGCAGACCACGTAGTACACGCCACCGCCGTGGCCGAGCGCCAGCAGAGCCCCCAGCATGATCAGCACGGCCCAGCCGATCAGCGCCATGCCGACCAGGCGCGGCGGCCCGTCGAGGCCCACGCCGCGCTCGTTCTGGCCGGCGATCAGCTCCAGCTGTTGCAGCAACGCCTCGCTGGGCACCGCTTGAGCACCGGCCGCCGGGGGATCGGCCCTGGCCGGTGCCGGCGGCGCCGTGGCCGCTGCGGGCCGCGGCACCGGGGGCTCAAGGGGCTCCGGCAGCACGGCCGAGGCGGCGGCGCGCATGCGCCCTTCCAGTTCGGCCTTGGCACGCCGGCTGCCGCGCTCGGCCAGCTTGCGCAGCTGCACGACGTTCAGCGTGCGCACATCGATGGGGTGCTTGTGGGACGGCTCGGCGGGCGGACGGGTCATGACGGGTCGGCGGCAATTTCGCGCCGAATGATCGCACGCCAGGCCCGGATAATGCCTGGCCATGGACAAGCTCAAGGCCTTTGAAACCTTTGTGTCGGTGGCGACGCGGGGTTCCTTGAGCGCCGCCGCGCGCGCCGAGGACGTGGCGCCGGCCGTGATCGGGCGGCGCCTGGACGCGCTGGAGGAGCACCTGGGCGTGAAGCTGCTGGTGCGCACCACGCGGCGCCTGGCGCTGACGCACGAGGGCGCGGCCTTTCTGGACGACTGCCAGCGCATCATCGCCGAGGTGGCCGGGGCCGAGGCCAGCGTCTCGGCCGGCGGCGTGCAAGCCAGCGGCCACCTGCGCCTGACGGCCCCGGCCGGCTTCGGGCGCCGGCACGTGGCGCCGCTGGTGCCCACCTTCCACGCCAGCCATCCGCGCCTGCGCATTTCCCTCAATCTGTCGGACCGCGTGGTGGACCTGGCCGGCGAGGGCTTCGACTGCGCGGTGCGGGTGGGCGACCTGCCCGATTCGTCGCTGATCAGCATCCGCCTGGCCGACAACCGCCGCCTGGCCGTGGCCGCGCCCGAGTACCTGCGCCGGCGCGGCACGCCGCGCCACCCGCGCGAGCTGGCCCAGCACGACTGCCTGGTGCTGTCCTCGGACGCCTCGCAAACGCGCGGCTGGGCGTTCAGCGAACACGGCCAGGTCACGCACCTGCGCCCGAGCGGTCCGCTGGACTGCACCGACGGCCAGGTGCTGCACGACTGGTGCCTGGCCGGCCACGGCATCGCCTGGCGCAGCACCTGGGAGGTGGAAGGCGAAATCGCCGCCGGCCTGCTGGTGCCGGTGCTGGAGCGTTTTGCCGCCCCGCCGAACGGCATCTACGCCATCTTGCCGCACGCCACGCGGCACACACCGCTGCGCGTGCGCCTGTGGGTGGATTTCCTGAAGGACCGCTACGCCGACAGCGCGTTCTGGCGGCGCACGCAGTAAAACCCACAGTAGACGCCGGCGCGGCCGCCGCTACCATGCCTGCCATGTTGGAGCCCTGGCTTGCCTTTTTTCACCTCAGCGCCATCCTGGCCTGGGTGGTGTTCGCGTCGGCCCAGGCCGCGCTGTGCCGCGTCGAATGGCTGAACGCGGCGGTGGTGCGGCGGCTGGCGCGGCTGGACACCATCCTGTGGGTGGCCACGGCGGCGCTGCTGCTGTCGGGCCTGGCGCGCATCTACCTGGGCGCCAAGGGCGCGCCCTGGTACTGGGGTCAGTGGCTGCTGCACCTGAAGCTGACGCTGTTCCTGGCCACCGTGGCGCTGCAGGTCGGCGTCACGCGCCGGCTGCGCCGGTGGGACGCCCGCCTGCGCGCTCATGGCGGCCTGCCCGACGAGACCGAGATCCGCGCCGCGCGCCGTGGCCTGATGCTGGCCACGCACCTGGTGGCCCTGATTCCGCTGGCGGCGGTGTTCCTGGCGCGCGGCTGGTGAACCTGGCGCCCATGCCGACATGGCCCCGGCCTGTCCGCCTGGGTTCCGTGGCGCTGGGTCTGGCGCTGTTCGTGGCGGTCTGGCTCGGCCTGCTGGGCGCCACCGCGCGCGTGGCGCCAATCGACAACGTGGAGCAGTGGGTGTGGTCGCACGCCGCGGCCTGGGGCTACTACAAGCACCCGCCGCTGCCGACCTGGATCGCCATCGGCGCGCAGGCCCTGCTGGGGCCAGGGCCCTGGGTGATCGACCTGCTGGGGGGACTGTGCGCGGGGCTCTCGCTGCTGATCTTCTGGGCCTTGCTGCGCCGGCTGCGCGGGCCCAGCTTCGCCACGCTGGCGCTGCTGGCCACGCTGTGCATCACCTACTTCACCTACCGGCTGAACTACTTCAACCACAACACGGTGCTGATGCCCCTGGCGGCGGCGGTGATCGCGCTGTGCTGGCGGGTCACCGAACACCCGGGGCGCTGGCGCTGGGCCGCCATCGGCCTGGGCCTGGGCCTGGGCCTGCTGACCAAGTACCAGATGGTGCTGGTGGCCGTGTGCGTCGGCCTGTGGTGGCTGCGCATCGGCGGCTGGCGGCACCCGGAGCACCGCGCCGGCGCGGTGCTGGGCGCGCTGGTGCTGCTGGCCGTGTTCTGGCCACACCTGCGCTGGCTGGTGGCCTCGGACTGGGCGCCGCTGCAGTACGCCCGCCAGAGCTCGCTGGGTGCCGCATTGCCGCTGCCGGCACGCCCCGGGCACGCCCTGACCTGGCTGATCGACTGGATGGGCCTGCGGCTGGCGCCGGCCTGGGCGCTGCTGGCCGTCACGGCCTGGCGCGTGGCGCGCGCCGCCGAACCCGCCGCGCCGCCGGACGCGGACAGGCCCCAGGCGCCGGAACGCCTGTCCCGGCAGTTTCTGCTGCTGTGGGGGTTCGGCCCGCCCTTGCTGATGGTCTGGCTGGGCCTGGCCCAGGGCATCTGGCTGCAGCCCAAGTGGAGCACCAGCTTCGCGCTGTGGACCGTGCCGGCCGTGCTGGCCTGCCTGCCGCTGGGCCGCTGGGCGGCGCGCGCGCCGGCCCTGCCGCGCGCCAGCTGGGTCGGCTTCGGGCTGCTGCAGCTGGTGCTGATACTGGCGCTGTCGACGGGCCAGGTCAGCGACCACCGGGCGCAGGGCCAAGGCCCCGGCCACCTGCAGCGCTGGAGCCAGCGCGACTACGCCGGCGCCGCGCAGCGCGTGGCCGCGCGCGCGCAGGCCGAGCTGGGCGCGCCGCTGGAGGTGATCAGCGGCCCCTACGGCGTGGCCGGGGCGATCGCGCAGCGCCTGCCCGAGGCGCCGTTGGTGCTGATCGACGGCGAGCTGGCGAAAAGCCCCTGGCTGTCGGAGGCGCGGCTGCGCACCGCCACCGTGCTGCACCTGGAGCCGGCCTGCGGCCTGCCGCCGGGCACGTTCCAGGTGCTGCCGGGCTGGATCGGCTGGCTGGCGCGCGGCAACGGCCCTGCCCGCCCGGTGCCGCCGCCCGATCCGCGCCTGTGGGGCAAGGCCAGCCTGCACGGCGGGGCGTCGCCGATCGAGTGTCCGTGAGCACGCCACGAAAGCGCCTCCCATGAACGCCCCGCCCAAACCGCTGGTGCTGTGCGCCGACGACTACGCGCAGGACGCCGGCGTGAGCCAGGCGGTGCTGGCGCTGGCGCGGCGCGGGCACCTCAGCGCCACCAGCGCCATGGTGCTGGCGCCGCGCTGGGCCGAGGACGCGGCGGCGCTGGGCGAGTTGCGCGGCGCCCTCGACGTGGGCCTGCACCTGGACTTCACCAGCCCCTTCGCGCTGGCGCGCGGGCACGGGGTGTCGCTGGCCGCGGCCATGCGCCGCGCCGCCTGGCGCGGCTTCGATGTCGAGGCCGCGCGCCTGGCCATCGAGCAGCAGTTGGACGCCTTCGAGCGCGCCTGGCGCGCCCCGCCCGACCATGTGGACGGCCATCAGCACGTGCAGCAGTTCGCCGGCATCCGCGCGGCCCTGGTGGCGGCGCTGGCGCGCCGCTATGGCCCGCGCGGGCCGTGGCTGCGCCTCTCGCGGCCGCCCCCGGGCCAGGGCGGCTTCAAGGACCGGGTCATCGCCGCGTGGGGTGCCGATGCCCTGCAGCGGTTGGCGCGCCAGCACGGCCTGCCCTGCGCGCCGGCCTTGTCGGGGGTGTACGGCTTCGACGGCGACCAGGCGGCCTATGCGCGGCGCATGCGGCGCTGGCTGACCCAGGCGCCCGCCGGCACGGTGCTGATGTGCCACCCCAGCGCCGACGCTGCGGCGGGCGACACGATCGCCGCCGCGCGCGGGCACGAATTTCAGCACCTGGCCAGCCCGGCATTCGCCGAGCAACTGATTTCAGCCGGCGTTCAGCCGGCGCGGGGCAGCACTCTGTACAGTGCGCCGACCTGATCTTCCGCGTTCCGTTTTTGTCCACTTCCGTTTCACCTCGCCGGGGCTTGGCCGGCTTGCTGGCCTGCTGGCTGTTGTTGCTGGCCCTGACCCCCGTGCGACCCCTGGCCATGCCGGACGAAGGGCGCTACGCCGAGATCAGCCGCTGGATGCTGCACTCCGGCGACTGGCTGGTGCCGCGCCTGAACGGCCTGCCCTTCTTCCACAAGCCGCCGCTATTGCACTGGCTGCAGGCCCTCGCCATGGCCGTGCTGGGCGTGCACCCCTGGGTGGCGCGGCTGGTGCCGGTGCTGGCGGCCGGGCTCATGCTGGGCGGCCTGCTGCTGGCCGGGCAGCGCCTGCTGGGCCCGGCGGTGGCGCGGCGCGCCGGCTGGATGCTGGCGCTCAGCCCGGCCTTCTTGCTGGGCGGGCAGTACATCAACCACGACATGCTGGTGGCCAGCTGGATCGCCACCGCCATCTGGTGCTTCGCGCTGGCCTTTGACGCCAGCGACCGCCCGCATGCCGGCTGGGCGCGCGCCGGTTTCGCCGCCTGCGCCCTGGGCCTGCTGACCAAGGGCCTGATCGGCGTGGTGCTGCCCGGGATGGTGCTGTTTTTCTGGCTCACCGCCACCCGGCGCTGGCGCCAGGTGCCCAGACTGCCCTGGTTCAGCGGCGTGGCGCTGTTCCTGGCCATCGCGGCGCCCTGGTTCGTGCTGGCCGGTCAGCATTACCCGCGGCTGTGGGCCTACCTGTTCGGGTTTCAGCAGTTCACGCGCTTCACCAGCAGCGGCTTCAACAACCAGCAGCCCTGGTGGTACTACCTGGCGGGCCTGGCGCTGCTGCTGTGTCCGTGGCCGCTGTGGCTGCGCTGGGCGCGGCCTGAGGCCAGCGCCGAGCCGCGGCGCGCGCGCGACGCCGCGCTGCTGTGCTGGATCTGGCTGGTGGCGATCACGCTGTTCTTTTCCATTCCGCGCTCCAAGCTGATCGGTTACATCCTGCCGGTGCTGCCGCCGCTGGCCCTGCTGGCCGCGCTGGGCTGGGAACGCGCGATGGCGCACCGCCCGCACGCCGGCCGCGGGTTCGCCGCGCTGGCGCTGCTGCCGCTGGGCGTGTCGCTGGCGGTGACCTTCGGCTACCAGCGCTGGGAAGGCCACAAACTGAGTGGCGACATGGCGCGCACCCTGGCTTGCCGGGTGGCGCCCGAGGACACGGTGTACGTGCTGGGCGGTTTCCCCTACGACCTGCCCTTCGTGGCCCAGACCACCCGGCCGCTGGTGGTGCTGCAGGACTGGGCGCACCAGCGCCAGAGCGGCGCCGACAACTGGCGTCAGGAGTTGCTGGACGCCGGCGACTTCGAGCCGGCGCGCGCGGCCGAACTGCTGCGCACGCCAGACGTGCTGGTGGCCGCGGCCCGGCAACCCCGGCGCTGGCTGCTGGCCCCGCGCCAGCCCGCGGACGACGACGAGCGCCCGCCACCCGGCTGGCACGCGGTGGCCGACAGCACGCGCTGGACGCTGTGGCGCTCCGACGCCGCCGGCGCCGAGGGGGCGCCAGCCGCGCGGCTGCCCGGCTGCCGGGACGAGGGCCTGGCCCGGCCAGCGCCGGCATCGAAATAGGGCGCGCTCAGCGCGGCGTGGGCGCCGTGTCCGGCGGTGGCGGCGCGGCGGTGTCCAGGCCGGTGCCCAGCCGCTCGCCCAGCCAGTACAGCGGGCGGCGCTTGACCTCGTCGTAGATGCGGGCCACGTACTCGGACAGCAGCCCGACCGACATCAGCTGGACCCCGGACAGCAGCATCAGGCCGACCACGATGGTGGCGTAGCCCGGCACCTCGATGCCCATGACGAAGTACTCGAACACCACCCACACGCCGTAGCTCATGGCGCACAGCGCCATCAGCACGCCGAGCAGCCCGAACAGGCGCAGGGGCGCGGCGGTGAAGGCCAGCAAGCCGGTGACGCCCAATCCGATGGCGCCGCGCAAGCCGTAGCGACTGACGCCGCTGTGGCGCGCCAGCGGCTCGTAGGGCAAGGCGGCGCTGGACAGGCCGGCCCAGGCGTACAAGCCCTTCATGAAGCGGTTGCGCTCGGGCATGGCCTTCAGCGCCTCGACGGCGCGCCGGTCCATCAGGCGAAAGTCGCCCGCGTCGGGCGGCACCTGGAAGCGGTTGCCGGCATTGACCAGGCGGTAGAAACCGCGCGCCAGCCAGCGGTACAGGCGCGGCTGGTCGGCGCGCGTGCGGCGCACGGCGTAGACCACGTCCAGGCCCTGGGTCCACAGGCGCAGCATCTCGGGCAGCAGCGCCACCGGGTGCTGGCCGTCGGCGTCCATCACCAGCACCACCTCGCCGCGCGCGGCGTCCAGGCCGGCGCTGAGCGCGGCCTCCTTGCCGAAGTTGCGCGACAGCCGCAGCAGCACCAGCTGCGGGTGGCGTGGCAGCAGCGCGGCCACCACGGCGGCGCTGTCGTCGCGGCTGCCGTCGTCCACCACGATCAGCTCGAAGCACGGCGCCAGCGCCGCCAGGGCCGTGCACACCTCGTCCACCACCCGGGGCAGGTTGGCGGCCTCGTTGTAGGCCGGCATGACGCACGACAGGCTGGGCGGGCGCTGGGTTCGATCGTTCACGCCGCGCATGATAGACAGGACCCGCGGCGGCAGTCTTTCGGCTGGCTTAGCGGCGCGCCACGCCCAGCGCGCGCAGCAGTCCGTCGCTGGCGTCCTCGACCAGGTCCAGCACGGTCTCGAAGCCCTGCGTGCCGCCGTAATAGGGGTCGGGCACCTCGCGCGCGGCGTGGCGGGTGCAGAAACCGGTCAGGCGCTGCAGCTTGTGGCGCTGGCCGGGCGGGCACAGCGCAAGGGCGGCGCGCTCGTTGGCGGCGTCCATCACCAGCAGCAGGTCGAAGTCGTCGAAATCCTGGCGCGTGAGCTGGCGCGCACGCTGGGCACTCAGGTCGACGCCGCGGCGCGCGGCGTGCTGCTGGGCACGCCGATCGGGCGGCGCGCCGACGTGGTGGTCGTGCGTGCCGGCCGAATCGACCTGGATGCGATCGGCCAGGCCGGCGTCGGCCACCCTCTTTTCCAACACGCCGTGCGCCGTGGGGCTGCGACAGATGTTGCCCATGCACACCATCAGCACGCGCACGGGGGCGCCGGTGGGGCGCTGGGCCAGGTGCTGGAGGGAAAGCGGTTGGGGCATGAATTTGCTACAAATTTTATAACGATAAAGGCATACTTCACAAGCCAAGGCGCTGGATTAGATGCTTGAAACCGTGCACCGACAATGTCATCCCCCTGCGGCGCCCGAGCCCGCGGCCAGCCCCGTCAGCAGGCGCCGCAGGGCCTGGCGCTGGGCACCGCCCGGCTCGCCACGGGCCACGGCCAGCGCGGCGCGGTCGAAGGCGGCGGAAAGTTGCGCCGCGAGTGCGGCCAGCTCGGCCTCGCCCGGCAGCGCGGCCAACGGGCGGGCGGGAGCGGCCAGCAGTTCGCGCAGACCCTGCGCCAGCTCGGCCGCGCCGGCGCGCTCGGACAGCTGCCGCACCCGCTCGGCGCTGAGCACGGCGGGGGCGTCCAGCAGCAGCAGGCGCGCCCGGCCGGCGTCGGCCATGGCGGCGAAGTAGGCCTCGGCGCCGGCCAGCAGACGGTCCAGCGGCGTGGCGCCCGCCATGCCGCCCTGGCCCACGGCGGCGGCCACCTCGTCGGCCGCCTGCAGCGCGACGGCAAAGAACAGATCGGCCTTGTCGGCCCAGTGGTGGTAGAGCGCGCCGCGCGTGACCTGGGCGGCGCCCACGATCTCGGGCGTGCCGGTGTCGGCATAGCCCTTGGCCACGAACAGCTGGCGCGCCGCGGCGATCAGCGCGGCCTGGGTGGCCTGGGTGCGCTCCTGGTTGGGCCGGGGGCCGCGGCGGGCGGCAGAAACCTTGGGCGTGACAGGGATGGGCGTTTGCATACGTGCAGCTTGTATGTTAAAAATTAGATGCATGCAGATTGTATGTTTTATTGGTTCTCTTCCCCAACCCAGGAGCAGCGACATGAAATGCACCCAGTACTACCCGGTGTTGATCACCGACCGCGTGGGCGAGACCGCGCGCTTTTACCAGCAGCACTTTGGCTTTGTGCCGCAGTTCGAGAGCGACTGGTACGTGCACCTGCGGTCGGCCACCGACGAGGCCATGAACCTGGCGGTGCTGCAGCGCGGCCACGGCACCCTCCCGACCGCTGGGCGCCAGGCCCAGGTCGGCGGGCTGCTGATCAACTTCGAGGTGGAGGACGAGGACGCCGAACACGCCCGCCTGATGGCCGCCGGCCTGCCCGAGCTGCTGCCGCTGCGCAGCGAGGATTTTGGCCAGCGCCACTTCATCACGCAGGACCCGAACGGCGTGCTGATCGACGTGATCACGCCGATTGAGCCAAGCGAGGCGTTCAAGGCGCAATACCAATAGCCCGGCCGACCGCGCCACGGAGGGCCGAAGGCCGTCGAATGCTATACAAACAGTAGCTGATCAGACAATATTCACGCCGACATCCGGTGCATTTGGGCCAAAAACCCGCTGCGCAGCCAATCCGGGACGTCCGCACAGGCCGGCGTTCAGCGGACAGGAACTCTATCAAGCTGCGCCTGACGCCGATTCATCCAGAGGCCGCGAAGCAGGCCCAGCCAGGGGCCGCTGCGCACGACCGCTCCGAAGCGGCCGGCCCGTCCCCCGCCCGAAGAGAGGGGGGAAGCGCCGCCAGGCGCTCAGGGGGTCAACGCTTTCCCATGCCCGGCGGCAGCGGCGGCATGCCCCCCCCGCCCAGCAGGCCGCCGAGGGGGCCCTTGCCGCCACCACCCATGCGGCGCATCATCTTCATCAGGGCGCCGCCTTTCATCTGCTTCATCATGCCCTGCATCTGCTCGAATTCCTTGAGCAGGCGGTTGACCTCCTGCACCTGCACCCCGGCACCGGTGGCGATGCGGCGCTTGCGGCTGGCCTTGAGCAGGTCGGGCTTGCGGCGCTCTTCGGCCGTCATGCTGTTGATGATGCCTTCCTTGCGGCGGATGTCCTTTTCGGCGCGGCCCAGGTCGGCGTCGCTGGCCTTGGCGGTCAGTTGGCTGGGCAGCTTGTCCATCAGGCTGGACAGGCCACCCATCTGCTTCATCTGCTGCAACTGGCCCAGAAAGTCCTGCAGATCGAAGTTGTCGCCCTTCTTGACCTTGTCGGCCAGCTTCTTGGCGGCCTCGATGTCGACGTTGGCGGTGACCTGCTCGACCAGCGCCACTACGTCGCCCATGCCCAGGATGCGGCCGGCGTGGCGGTCGGCGTCGAACACCTCCAGCCCGTCGATCTTCTCGGACACGCCGGCGAACTTGATCGGCGCGCCGGTGACCTGGCGCACCGACAGGGCCGCGCCGCCGCGCGAATCGCCGTCGACCTTGGTCAGCACGATGCCGGTGAGCGGCAGCGCGTCCTTGAAAGCCTTGGCGGTGTTGGCCGCGTCCTGGCCCTGCATGGCGTCGACGACGAACAGGGTTTCGACCGGGTTGAGGGCGCCGTGCAGGGTCTTGATCTCCTGCATCAGCGCTTCGTCGATGGCCAGGCGGCCAGCGGTGTCGACGATCAGCACGTCGTAGAAGTGCTTCTTGGCGTGGTCCAGCGCGGCGCGGGCGATGTCGAGCGGCTTTTGCTCGGGCGTGCTGGGGAACCAATCGGCGCCAGCCTGGGCGGTGACGGTCTTGAGCTGCTCGATGGCGGCCGGGCGGTAAACGTCGCCGGAGACGGTGAGCACCTTCTTCTTGCGCTTTTGCACCAGGTGGCGCGACAGCTTGGCCGTGGTGGTGGTCTTGCCCGAGCCTTGCAGGCCGGCCATGAGGATGACGGCCGGCGGCTGGGCCGACAGATTCAGGTCGCTGACGCCCTCGCCCATGGTGGCGGCCAGCTCGCGGTGCACGATGCCGACCAGGGCCTGGCCGGGCTTCAGGCTGCCCAGCACCTCGTGGCCCATGGCCTTGTCCTTGACGCGGGCGACGAAGTCGCGCACCACGGGCAGCGCCACGTCGGCCTCCAGCAGGGCCATGCGCACTTCGCGCAACATGTCCTGCACGTTGGCTTCGGTGATGCGGGCCTGGCCAGAAATCTTCTTGACCAGGAGGGAAAGTTTGTCGGTGAGGGCTGTGGCCATGGCGGGTTCGCGCGGGTCGGCGCCGCATGTGAAACGCGACCGGCGCCCCGTGGAAGGGGGGACCGAGCCGCTAAACTGTGACCATGATTCTAGCCAGCGCCTCACCTTTGGGCCTGCTGCTGAGCGCGGCGGCGGCGCTGGCCTACGCGGTGCCGGCCCTGGCGGCACGTTCGGTGGGCGCCGTGACCGCGCGGCGCGTGCTGCTGCTGGCCTGGCTGCTGCACGGCCTGCTGCTGGCCTGGGACCTGCTGGGCCAGGTGCCACGCTTCGGTTTCGCGCAGGCGTTGTCGATCACGGTCTGGCTGGTGCTGACGGTGTACGCGGTGGAAAGCCAGCTCTACCCGCGCATGAAGGCGCGCTGGGCGCTGGCCGGCTTCGGCACCGTGGCCATCGTGCTGGCGCTGCTGTTTCCGGGCACGACGCTGCCGGCCAGTTCGTCGCCGCTGCTGCCGCTGCACTGGGCGCTGGGCATCGCCGCCTACGGCCTGTTGGCGGCGGCCGTGGCGCACGGCTGGCTGATGTCGCGCGCCGAGGCGCAGATGCGCCACGCCGAGGCGCCGGAAGACGGCGGCCTGCCCCTGCTGACGCTGGAGCGCCTGATGTTCCGCTTCCTCGGTGCCGGCTTCGTGCTGCTGAGCCTGACCATGCTGGCGGGAATGTTCTTTGGCGAGCAGCTGTACGGCCCGGCCCACCTGGGCTGGCGCTGGGACCACAAGCGCGTGTTCACCCTGCTGTCCTGGCTGACCTTCGCCACGCTGCTGCTCGGGCGCTCGCGCTTTGGCTGGCGCGGGCTGCGGGCGGTGCGCGTGCTGTACGTGGGCGCGGCCCTGCTGCTGCTGGGCTACGCCGGTTCGCGCTTCGTGCTCGAAGTCCTGCTGGGGCGCGCGACATGAAGCTGCTGGTGCTGCTGTTGGTGCTGCTGTTCGGCGTCTGGTTGTGGCGGCGCGGACGCCGTCAGGCCGACGCTCAGACGGACCAGGCCCAGCGCCGCGCCCTGCCCATGGTGCGCTGCGCGCACTGCCAGCTGCACCTGCCCGGCCAGGACGCGGTGGTCGGTCGCCAAGGCCAGTACTGCAGCGCCGCCCACCGGCGCGAGGCCGAGGGCACATGAGCGCCGCGGCGCGCTGTGGCCAAGGGGGTCGGTGGAGCCCCCCAGGCCGCCCCCGGGCGTCTGGGCGACGCCAGGCCGAGGGCTAGCGTGTTGGCCGGCACAGGCACACGGCCCAGGGCGTCGGCGGCGTTCTCCTCATCGACCTGGCTGCTGAACACCGAGGACCGCGCTCTGTCGGCGGCCCATCTGCCCGCGCCAACGCCCTTCGACAGCCCGGGCTTCGCGCGCCTGTGGACCACGTTCATGTGGGCGCGGGTGCTGATCGCGCTGACCATTCTGGCGCTGCAGGTGGCCATCCACCTGACCGTGCGCCCGGCGCCGCCCTGGCTGCTGGTTCTGTGCGGCGTGTACCTGGGCGCCACGGCGTTGGTGCCGATGCTGGCCAAGCCGCACGGCCCGGGCGCGCACCTGAACATGCAGTGGCTGTACGCGGTGGGCGTGGACCTGGCCTTCGTCGGCACCCTGCAGTTCACCCAGGCCGGAGGCATCAACTACACGCCGCTGCTGGCCTTGCCGGTGCTGATGGCCTCCACCATGGGCACACGCATGTTGGCCCTCGGCACCGCCGCCCTGGTCACGCTGATGATGCTGGGCCATGCCTTGTGGCTGGGTGGCGGCCAGATGGCGGCCGCCGCCGAACTGGGCCAGGCCGGCCTGATCGGCGCCGGCCTGCTGGCCCTTTCGGGCCTGACCAACCAGCTGTCCAGCCGCCTGGCCCGCGAGGAAAACCTGGCGCGCCGCGGCCAAGCCGAAGCGCGCATGCAGACGCTGGTCAACCACCTGGTCATCGAGGCCATGCCGGACGGCGTGCTGGTGGTCGATGCCCGGCAGAAGGTGCGCGCCGCCAACCCGGCCGCGCGGGCCATGCTGGGCGCCGCGCCCAGCCCCGTGCCGCGGGCGTTCACGCTCCACGACGACCCGGCCTGGGCTCCCCTGGTGCAGGTGGCCCGCGACACGCTGACGCAGGGACCGCTGGAATCGGCCGAGGTGACGCTGCGGCGCGCCGAGCAGCACGGCAGCCGGCTGCAGGTGCACACCCGGCGCACGCCCTCCTTCGGCGCCGGCGGACAGGGCCTGTGCGTGATGTTCCTGCAGGACTTGCGCGTCATGGAGGCGCGCCTGCGCACCGAAAAACTCGCCGCCATGGGCCGCATGTCGGCCGCCGTGGCGCACGAAATCCGCAACCCCCTGGCGGCCATCGTTCAGGCCAACGCGCTGCTGGCGGAGGAAATTCTTCAGCCCACCCAGCAGCGCCTGACACGGATCGTGGAGCAGAACGCGCAGCGCCTGGGCCACATCGTCGACGATGTGCTGAACGTGGTGCGCGTGCCGGCGCAAGGCGAGGCCGTTTCGGGGCCGCCGCTCGATCTCGACACCGAGGCGGCCGCGTTCTGCCAGGAATGGGCGCACCAGCACCATGTCGGCGACCGGTTGGTGATGCGCTGGCGGGCCGGCGGCCAGCACGTGCAGTTCGCGCGCGATCACCTGCGCCGCGTGCTGGTCAACCTGCTGGACAACGCCGCGCGCCACGCCTCGACGCGGCCCGGCGCCATTCAGGTCGCCACCCACGCCGAGGCCCCCGGACCGGTGACCTTGCTGGTGTGGAGCGACGGGCCGCCGCTGGAGGCGTCCGTGCAGCGCCACCTGTTCGAGCCCTTCTTCTCCTCGGAAAGCCGATCCAGCGGCCTGGGCTTGTTCATCTGCCGCGAGCTGTGCCAGCGGCATGGCGCCAGCATCGCCCATGAGCGCGCCACGCGCCCACGCCAGGATCAGGCCACCGAGGGCAACGAATTCTTCGTCCACTTCCTGCGCGCGGCGGCCACCACCGTGTCCGCCGCCACGCCACGCCCATGAACGCCGCCGCCGACGCCACGCCTCACGCCACCATCCTGGTCATCGACGACGAACCCGATCTGCGCGCGCTCTACGAGCTGACGCTGCTGCGTGAAGGCCACCAGGTGACGGCGGCCGGCTCGGTCGGCCAGGCGCGGGCGGAGCTGGCGGCGCGCCGCTTCGATGTCGTCATCACCGACATGCGGCTGCCCGACGGCCTGGGCATCGAGGTGCTGCGCGAGATGGCGGCCCACCAGCGGCCCGAGCGCTGCATCGTGATCACGGCCTACGGTTCGGCGGAAAACGCCGTCGAAGCCCTGAAGTGCGGTGCCTTCGACTACCTGACCAAGCCGGTCGACCTCAAACAGTTCCGGACCGTGGTGCGGGCCGCGATCGGGTCGGCCCCTGGCGCCACCGCGCCGCCCGCCAGTATCGCCCCGCTGCCCGAGCCCTCCGCGACGCCCCCCGACGGGGGTGTGAGGGGCCAACAAGCCCTGGCCGGCCTGGTCGGGAATTCGGCGCCGATGCGCGCCGTCAAGCAGCGCGTGGAGAAGGTGGCGCGCAGCATGGCGCCGGTGCTGGTGCGCGGCGAATCGGGCACCGGCAAGGAACTGGTGGCCAAGGCCTTGCACGCCAGCAGCCACCGCGGCAACGGCCCGTTCGTGGCGGTGAATTGCGGCGCCATCCCGGAAAACCTGCTGGAAGCCGAATTCTTCGGTGCGCGCAAGGGCTCCTACACCGGAGCCCAGCAAGACCGGGACGGCTTCTTCCAGGCCGCCTCGGGCGGTACGCTGTTTCTGGATGAGATCGGCGATCTGCCGCTGGCCATGCAGGCCAAGCTGCTGCGCGCCATTCAGGAGCGCCGCGTGCGCCCGCTGGGCGAGACGCTCGAGGAGCCGGTCAACGTGCGCATCGTCAGCGCCACGCACAAGGATTTGGCGGCCGAGGTGCAGGCGGGGCGGTTCCGACAGGACCTGTTCTACCGCCTGAACGTGATCGAGATCGTGGTGCCGCCGCTGCGCGAGCGGCTGGACGATCTGCCGGCCTTGTGCGATGCCCTGCTGCGGCGCATCGCGCAGGACACCGGCCTGCCGACACCGCCCCTGTCCGAACGGCAACTGAGGCAGATCGCCGCCTCGCCCCTGGCGGGCAACGTGCGCGAACTGGAGAACCTGCTGCACCGGGCCGTGGCGTTGCAGGAAACGGCGGGGGAAGAGCCAGATGCCCACGAGCCCTTGGCAACGCCCCCGGCCACGGTGGCCGCGCCAGACCCCGCCCCACCTTCGTTCGCGCCGGACAGCGCCGATCCACCCGGTGAGGCGGCCCTTGAGGAGCCGCTCCCGGACGACCTGCAAGCCTGGCTGGACGCCCAGGAACGGCAAGTGTTGGTCAGGGCGCTGAACGCGACCGGGTTCAACCGGACCGCGGCGGCGGCGCGGCTGGGCCTGAATCTGCGCCAAATACGCTACCGCATGGCGCGCCTGGAGATCACCGCGCCGGGCAACGGCACGGGCGGCGATGACCTCGCCTGAGACCCCTGCGCTCTGGCGCGCCGGCTGGTACCGGCACGCGCGCGCCCTGCCGTCGCCCAACTTTGGTCCCCGACCGGCCGACACGGCGGTGTCGCTGATCGTCGTGCATTCGATCAGCCTGCCGCCCGGCGAGTTCGGGGGCGAGCAGGTGCAAGCGCTGTTCATGAACCGGCTCGACTGGGACGCCCACCCGTATTTCGCCGGCCTTCGCGGACTCGAGGTGTCGGCGCACTTCTACATCCGCCGCGATGGTGGGCTGTGGCAATTCGTCAGCGTCGATCAGCGTGCCTGGCATGCCGGCCGGTCCAGTTTCCAGGGCCGCGACAACTGCAACGATTTTTCCGTCGGCATCGAGCTGGAAGGACTGGAGGGCCAACGCTTCGAGGCCGCGCAATACGAAACGCTGACCGCGCTGGGCGCGGCGCTGATTGACCACTACCCGATCCATGCGATCGCGGGCCACCAGCACATCGCCCCAGGCCGCAAACAAGATCCCGGCCCCGGCTTCGACTGGCGCCGCCTGCAGCGCGGGCTGAGTTGGCCAGCCGCCAAGTTCGCGGCGTTTGCACCGGACACGCCACACACTCCCGACGTGGCGCACACACCACAGGCCTGACGCGCCGCCGCGCCTCGGCACCGACCCTGGATCATGCGGATCGCCGCCTGGCGCGGCCTGGCGGCGATCGGCAGGGCCCCGCCAGCGGGGCAAAAATCACATTTTGATGCCAACACACTATAGGTAGTGGGTTGCTCTTGCTTCGCACACTATATATAGTGTGTCCGCGCGTCGCAGTTCTTGCGAAATTATTCTTACAACCATGCGCGCCGAGACTCCCCGACCACTGCCTTCAGAGAGGTTCCCCCGTGCAAATTGCCCGCAGTACCGCGCCTGCCCTTGGCGCGCCCACCCCCCCTTCATCGACCGGCGCCGTCACCCCGCCGACCGCCACCCACACCTTGCCCCACTACCAGATCATGCGCCGCAACGGCGCCGTCGTGCCCTTCGAGCCCAGCAAGATCGCCGTGGCCATGATGAAGGCCTTCCTGGCCGTGCACGGCACCCAGGGCGCGGCGTCGGCCAGCGTGCGCGAGGTGGTGGACCAGCTCACCCAGACGGTGGTGCGCGCGCTGATGCGCTCGCGCCCGGGCGGCGGCGCCTTCCACATCGAGGATGTGCAGGACCAGGTGGAGCTGGGGCTGATGCGCAGTGGTCACCACGAGGTGGCGCGCGCCTACGTGCTCTACCGCGAGCGCCGCGCGCAGGAGCGCGCCCAGCACAAGGCTGAGGAGGCCACGCCGCCCGCCCACGTGCTGCAGGTGCTGGACCAGGGCGAGCGCGTGCCGCTGGACATGGCCGCGCTGTCGGCCCTGATCGAGCAGGCCTGTCGCAGCCTGAATGACGATGTGCGCGGCGAGCCCATCCTGGCCGAAACGCTGCGCAACCTGTACGACGGCGTGCCGGTGGACGAGGTCTACAAAGCCGCCATCCTGGCCTCGCGCACGCTGATCGAGAAGGAGCCCGACTACACCTACGCTACCGCGCGCCTGCTGCTGCACACCATCGCCAAGGAAGTGCTGGGCACCACCCATAGCCTGACCGAGCTGGCCGGCGCCTACGTCGACTACTTTCCGCAGTTCATCCAGCGCGGCGTCCAACACGAGCTGCTGGACGAGCGCCTGCTGCAGTTTGACCTGGCGCGGCTGGGTGCGGCGCTCAAGCCCGAGCGCGACCTCAATTTCGACTACCTTGGCCTGCAGACGCTGTACGACCGCTATTTCCTGCATGTGCGCAAGACCCGCATCGAGCTGCCGCAGGCCTTTTTCATGCGCGTGGCCATGGGCCTGGCGCTGGGCGAGATCGACCGCGAGGCGCGCGCCATCGAGTTCTACGAGGTGCTCTCCAGCTTCGACTTCATGAGCAGCACGCCCACGCTGTTCAACAGCGGCACGCTGCGCAGCCAGCTGTCCAGCTGCTACCTGACGACCGTGCCGGACGACCTGGACGGCATTTACGAGTCGATCAAGGAAAACGCCCTGCTGTCCAAATTTGCCGGCGGCCTGGGCAACGACTGGACCCGCGTGCGTGCGCTGGGCAGCCACATCAAGGGCACCAACGGCGAATCTCAAGGGGTCGTGCCCTTTCTCAAGGTGGTCAACGACACCGCCGTGGCCGTCAACCAGGGTGGCAAGCGCAAGGGCGCCGTCTGCACCTACCTGGAGACCTGGCACCTGGACATCGAGGAGTTCCTGGAGCTGCGCAAGAACACCGGCGACGACCGCCGCCGCACCCACGACATGAACACGGCCAACTGGATTCCTGACCTGTTCATGCGCCGCGTGCTTGAAAAAGGCAACTGGACCCTGTTCTCCCCCTCCGAAGTGCCCGACCTGCACGACAAGTTCGGTGCCGAGTTCGAGCGCGCCTACGTGGCCTACGAGGAGCGCGCCGCCCGCGGCGAACTCCAGCCCAGCAAGACGCTGCCTGCGACGGACTTGTGGCGCAAGATGCTCTCGATGCTGTTCGAGACCGGCCACCCCTGGATCACCTTCAAGGACGCCTGCAACGTGCGCAGCCCCCAGCAGCACGCCGGCGTGGTGCACTCGTCCAACCTGTGCACCGAAATCACGCTGAACACCAGCGACACCGAAACCGCCGTCTGCAACCTCGGCTCGGTCAACCTGCTGCAACACCTTAAGGACGAGGGCATCGATCACGAGAAGCTCCAGCGCACCGTGTCCACGGCCATGCGCATGCTCGACAACGTGATCGACATCAACTACTACGCCGTGAAGAAGGCGCGCGACTCCAACCTGCGCCACCGCCCGGTGGGCCTGGGCTTGATGGGCTTTCAGGACGCGCTCTACCAGCTGCGCATTCCCTACGCCAGCGACGCCGCAGTTGAGTTTGCCGACCGCTCCATGGAAGCCATTTGCTACCACGCCTACTGGGCCTCGACCGAGCTGGCTGCCGAGCGCGGCCGCTACAGCAGCTTCAAGGGCTCGCTGTGGGACCAGGGCGTGCTGCCGCTCGACACCTTGTCGCGGCTGGAGTCCGCCCGCGGTGGCTATGTCGAGGTGGACCGCTCCAGCGCCCTGGACTGGGACGCGCTGCGCGCCAAAATTGCCCGCGACGGCATGCGCAATTCCAACTGCGTGGCCATTGCGCCGACGGCCACCATCTCCAACATCATCGGGGTCGACGCCTCGATCGAGCCCTGCTTCGGCAACCTGTCGGTCAAGTCCAACCTGTCGGGCGAATTCACCATCATCAACCACTACCTGGTGCGCGACCTGAAGCGCCTGGGCCTGTGGGACGACGTGATGGTCATGGACCTCAAGCACTTTGACGGCTCGCTGCGCCCCATCGACCGCGTACCGCAGGACATCAAGCAGCTCTACGCCACCGCCTTCGAGGTCGAGCCGCAGTGGCTGGTCGAGGCCGCCGCGCGGCGCCAGAAGTGGATCGACCAGGCGCAGAGCCTGAATATCTACATGGCGGGCGCCTCGGGCAAGAAGCTCGACGACACCTACAAATTGGCCTGGCTGCGCGGCCTGAAGACCACCTATTACCTGCGCACCACCAGCGCCACGCACGCCGAGAAATCCACCGTGCAATCGGGGCGTCTGAATGCCGTGCCCAGCGACGACGTCAGCGGTGGCGCGCGCATGAGCGGGCTCGACGCGGCCGCCGCGTCGGCGCGCGCGCAGATGGCCGCCGAGCCCGCGACCGACATCAAGTTCTGCGCCATCGACGATCCGGGCTGCGAAGCCTGCCAGTAAAAAGTCCGCCCAAGGCACGTCACGCGATGCCTTGCAACAACAAAAACTGGTGAGCAACGCGAAGGAAGACTTTTCATTTGATAGCGTTGCTCCCATAATCGGAGCATTGGAAAAACCATGTTGACCTGGGACGACGACGCCACCCTCACCGCGCTGCAGCCGCGTCTGCAAACGCATGCGCAGCCGGGCCATCCTACGCCGCCTTTCGTCGCGAAAGATTCGGCCGCTCTTAACAAAATTTCTTCCGCCGTGCCGCGTGCCCCTGGTCACGCCGCCGACCAGAGTGCACGCCGCGTCAATGTGGCCGACAAGCGCATCATCAACGGCCAGACCGACGTCAACCAGCTGGTGCCGTTCAAGTACAAGTGGGCCTGGGAAAAATACCTGGCCACCTGCGCCAACCACTGGATGCCGCAGGAAGTCAACATGAACCGCGACATCGCGCTCTGGAAATCCCCAAACGGGTTGAGCGAAGACGAGCGGCGCATCATCAAGCGCAACCTGGGCTTTTTCGTCACGGCCGACTCGCTGGCCGCCAACAACATCGTGCTGGGCACCTACCGCCACATCACGGCGCCCGAATGCCGCCAGTTCCTGCTGCGCCAGGCCTTCGAGGAAGCGATCCACACCCACGCCTACCAGTACATCGTCGAGTCGCTGGGTCTGGACGAGTCGGAGATCTTCAACGCCTACCACGAGGTCGCGTCCATCCGCGACAAGGACGAGTTCCTGATCCCGTTCATCGACGCGATCATGGACCCCCACTTCCACACCGGCACCCCCGAAGCCGACCAGACCCTGCTGAAAAGCCTGATCGTCTTCGCCTGCCTGATGGAAGGTCTGTTCTTCTACGTCGGCTTCACCCAGATTCTGGCGATGGGCCGGCAGAACAAGATGACCGGCGCCGCCGAGCAGTACCAGTACATCCTGCGCGACGAGTCGATGCACTGCAACTTCGGCATCGACCTGATCAACCAGATCAAGCTCGAAAATCCACAGCTGTGGACCCCAGCCTTCAAGGCCGAGATCAAGGCGCTGTTCGAGAAAGCCGTCGAGCTGGAATACCGCTACGCCGAGGACACCATGCCGCGCGGCGTGCTGGGCCTGAACGCCTCCATGTTCAAGGGCTACCTGCGCTACATCGCCAACCGGCGCGCCACGCAGATTGGCCTGGAGGCGCTGTTCCCCAACGAAGAGAACCCTTTCCCCTGGATGAGCGAGATGATCGACCTGAAGAAGGAACGCAACTTCTTCGAGACCCGGGTCATCGAGTACCAGTCCGGGGGCGCCTTGTCCTGGGATTGAAAGCCGCGACCAGACCGTGCAACCACCGATCTTGCAACTCCCGCCCGACGTGTTGGCGTCGCGGCTTGGTTGCGTCCCCATTCATGGCGCTGAAGTTCAGCTTCAGCGCCATGAATCGCTTCGTGCGCTCCGCAAGGCGCGAAGTGTTTCCTGCTGTTGAACGTTCAACTTGATCAAGGAGTAAAACATGGCAACTGCGAAGAAAGCCGCCACCAAGAAGGCGGCGACCAAGAAGGCTCCGGCGAAGAAAGCTGCGGCACCGGCCAAGAAGGCGGCCACCAAGAAAGCCGCGGCACCGGCCAAGAAAGCGGTGCCGGCTAAGAAAGCCGCGGCACCCGCCAAGAAGGCCGCCACCAAAAAGGTAGCCACCAAGAAAGCGGCACCCGCCAAGAAAGCCGCGGCACCCGCCAAGAAGGTAGCCACCAAGAAAGCGGCACCGGCCAAGAAAGCCGCGGCGCCCGCCAAGAAGGCCGCCACCAAAAAGGTAGCCACCAAGAAAGCGGCGCCGGCCAAGAAGGCCGCGGCACCCGCCAAGAAGGCCGCCACCAAAAAGGTAGCCACCAAGAAAGCCGCGGCGCCCGCCAAGAAGGCGGCACCGGCCAAGAAAGCCGCGACGAAGAAGGCAGCCGCCCCCAAGAAGGCGGCAGCCCCGGCGGCGCAGACGACGTTGAACCCTCAGGCGGCTTGGCCGTTTCCGACCACGCCCAAGCCCTGAGACGCGGGTGTGGGCCGGTCACGGCTGAAGCTTACCCCCCAAGAGCCCGACACGCGCCGCGTGTTTGGGCTCTTTTTTTTGGCCGCGTCACGCGGCGGTGGCCACCGTCTGGCCGGCTGCCACTCATACCAAAAGGCGTTCAAAAACATCCAACCGTTCGCGTTGAGCCCTTCGACGGGCTCAGGACAGGCTTGTCGAAACGCCGCGCCGGGCTTCGACAAGCTCAGCCTGAACGGTTTTTGTAGTCTGAACGCCAATCGGTATCAGGCGTTGGCGCGTACGCTGTCGTCCACCTGGTAGTTCTGCGGCCCGCGCCCGGCGATCTTCAGCGCGCCCAGTCGGTTGCCCAGCGCGGCGCAGCGCGGCAGCTCCCAACCCAGTTCCAGACCGTGCAGCAGCGCGCCGCGCCAGGCGTCGCCACAACCTGTAGGATCGACGATTTGGGTCGGCGTCACGGCCGGTACGTGCAGGCATTCGCCGTCCTGCCAAATGTCGCAGCCTTCACCCCCCAGGGTCACGACCAGCCCGCGCACGCGGCGTGACAACTCGGCCAAGGTAGCGCCGGTGCGGTCGCACAGCATGCGCCCCTCGTAGTCGTTGACGGTGACCCAGCTCGCCAGGTCCACGAAATGCCGCAGCTCGGCGCCGTCGAACATGGGCAAACCCTGGCCAGGGTCGAACACAAAAGGAATACCGGCGGCCCGGAACTGCTCGGCGTGCTGCTGCATGGCGTCGCGCCCGTCGGGCGAGATGATGCCCAGGCGGATGTCCGGGCGTGCCGGCACCTGGTTGACGTGGGCCTGGGCCATGGCGCCGGGGTGAAAGGCCGTGATCTGGTTGTTGTCGCGGTCGGTCATGATCATGGCCTGGGCGGTGTAGGTGTCGGCCAGCTCGCGCACGAACTCGGTGCCGATGCCCAGCTCGCGCAGGCGCCTCAGGTAGCCCTGGCCGTCGCTGCCGACGGTGGCCATGGGCAGCGGCGTGCCGCCCAACTGGCGCATGGCGTAGGCGATGTTACCGGCGCAACCGCCGAAATCGCGCCGCAAGGTCGGCACCAGGAAGGACACGTTCAGGATGTGCAGCTGCTCGGGCAGGATCTGGGCGGCAAAGCGGCCCTCGAAATCCATGATGACGTCAAAGGCAAGGGAACCGCAAATCAAGGTGGCCATGGTCGGTACACAACAAGTAAAAGGCAAACGGCGTGCGGGCGGACCCCACGCGCCGCGTCAAGGATAGAAGGCGAGCAACCGGTAGCCCACCACGGCCGGGCCGCTGCCCCCCGCATCCACCGACAGCCCGAGGGCGCCCGTGAATTCGCCACGCGCCGCCAGCGCGGGCGGCATGCCCAACTCCTCGGCGCTTAGCACGCGTCGGATCAGGGCCTGGTCCTGGGCATCGGTCAGGGTCAACTCCAGGGCTGGGCTGGCCACCGGCAATGGCGCGGTGTTGCGCACGGTGGCACTGAGCCGAAAGCTGCTCGGGCCAGTGCGGTTGAAGCTGGAGCTGTCGATGATCAGGGCCTCGATGCGGCGATAGGGCCGAAGGGTGCAGCCGAGCGGCTGGCACAGGGCCTGCAGCCAGGGAATGGTGCGGGGCTCGCGCGCGGCCAGCCAGTCGCGCTGGCCAATGACCACCTGCGCGGCCAGGCCAGCCAGCAGCAGCAGCGCCAGCAGGCCCAGCAGCAAGCGCATCGGGGTCGAGGCCCAGAACGCTCGCCGCTCGGCGGCCGCCACGAAGGAAGGGGTGGCCTCCGATGCAGACGGCTCGGCGGCGGCGGGCGCCGCCTCGGCGATCCTGATCATTGCAGGCGGCTCGGGCTCCGGTTCGGGCTCGGCCGGGCTGTCCAACTCCAGCGCCGGCCAGGCCGGTTGGGGCGGCGGCAGCGGGGCGGTGGGCGGCGCCTCGGTCCGGGCCATCGGCAGGATTGGCGCGGCAGGTGGCGCCGGCACCTGGGCGGCCACAGGCGGTGCCACGGCGGACGAGACCGACGCCTCGTCGTCGCCGGCCGACCGCTCGGGCCAGCTGGACCCGCTCGGCTCTTCCCCGATGGGTTCGTCCGCGGAGGCGAACACGGACTCATCGGGCGCCGGCGGCGGTGCGGACGCTTGCAGCGGCACCGGCACGGTCTCGGCGTGGGCCTCTGGCGGTGGCGCCAGGGCCGCACGCGGCGCGGCCACGGGCGCACCGCCCACCACCGGCTGCAGGCCGGTGCTCTGCGCCTGGGGCAGCATCTGCGCCATCGCGTCGAACACGTCGCCGCACTGTCCGCAACGCACCCAGCCTTCAGACAGGCGCAGTTGATCCGGCACGACCTTGAACAGGGTCGAGCAGACCGGGCAGCGTGTGACGAGACTCATGGTGCGCGAAACGGTGTGGCGACGATTGTAGGCAGCGCCGGGGCCGGCCAGCTCAGGCGCGCCGCCCTTCCAGCAGCACCCAGCCGTCCTCGGCGTCGGCCACCCGCAGCGCCAGGTAGGGCCGGTAGGCCGCTTGCAGCTCCTCGGTCTGGCGTTCCAGCACGCCGGCCAGCACCAAGGCGCCGCCCGCGCCGACATGGCCGGCGAGCAGCGGCGCCAGCACTTTCAGTGGCGTGGCCAGGATGTTGGCCAGCACGGTCTCGTAGGCGCCCTGCGCGCGGTCCGGCAGGCCGGCGACCAGTTGCACACCGTTGGCCGCGGCGTTGTCCTGGGTGGACTGCACGGCGGCTTCGTCGATGTCCACGGCATCGACCTGGGCCGCGCCGTGCAGCGCCGCGCCAATCGCCAGGATGCCGGAGCCGCAGCCGTAGTCCAGCACGCGCTGGCCGGCCGGCGGGTGGGCGGCGATCCAGCGCAGGCACATGCGCGTAGTCGGATGGGTGCCGGTGCCGAAGGCCAGGCCCGGGTCGAGCCGGATAACCTGGCGGGCCTGCGCCGGGACCTGGTGCCAGGTGGGCACGATCCAGAACTCGGGGGTGATCGGTACCGGCTCGAACTGCGACTGGGTCAGGCGCACCCAGTCCTGGTCGGCCACCGGCGCGATGGCCTGCACCTCGCAGCCGTCAAAGAAATCCTGCAGCGCCAGCAGCCGCGCCGCCTCGCGCGCGGCCTCGGCGTCGGGAAACAGGCCCAGCACGCGCGAGCGCTCCCAGCTGTGCGCCGGCGGCGGCAGGCCGGGCTCGCCGAACAGGGCGTGCTCGGCCTGGGTGTCGGCATCGGCGTCCTCGACGGATACGCTGAGCGCCTCCAGCGCCTCCAGTGCGTCGGACAACAGGTCCACCCGCTCTTGCGGACAAATCAGGCGCAGTTCATGCATGGCAGGAAGAGAACATTCGCGGCAGCCCGTGGCTCCGGGCGGTCCGCGCAGGGAAGAATCAGAACGAGCCACGGGAGGGGCTGCGTGCGCCCCCGGCCCGGCCGACGATCGGCCGGACGACGTCGCGATCATACCCAGCCCCACACCCGTCAGTGGCCCGCAAGACCTTGTTGGAACTTCTTTTTTTATAGCATCTCAGGAAGTTTCCGCGCCGACCTACACCGGTTTTTGCCCACAAAAGCAAAAAACCCGCGACATCCGGCAGATGTCGCGGGCCTGAGGCTGGCCGACATGGGCCAGCGGGCGGGATCAGCTCATCTCGCCGATGGCCGGGAAGTTGCCGTGGGCGACGGCGTCACGGGTCTGGGCCCGCACCTCGGCACGGGTCGGCAGATGGTCCTTGGCGACCGGAGCGTCGGCGAACATGGACTGACCGCCGTGCACGGGCGGGTGCGCCAGGGCCTCGGCGCGCACCTCGGCACGGCTGGTGGTGGAGACGAGCGGCTGGTCGAGCACCAGCGGGCCTTCGCCGCCGACCGGCATCGGGCCGGCCAGGGCGGCGCCAGACAGGGTGGACAGGGCCAGCAGGGCGGCCAGGGCAAGGTGTTGGGTGGTTTTCATGAGGGTTTCCTTCGGTGGGTTCGGCACCAGGCGATGGTCGGGTCAAGAAGGCGAGCCTTCTGGGTGGGGCTTCGCAGCGCCTGCCTTGGCTTGCCCCATGTGCTCTACTTTGCCCCAGTTCATCGATTGAAAAAACCAGGCACGATGAATAGAACTATTTTTGATTTGGAAACAATCAAGGGGTCAGAACCTGTGGATGCAGAGCGCATGACCATGAGCGCGACGAAAAACCCCCGCCCCCCACCGGACAGGGGTTGGCGTTTTCCCGGCACCCGCTTCGGCGAGGGTGTGACCCTGGCGAGGAACAGTCAGTGCCTTCGATATTTGCTACTCAATAAAGAGCAACCCGTCGGCACTGGACAAGCCTCACGCCCAAAAAACAAAGACCCTCAGGCCCGTGGCGTGGCGGCTGCTTGGAAGGGGCCGGAGTCGGGCCGGCCCGGGCGTCAGCGTTTGTGCTCGCTGAGCCACTTCTCCAGGTAATGGATGTTGGTGCCGCCCTCGATGAACTTGGCGTCCACCATCAGTTCGCGGTGCAGGGCGATGTTGCTGCTGATGCCCTCGATCACGGTTTCGGCCAAGGCCGTGCGCATGCGGGCGATGGCCTGCTCGCGCGTGTCGCCGTAGACCACGATCTTGCCGATCATCGAATCGTAGTTGGGCGGCACGAAGTAATTGTTGTAGACGTGCGAGTCGACGCGCACGCCCGGTCCGCCCGGCGCGTGCCAGGTGGTGATGCGGCCCGGCGACGGGGTGAACTTGAACGGGTCCTCGGCGTTGACGCGGCACTCGATGGCGTGGCCCTTGAGCTGGATCTGGCGTTGGGTGAACGGCAGCTTCTCACCGGCCGCGACCATGATCTGGGTGCGCACGATGTCGATGCCGGTGATCCACTCGGTCACCGGGTGCTCGACCTGCACGCGCGTGTTCATCTCGATGAAATAGAACTCGCCGTTTTCGTACAAGAATTCGAAAGTGCCGGCGCCCCGGTAGCCGATTTTCTTGCAGGCCGTCACGCAGCGCTCACCAATGCGTTCGATCAGGCGGCGCGGAATGCCCGGCGCCGGCGCCTCCTCGATGACCTTCTGGTGGCGGCGCTGCATGGAGCAGTCGCGCTCGCCCAGGTAAACGGCGTTGCGGTGCTTGTCGGCCAGCACCTGAATCTCGATGTGGCGCGGGTTCTGGAGGTATTTCTCCATGTACACGGCCGGGTTGTTGAAAGCCGCGGCGGCTTCGGCCTTGGTCATCTGCACCGCGCCGACCAGGGCCGCCTCGGTGTGCACCACGCGCATGCCGCGCCCACCGCCACCGCCGGCGGCCTTGATGATGACCGGGTAGCCGATGGCCTTGGCGATGCGGCGGATGGCGGCCGGGTCGTCGGGCAACTCGCCCTCCGAGCCGGGCACGCAAGGCACGCCGGCCTTGATCATCGCTTGCTTGGCCGACACCTTGTCGCCCATGATGCGGATCGACTCCGGCGTGGGGCCAATGAACTGAAAGCCGCTTTTCTCGACCCGCTCGGCGAAGTCGGCGTTCTCGCTCAGAAAGCCATAGCCGGGGTGAATGGCCTCGGCGTCGGTCACCTCGGCGGCCGAGATGATGGCCGGCATATTGAGGTAGCTCTGCCCCGAGGGCGGCGGGCCGATGCACACCGCTTCGTCGGCCAGGCGCACGTACTTGGCGTCCTTGTCGGCCTCGGAATAGACCATCACGGCCTGGATGCCCAGCTCGCGGCAGGCGCGCTGGATGCGTAGGGCAATCTCACCTCGGTTGGCGACCAGAATCTTCTTGAACATCCGCGCGACTTCTTGTGGCTTACTCGATGACGAACAGCGGCTGGCCGTACTCGACCGCCTGCCCGTTCTCGCCCAGGACCTGGACCACCGTGCCGGACTTCTCGGCGTCGATCTCGTTGAGGATCTTCATCGCCTCGATGATGCACAAGGTGTCGCCCTCATTGACCTTTTGCCCCACTTCGATGAACGGCTTGGCGCCCGGGCTGGCGGCACGGTAGAACGTGCCGACCATGGGGGATTTGACGACGAAACCCGTCGGCTCGGCCGGCGCGGCGGCAGGGGCGGAACCGGCGGCTGGCGTGGCCGGCCCCTGGGCCGGCATGGCGCCGGGCGCCGGAGCGGCCGCGGCCACCGGGGCGTAGACGGCCGTGGCCAGCGGAACACCGCCCTTGACGATGCGCACCTTGCCTTCGGCTTCGGTGATCTCGAGTTCAGAGACGTTGGACTCCGACACGAGGTCGATCAGGGTCTTGAGTTTGCGCAAATCCATGGAACTGGAGGAAAATATCGATGAAACCCAAGGAATTTAACCTAAATTGAGTTCATCTGGGTTGATTTGGTTTTAACTTCTTTGAATTTTCCAGTTCTGCGTGCTTCGGTCCGCACCGGTCAAGCGCGCCAGGCGGCCAGATCGGCCGGCTGGACTTGTCCGATCTTACGCTGGCGCAAGCGCCCCTCCCCATCGAACACCACCGTGAAGGGCAGGCCACCGGCGGCGTTGCCGAGTTGGCGTGTCAGCTCCACGCCTTCCATGCCGGCCAGGCCGACCGGAAAGCTGATCGGCGCCCGGGTCAGGAAACGCTGGACCGGCTCCAGCTTGTCGACCGCCAAGCCCAGCAGTTGCCAGCCGTTGGCGCGGTTTTCGGTGTAGAAGCGGCTCAGCAACGGCAGCTCCTCGACACAGGGTGGACACCAGGTGGCCCAGAAATTGATCAGCAGGGGTCGGCCCTGAAGCGCGGCCAGGCTCAATTGGCCCCCTTCGGGCGTGGGAAAGCTGCGTTCCCAGAAGCCGGACAGGTCGGCCTCGCCCGGCTCCAGGCGCCACCAGGCCAGGCCCGCGCCCGCGGCCGCCGCCAGCGCGCCGGCGGCCAGCAGCGCGCGGCGCCCGTGGGCGGGTGCGGCCATCTCGGGCCGCTGGGTTGGCTCGCTCATGGCACCGGCGCCTCGGCGGCCATGCGCCGCAGCAGGGCCTGTCGGTCGCCGCGCGGGGCGCGGCCATCGGCGCCGGCTCTCAGCGCGCCGCGCAACTCGTCGTGGTCGTGGATCATCAGGTGCACGCCCACCGGCTCGCCCAGCTCCGGGCAGGGCGCGGACAGGCTGAGCGCGTCCACCGAGGCGCCGTTGAAGCCGGTGGTGGCGCGGGCCTGGTAGTCCACGCCGTGGTCAATGAGCGTAATTTCCGCCGATTTGGGGTCATCGCAAAACAACTGCAGGTAAATGTCGGATAAGCGCGTGGCGGTGCCGTGCCACACCGCGCCACTCAGGTGCGGGCGGAATTCGGCCAGGCGCTCCATCCATTGCAGGGCCAGTCGGCGCAGCGCCACCAGCTCACCGGGCTGGGTGTCGGCGTGAAACAGCGCCAGATGCTCGCGCACGGCCGCTTCCACCAGCGTGTTGTCGGGCAGGGCGGTGCGCGGCGGCACGCCCAGCTGACGGCCGGCGTGGCGCTTGGCGCTGCCGTAGTCCAGCCCGTCCTCGACCACCAGCCGGGCGGCGACCGCGGCGATTTCCTGGGTCAGGGTTTCCATGCGTGCATTCTGCCTTGCCGGGCTTGGCCCTTGCCGTAAAGTGCCGTTTCCCCTGGAGGCTTGCCATGCAGACCACGATGATGAAGGTGCCGCTCTCGCTCAACCACCTGCTGGAGCGGGCCGGCCGGCTGTTTCACGGCAGCCAGATCGTTTCGCGCCTACCCGACAAATCGCTCAAGCGCCACAGCTACGCCGAGTTCTACCGCCGCACGCGCGCCCTGGGCGCGGCGCTGCAGGCCCTGGGCCTGCGCCAGGGCGAGCGCGTGGCCACGCTGTGCTGGAACCACCACGCGCACCTGGAGGGCTACTTCGGTATTCCGGCCGCCGGCGGCGTGATGCACACGCTGAACCTGCGCCTGTCGCCGGAGGAAATCGGCTGGATCGCCGCCGACGCCCAGGACCGCTTTTTGCTGGTGGACGACGTGCTGCTGCCGCTGTACGAGAAGTTCAAGCACCTGCACGCCTTCGAACAGGTGATCGTGGTGCCTTTTTCGGGCGCGCCGGTGCCACCCGGTTTCACCGACTACGAGGCCTTGCTGGCCGGCGCCGACGCGGACGCCTTCGTCTACGCCCCGCACCAGGAGGACGATCCGGTGGCCATGTGCTACACCTCGGGCACCACCGGGCGCCCGAAAGGGGTGGTGTACTCCCACCGCTCCACCGTGCTGCACTCGCTGGTCGGTTGCCTGCCGGATTTCACCGCCGTGCGCGGCATCGACGTGGTGCTGCCGGTCACCCCCATGTTCCACGCCAACAGCTGGGGCATGCCCTACATCGCGGTGATGATGGGCGCCAAGCTGGTGTTCCCCGGCCCGCACCTGCACCCGGACGACCTGCTGGACCTGATCACCGCCGAGCCCCCGACCCTGTCGCTGGGCGTGCCCACCATCTGGATGACACTGATCCAGGCCTACGACGCCTCGCTGAAAGCCGGCTCGCCGAACCATGGCCGCTGGAAGCTGCCCGAAGGCATGCGCTCGATGGTCGGTGGCGCGGCGGTGCCCGAATCTCTGATCCGCGCCTTTGCCGCGCACGGCATCTGGATCCTCCAGGGCTGGGGCATGACCGAGACCAGCCCGGTCGGCACGCTGAGCTACCCCACGGCCGCGCTGCGCGGCGCCAGCGAGGACGAGCGCTTTCGCCGCGCCGCCATGGCCGGCGTGCCGGCGCCGCTGGTCGAGCTGCGCCTGCGCGGCGACGCCGGCCAGGACCAGCCCTGGGACGGCCAGAGCGTGGGCGAGCTGCAGGTGCGCGGGCCGTTCATCACCGGCAGCTATTTTCAGGTCGGCTCGCCCGACGACAAATTCACCCCCGACGGCTGGCTGCGCACCGGCGACGTGGCCACGGTGGACGAACTGGGCTTCATGCGCATCGCCGACCGCACCAAGGATTTGATCAAGTCCGGCGGCGAATGGATCAGCTCGGTCGATCTGGAAAACGCCCTGATGGCCCATTCCGCCGTGGCCGAAGCCGCCGTCATCGCCATCCCCGACGACAAATGGGGCGAGCGCCCGCTGGCCTGCGTGGTGCCCAAGCCCGGGGAGCAGGCCACACCCGAGGCATTGAACCAGCTGTTGCTGAGCAAGGGCTTCGCCAAGTGGCAGCTGCCCGAGCGCTACGAGTTCATCGACGCCGTGCCCCGCACCTCGACCGGAAAATTCTGGAAACTGAAACTGCGCGAACGCTTTTCAAGCTAGTATTTTTATAGCTACTCAGGAAGTATTGACGCCGACATCCGGCGGTTTTTGCTTGGAATCCATCGACCGGGCCGCGCGGGAGGGCACCCGCCCCCCCACACCGCCCGGTTCGCTACCAATTTCCGAGCATTCCTGGGTGATCCGACGCCGGCTGGAGCCCAGAATGGTGCCCCGGGCGACCTACAATCCGGCGCATGCATATTCACATCCTGGGCATCGCCGGCACCTTCATGGGCGGGCTGGCGGCGCTGGCGCGCGAGGCCGGCCACCGCGTCACCGGCTGCGACGCGGCGGTCTACCCCCCCATGAGCGATCAGTTGCGCGCGCTGGGCATCGAGTTGATCGAAGGCTATGGCGCCGAGCAGTTGGGGCTGAAGCCCGACATGTTCGTAGTCGGCAACGTGGTCAGCCGCGCGCGGCAGGTGGATGGTTCACCCAAGTTCCCGTTGATGGAGGCCATCCTCGACGCCGGCGCGCCCTACACCAGCGGCCCGCAATGGCTGGCCGAGCACGTGCTGCAAGGCCGCCATGTGCTGGCCGTGGCGGGCACGCACGGCAAGACCACCACCACCTCGATGCTGGCCTGGATTCTGGAGGCGGCGGGCCTGGCACCCGGCTTTCTGGTCGGCGGGGTGCCGCTGAATTTTGGGGTCTCGGCCCGGCTCGGCGGGGTCAGCTCAGCGGCCAAGCCGCCGGACCCCTCGCAGCGGGGCAGCGCGGGGTCCTGTTTCGTCATCGAGGCCGACGAATACGACACCGCCTTTTTCGACAAGCGCAGCAAGTTCGTGCATTACCGCCCGCGCACCGCAGTGCTGAACAACCTGGAGTTCGATCACGCCGACATCTTTGACGATCTGGGTGCCATCGAACGGCAATTTCATCATTTGGTGCGCACCGTGCCGTCCACCGGTCGGCTCGTGGTGAACGATCTGGAGGAAAGCCTGGTGCGCGTGCTGGCCTTGGGGCTCTGGAGCGAGCGGCGCGGCTTTGGCGCCGCGGTGAGCGACTTCACGGCGCACGGCGATCCGTCGGACTTCGAGGTGCACCTGCGTGGCCAGCCGATCGGGCGGGTGCGCTGGGCCTTGTCGGGAACGCACAACCAGCTCAACGCCCTGGCCGCCATCGCCGCGGCCGAGCATGTGGGCGTGGCGCCGGCGGACGCGGCGCGCCACCTGGGCGGCTTTCAGAACGTGCGCCGGCGCATGGAAGTGCGCGGGCGGGTGGCGCGGCCGGGCGGGGACATCACGGTGTACGACGATTTCGCGCACCACCCCACGGCCATCCGCAGCACGGTGGACGGCCTGCGGCGCCAGCTGGACGCCAGCGGGCGCTCGGCCGAGCGCATCCTGGCGGTGTTCGAGCCGCGCAGCAACACCATGAAACTGGGCGCCATGAAGTCCCAGTTGCCGTGGGCGCTGGAGCAGGCGACCTTGAGTTTTTGCCACACCGGCGGGCTGGACTGGAACGCCGCCGAGGCCCTGGCCCCGCTGGGCGCTCGCGCCCAAACCGCCGGCAGCATCGACCAGATCGTCCAGCAGGTGCATGCCGCCGCCCAGGCCGGCGACCATGTGCTGTGCATGAGCAACGGCGGCTTTGGCGGCGTTCACGCCAGGTTGCTGGCGGCGCTGCAAGGCTGACCCCTGGCCGAGCGCCGATTCACACCACAAGGCGCTCTAAAACATCAAACCGTTCGCGTTGAGCCCTTCGACGGGCTCGGCCTGAACGGCTCTTGGAGTTGGACCGCCGATCGGTATCAGAACGACATCGTCATGGCCGCCAGGTCGATGCTGACCACCGGCTTGGCCAGCACCGCGCTGGCCGCGCGGGCAAAGTTGGGGCCCCACTGCGGATCGCCGAGCAGCTGCGGACCGGCGTCGCGCGCCACCACCAGCACCTTGTCGGCCAACAGCAGCTTGCCGGTGGGGCGCAGGGGCTCGCTGCCCAGTTGCGTGAACTGGGCGTCCAGCCAGTCGCGCGCCTCGGCGTTGCTCATCGGCGCGAGTTTGTCGAGCTCAAAGCGCCATTCGGTGCGCTCGTCCTGAATGACACGGACTTCACTTTGCATGTGGCAGGGCCCTCCTGATACGGATGTGTAAGGTGCGGCCACGCCGCCGAGCTGGCGACATGGGCCGGTGGGTGCACTGTAGTCGATCCCGGCGTGGGGGCGCCTTGATGCGGTTCAGGCCGCGCGGCGCGCGCGCACGGCGTCGGCCAGCACCTGCAGAATGGTTTGCGAGCCGTCCCAGCCAATGCAGGCGTCGGTGATGCTCTTGCCGTACTCCAGCGCGCCGACCTGGTCCTTGCCGGGCGTGAACTTCTGCGCCCCGCCGTGGATGTGGCTTTCCACCATCACGCCCACGACCTTGCGCGAGCCGCCACGGATCTGCTCGGCCACGTCGCGCGTCACGTCGAGTTGGCGCTCGTGCTGCTTGCTGCTGTTGGCGTGGCTGAAATCGACCATCACCGTGGGGTGCAGCTTGGACGCTTCCAACTCCTGGCACGCGGCCTCGACGCTGACGGCGTCGTAATTGGGCGCCTTGCCGCCCCGCAGGATGACGTGGCAATCCTTGTTGCCCTCGGTCTGCACGATGGCGACCTGGCCGTTCTTGTGCACCGACAGGAAGTGGTGCCCGCGCGCGGCGGCCTGGATGGCGTCGGTGGCGATCTTGATGTTGCCGTCGGTGCCGTTCTTGAAGCCGATCGGCGCCGACAGGCCGCTGGCCAGCTCGCGGTGCACCTGGCTTTCGGTGGTGCGCGCGCCGATGGCGCCCCAGCTGATCAGGTCGCCGATGTAC